>Ga0325410_1008700_pt1 | contig 10959 bp, 9 predicted proteins | sample PopdelMetagenome_16_FD_206182 | JGI IMG/M metagenome (GOLD analysis project Ga0325410, IMG submission 206182) | Populus deltoides microbial communities from Bellville, Georgia, United States - Xylem-PdIQD-R3 | ecosystem: Host-associated > Plants > Phyllosphere > Stem > Wood/Secondary xylem...
TGTTTAAGATGCTTTTGCATTATTCATCCTGGCCTTTTCAAGTCTCAGCTATCATTTTTATATTTTAATGTCGTGGTATCACTTGGTTGCAAATGTTTCAACTTGCGCAATGTAAATTATTCAAAGATCTAGACCCTGTCATCATCATTGATTATAATACTTATCAATCTCGTCTTTCTCGATGTATGTCCTATCTACTTTCTCCCAATCTTTCTAATGCTAGCGCTTGTTTTTATCATGATTGCAATGAATATCCATTTCATTGATTAAATAAGATGCTATTAGTGATTTTTCATTGATCGTCTGTCTGCTATCACCTGTATTTATGCATCAGCAGTTCTTTTTCTGGTCCACCTGGTCAAGTTAAGGCACTGATGTTTTGTGCTTTATGAAAGATTCTGTTTACTTCGTCCAATATTCTGAATAATTATAATATTTCCTTTGGCATAGCACTCCAGTCATGCCTGCCAACAATATCCCTTCGGCTGCTTTATTTCCATCATAGAGTCTGCTATCCGTCTGTTGTCTTTGGCTTGCTTGAATTCTGGCCTCTTTGTACGTGCTCTCAGAGCTGTCTTGTATGGACTTGCGGTTGGGTAATATTTTGCGTTCGTTGCTGTCCTCTTACTCTATACCGGCGGATACATGGAAAATATTAAAGGTGGATAACATTTTCATCTCTAGGGGTAATTGGTACCCGAAGCTGAACGAACCATTGCACAAGGAAAATTGAAAGGACTTGACTTGGGCGATGAAATATTATCATGCTCCCAGTTCCTAGGGTTTCCTATATTACTACTAAAAAAAGGGCTCATAAGCAACTATCAACAACAAAAGATAATGTCAGATGCAAATAATAGATGTTAATTATTTAGTAATAGATTATTAATTACTGATTTTTTAACAACTTATCTGGTACTGAAATTTGGTTGTTAATTATATGAATCAACAACGAATATTCAATCGCTGACCATCATTGCTATTGCTGGATCTTGCATTTGTCCTGTTATAATTCAATTTTGGGTTATTCTTCAAAAATTAAATTTTTTTTTCAAAATAAAAATCAAAAAAATAAAATAAAGCTTGGCAACGTGAAAAAAGCAGGCTGGGAAATCAAGCTGCAATTTTTAAAGGAAATTCAAGACTTAATTGTACCCATTATGCCCAAGAATGGAGAAAAAATACAAATTCAATGTCAAATTAAATGATTATTGGATGAATTTGTATAAAAATTAAGTCCAATGACATAATTAAATTTTTAATAGGGCAATTTGATTTAATCATGGGCCAAATTGAATTTTAATTATGTTTAAGAATTAATTTGGGTCCAATTGAAGAATTTAATTAAGCGCAAAGACTTAATTATACTTTAAATGGGTCAAATTAATTTTATTTGAGGCTTAATTGAAGAAAAATTAAGTTTGGGGGCCTAATTTGGGCTTAATTGAGAAGATTAAAATTTTAAGAGACCAAATTTAATTTTTACCAAGTTAATTGATTGAAATTAAGGGCCAAATTGCAAGAAAATTGAAGTTTTGAGGTCAATTAGGGGTTAAATTGAAGAAATTCGAGACCAAGGACCATATTGCAATAGACGCGTAACTTTGGGGCTCCAATTGAAGTTCATCAGGGGCTTAATTGAAAAATTTTAGGGTCAATTAGAGGTTCAATTGAAAAAATTAAAAGATGAAGGATTAAAATGAACTTTAGCCAAAATCAGAACTTTGGTACTGTTCATCTTTTTCTTTATTTTTCCGGAAAAACTGGTCCAATCACCTCTTTTGCAGGTGCATTTAATGCACCTAAAGTCCACCAAATTTAACCAAACTTGCACGAAAATGATCATCTTCAGTTCCTCTACAGTTCCATATCAATCATTCAGTCTAAATGACAATTAATCGGCGTCGGAACCGGCCTAAACATGCCAACTCATGCAGCTTTTTCTGCAGATTTTATAGTGCACCATGCCTACTTTGAGCCAACGGTTGGGATCTTTCCCAACCGAATCAAGGGCTGAAAATTTTTTCCTGTGTAGACAAGATTGCCCTCTTCCACCGTCTATAAATAGAGGTGAATTTCATGGCCTGAGGGAGGAGAAATTTGGGTCCAAAAATCACAAAAAACCAGCCTCCCTCCTGTTTTCATTTTCCTTCTTTCCCCGTCAGCCTTTTACAGCTCTCTCCACCTCTCCACAGCTGCCTTCTCCAATGAGAATACCAACAAACCCAGCCTATACACCGCCACAAATACCAGCTCCAAGCAGCCACCGCGACTCCCTCTCTCTCCTGCAGACCTATTTCATCCTCTTTCTTCTCTGCTATTGCAACCTCAACAGTAGCGGCAGAGGCAGCAACCACCCCTTTTAGGGGCTTTCATCCTTAGAAACAGCAGCAGAGGTACTCTCTTGTCATAGTGGTGACTTGAACAGCTCCAACCGTTAGCAACTCCAACACCGACCACAACATTTCCTGTAACGTGAGCAGCAACCACTCCTTCTAGCGCCACCAACTCTTACACCGTCCTCAGCCAGACCAGTGATGGCAGCCACGACCCTTCAGCCAGGTGAGCCACCCTTCCTTTCCTTCTTCTTCTTCTTCTTCTTTTTCTTCTTCCTTCCTTTCTATTCACTGCATGAATAGTAGGCGTGAATTATAATTCACGTCCTACTGTTCATGTAGGACGTGAATTGTGTGTGTGTGTGTGTGTGTGTGTGTATTATAATATTAAAAAAACAAAAAATTTCCAAAAAAGTCATTTAAAAAAAATTGTGAATTTCTCGCATATTTTTCTACCAAATTTGTATAATATCGGGTTGTATATTTACACTGTAAAATATAAATCTGGTATTAAAATACCTAGTTTTCTTCAAAATATTTCAAAAAGAAAAAAAATATTTTGATGCACACGGCCAAATCCTAAAATTTTTCCAATCATATTTTTCATTAAAAAAAACAAAAATTGCATCCTTTTCATGTTTAAAAAAAAATCCAAAAATGGATATCATAACCAATTTACGATCATCCACTAGGGTTTGGCCAAAATATCAAAAATATTTTTCCAATCCTTTTTTTAGGATCCAGATGTAGACTTTAATATTTGTGGGGTGTAAAATTACACGATAAAGTACACCCTCAAGTATTAAAGATACAAGGTGTAAAAATACGATGCTAAAATTCAGACTTTAGAACGGTTAGGATTTAACCCGATAAGGTAGAGACTCTCTCATGGAGAGAAATCTGCCTTGAGCCTTAGAAAAGATTAACGAATAGAAACCCGACTTAGAAAAAACAATCAAACAACAATGCAGCTTACCTTAGGTAGGGTGCACTGGGGGTGATGCGTCTTCCCCTTGCACAACCAGTCCCTTACCTAGACTCTCGTAGACCATAGGTTCCTAATGACCATAATACTAGGTGGCGACTCCTAAACATTAATCATAATTTATGATTAAATCCAAAAAACCTTCCCAACACACAACACCTCACACAGGAAGCACGAGAGAGAGCCTTCGCCGTCGTCAGACGACGTCGCGCCCCCTGTGACATGTCCAATAATTATTTTTAAAACATGAGTTTTTTAAATTTTTTATAATTATTTGTGGATATTTCAAAAATTATAGAAAAATATAGAAAGAACATAAATTAATACTAAAAGTTATTTTATCAACAATAATAAGTAAAATAAAAATAAATTTCAAAATTTTATTAAATTTACATCAATATAGATAAGTCACAATCTAATAAATATGTTCTATTATAAAGGTGGTGGTGATGGAAATGAACCAAAACAATGTTGATCATCATAAGGTAGGACTGATATATAGTGGTCGAGGCCTAGGTCGTTATACTATTAAACATGGGATATATAGGAGTCATCACTTGTGGAGTCACATGTGACGGCATAGATGAAGCTATATGTGTTGATATTTCTTTGTCCATATTTGATGCCAAAGCTTGGTATCCCATGTTACTATGAATTTTTTTTTTTATAGAAGTCATCTCTTGTTGTAGTGATAAAATATGACCATCTCTTTTCTTTATTTACACATTCAATACCTTAATTGATGAACTAGGAGTTATTGACTCCATTGTATAAGATTGTGATGAAGCACTTGTACTAACCATAAATTTTGGCATACCAGGTGCACCATATATTATACCCTTTGTAGCTCATTTTATAACCACACACCAAGCTACTCTATCAAATGAAGGATGATTTTCCTGATCAGTTTCACATCTTGAAATATTTTTTTTCATAATTCTCCTACAATAAAAGTAAATATAATGAATTTTTAATTTTAAATAATAAAAAAATTACATAAAAAATACTTACAACCATTTTTTTAGACTTGTTATTTATGAAGGTTCCAGGCTGCTTATAAACATCTTTTTCCATTAAAAACTTTTGATTTTTGCACCTAACACAAGGACATCTAATTTTACCTCTTGATACATTTTCATCAATTGAAAATGCATAATTGAAAAATCTTCGTACACTCGCAATAAATTCTGGACAGATATGATCATTCCTACGACAGTGATATCGATCATCCATATTAATCTAATTAACATAATTAAAACCAACAAAATTTTAGAATATTATTTAATATATTACTTAATCTATAAATTATCAAAATAACTTCATTAATAACTAGCTCATAAGTTATAAAAGAGAAAGATATGAAAACTTGTAATAATAAAAAAAAGAAAAGAAAAGGAGAACAACATTGAAATATTGCATGAAGTTGTAGTATAATTAAGTAGTTGGAATTGTGTGAAAAGAGAAAAGATAATATGTTGTTTTGATTGTCCTATAGATTAATAAAATTAGTAAAATTATATAGGTAGAATAACTAGCTAATTAGGATACACCAATCAACTGTTTTGTTTATCATTTTCCACCATCATTTTTTTTCTTTAGCTTTAGTAACCTAGACTCTTCTATTGAAAAAAAAAAATACAATCATTTGCATTGTCAAGTGATATTGTAGAAATGAAGTTTTCATGCAAACAAATGCCACAATTATTTTTTTAACCAACAATTAAATATTTATTTGATCACTAATTTATTACTTAAAATCATCACATTAAATAAAGAAATAATGACAAACTAAAATAAGATTATGCTTATCTAATATATAATCGTTGAATTGCATAACACACAAAATAACAGCTTTTCTTTTAAAGAAGTGCAGTACAAACTAAAAAAGATACTTTGGAGATAAATTACACCATTATTAGTAAATAGATGCCAAGATTCAATGACCATGCAATTTTTTTATGAACCAAGTCATCTTCCAAAATTTATAAAAAGTTTTAATTTACATTGACAAATCTGGAGGACCTAATATACACAACCCAAAAACTTGGCAACTTTAAATGCAAATAAGTAATGTAATGTGATGGGTTTAACAATCTGAAATTAGAAAAAAAATGAGCAAGAATAGTAGTGTTAAGAAATTAAAAAAGCAAATTAGCCTCTAATGAGGTTCGCATTACAAGTTGCCAAAGGAAATACAAAACAAGAGATTCTTGGAAATAAATACACGTCATCATAAAATCATCACGAATGCTAATATCCCAAGCTTACTCAACATACATAACAATCAACAAGTTTTGAACAACTTAGATATTTGCTACAATTCTGAGCATGTAGGACAAAGACCATAAAAGTAACTTTTTCAAAACATGAAATAGAAAAAGGTACACAAGTCAAGATCATTTACCCTTTTACATTAATTAGACCAATTGTTGAAGTCAAAGCCAACACATATCCATGATCATATAAAGGCACATAATTACTATGTAGAAGAATTAAATCATTGTCCTATTGTTTCCTTACTTGGTTCTCAATCCAGAAGGACTACAAATAAGAAGTAACCCATCAAATGAAAAACTAGATGAAAAGGAAAAACATGAAATCCTAAATTTCAACCTCTTTTAGTGAAGCTAAATGCAAATAAGAAAGAGATATCATTACACTATAATGTTTAAGGCCTTAGCATCTACGTTACAATGAATAAAATGAACAGTTAATAGTGTAAATTATTTGGTCAAAACAGGATGAGAAAAGTAAAAAATTGATGATGAACAATTTCACTTTCTCTGCTCTGCTTAGTTTAACACTATTAAATAAGAACAATTTCATTAGAGAGAAGTTGATGATGAAAAAGATAAGTGAAAATGATGTAATATGTAAAAAATTATTAACCAACGCCAAACAACTTTCATAGCACGCGAGTAAAATCCAAAATCTAACTTTTATATACAGGTCTGTCATACGTTACCCATATTTCTCCTCTGAAAAACCACACACATACACCCAACAAAATAAAAAAACCAAAACCCTGAAAAAAGCCTCACTACCTAACCAAGCAACAATGGAATCGTCACAGAACCACGAAGACAAAGAACATTACATTAAGAATTAAAAATAATAGCATGTGACGACAATCATATTTAACAAATACTTTGTAATAAATCGATAAAATTAGTTGATAAAGCAATATATATTCTATCTAAATTACAAACACAATCTCTTAAATATAGGTTTCTAATTATACCTACTATCTTTATTGCACCATATTTGTTCTTTGCAAGATGAAATCCTTATGAGCATAGATTCACTAAAGAAGAAGTTATGAAGTGATAGATGATGTTTTTAAAAATGGACGTGTCACATGCCGTAGATATTAGCATAATAAGAGACGATGAACAAGCATTGACAGGAGACGAAGAACGAGCACGGACAGAGAGGTAACAATTTAAATTAGTGGTCATAACAGGAAATCACTAAGACGACCAAACGTACCATTTTACTTTCTATTTCGTCATGTGTCAAAGGACACGTGTAATAAAATCTATTATCCTTACTATCCAGGACAAGCAATTTGTGTGTTTAAATTGGTTAGTAACGTAATAGAAAAACAATACATAATGAATGCGTGAAGAGAGAAATTAAGGTGAATTACTCCCATTATATCCTAGTTTCCTTCCTTTTCATTTTTTATTTGTTGATCTTGGTATCTGTTGTTTATTATTCATCTCTAAGCATCCATCCATCACTATTTTCAGTGATAGTTGGCAGCAATTCTATTCGAATCGTAACAAGTGATATAAGAGCCAACCTTCATTGGACTGGGAACATGACATCTGACACAAGAACAAAAAAAATTACAAAGGCTTGAGGATTCTATTGATTCGGTAAAAAGAAAAGCCAACCACAAGTATGATAAACTAATTACTCTCATAAAGGACCAAAGCCAAAAGCTGGACCATACCACAGACAATCATGAAGCTCAAATTGGGGACATAAAGAAATTGCTCAACAGCCTAATGCAACAACTAAAGCTTGTCATACAAAGATTTCCCCTCACCTCAAGAGAATCCAGCTAACGCAGAGATAAACATGCTACTCATTAGAACGAATCAACATTCAGGCCTAACTGCTCCACTGAAGAGAGGCTAGCTGCTTATAAGGTACACCGACCCAAATATCTCTTTCAAGTGTTTAAGGGTGAAGATGTGCATGAATGGTTGTACAAATGTGATCAGTTTTTTGAGATATAGAACATTGATAACTAAGAGAAACTAAAACTAGCCTCTTATTACTTAGACGATATAACCTTGTAATGGCATCAAAATTTTATGCGAAGCCTGAATAATAAAAAAGTGAGTTGGGATGAGTATGTAGAAGCTCTTTGATATAGGTTCGGAGGATAAAAAGACCTAATGGAAGATTTGATAAACTTGAAACAAGTAAGGACTTTGGAGAGTTATATTCACAACTTTGATATTCTATGGAATAAAGCTGGTATTGGGGAGAGACAAACTTTAGTCATTTTCTTAGAAGGTCTGGAACTGGAAATAAAAAATATCGTGAAAATGTTTGAACCCGAAGACCTTAAACAAGCCTCTAACCTTGCTAGATTGCATGCAAATACTTTAACCCATAGACAAACTTCTGTGTATCTACTAAAACACTCAGTATCTACCACTTCCAATAGCCTTCCACCTAAAACCATACAACAACCAAACATTACTACTACCAACTTCCCTACAACAACCAACTTACCAAAAAGTAACCCTATCTCTTGGCCAAACAACACAACTCCAAAATCATTCAACAAGACTTTCATTGAACCTACCAAATTTATAAAACCCAGGAGTTTGAAGAACATAGACTGAAGGGATTATGTTTTTATGTGATGACAAATTCGTGCCAGGTCATAGATGCAGAAATAAACAGTTATATTCTCTAAGTATGTTAGAAGGAAAAGGAAGGGAGTCAACCCATAAATCTGAGACCCTATGAGTGTTTAGGGATGCAAAAAGATGTGTTAGAAAAGATATTAGATGAAATGTTGAGAACATGAATTATAAGGCCTATCAACAGTACATTTGCTTCACCAATGGTGCTGGTTAAGAAAAAGGATTCCACTTGGAGGTTGTATATGGATTATAGAGCTTTGAACAAACTCATGATCAAGGACAAGTACCACATTCCAGTGGTTAAAGAGTTACTTGAGGAACTAATAGGAACAACCATTTTTTCGAAGATCGACCTTTAATCTGGATATCACCAGATCAGAATGGGTTTAGAGGAGGAGTTTAAAACAGCTTTCAGAACACACAATGACCACTATAAGTTTTTGGTTATGCCTTTTAGGTTAACCAACACTCCCGCTACATTTCAGAGCTTGATGAATGAGGTTTTTAGAGCACACCTCAGGAAATTCATCTTCGTATTCTTCGATGATATTCTAGTATACAGTAAGACATCTACAGCCCACTAAGAACACTTACAAATTGTTTTCAACTTGTTGAGAATACACCAGCTGGTTGTGAAAGCAAGTAAATATAGCTTTGATAGCGAACAGATTGAATACTTGGGCCATATTATATCTAAATATGGAGTTGCTACCAACCCTAACAAAATCAAAGCTATACTTAACTGGCCACTGCCTAGCAACCTTAGGCAATTGAGAAGATTTTTGGGGTTTACAGGCTACTATCGAAGATTTATTAAGGGGTACAGGTCTGTTTGTAAACCTTTGACACAACTATTAAAAAAGGATGTTTTTGGCTAGAGTAATGAGGCTACCAATGTATTTAACCTGCTCAGGGAATTGATGATTACTCCTCCTGTACTATCCTTACCAGACTTAGATAAACTATTTGTTGTAGAAACAGACGCATCTATAGTTGGTGTAGGGGCAGTCCTTATACAAGAAGGTCATCTTATTGCATACATCAGCAAATTTTTAGGCCCTAAACAACAAGCTATGTCTATCTATGAAAAAGAGATGTTGGCTATCATGTATGCAATTAACAAATGGAAGCATTACTCGTGGGGAAAACATTTTAACATTCGCACGAACCACGTGAGTCTTAAATATCTCATGGATCAAAAAATAATTTCTCCTATGTAGCATCAGTGGCTAGTTAAGTTGCTAGGGTATGATTACGAGATAGAGTACATAAGGGGAAAGAAAAATGTCGTAACAGATACCCTTTCAAGAACTGCAAGTCAAAAACTCTACTCCATAGTTGTTTCCTCCGTCTCTTCCAATATCATAAAGGAAATTACAAGGTTTTGGCAAGAAGATCCATATTTACTAAATGTCATGCAAGACCTGCAAACCACTCCAAGGTCACATCCTCTTTACACCTAGGTCAATGGCCACCTGAATAAAAAGGTTAAGGTTGTGGTAGGATGTGATTTAGAACTACAATCCTGGTTGATTTCATTATATCACAGCTCAGTCGTGGGAGGCCATTCAGGAGTTACTGCCACTGCGAAGAGGGTGGGAAGCTTATTCTATTAGAAAGGGCAGCAGAAGCACATCCGCCAGTTTGTTAGAGAATGCTCAACTTACCAGAAGAATAAACATCAAAATGTAGACACACCAGGGCTACTACAACTCCTACCCATTCCCCATGCTCCATTCATTGACATCAACATGGATTTTGTTGAAGGGCTACCTAAATCTAAAGGGAATGATGTCATCATGGTAGTAGTAGAACGTTTCAGCAAATACGCTCACTTCATGAGCCTCAACCATCCATATTCAGCACCTATCGTGGCTAAGATATTTATGGACAATGTGTACAAACTACACGACCTGCTAACATCAATAGTCAGTGACAGGGATACAATGTTTTTGAGCAAATTCTAGAAGGAGATGTTCAATATCCAAGGGGTAAACTTGCTCTACTCATCGGCATACCGCCCTCAAACCGATGGCCAGACAGAGATAGTTAATAAATATTGTTGTTACTCATTTTTTGAGCCATACGTACTAATGGAGATGGTGTATATCCCCTTTAAATTGAAGGTAGGAGTTTAGTTCAAGGTTGCTTGGAGATTGACAAAAACAAAGGAGAAAGAAATGTTTTTCGGACCATGTTTCAGCTGGCATCTGCTCTCCTTATCCTTCCCCTTTGTTGTCGAAATTGTCAGGATTCTTAGGCTAATTAGGAGTCTTTAAAATGATAAATTTGTTCCTTTGCTATCTGGTTTCTAAGGTTGGATAAATCCCTCAGAAGCTGCACTAAAAAAACTGGCTCTGCCGTTGTCGTAATTTTTTGTTCCAACTTAGGCTTTGATTATGATCTAGTTCCATGCAATACCCGACCATCCCGGCTATATTTTGTCACTCATGACATGTTGAAAAATTGACTTACACTTTTATTGGGTCCTAGGGCTCACTATTTTTATGGCAGATTCTTAGTCAAAGTACGATGCTTGGCATTGTCAGTTTCCTGATTTAGATCAGGGGATCCTTTTTACCAACCAGATTGCTGCAAGTTTCTGTTCCATAAAATTTTTTTTCTCACTTCGAATCCTTCATTAAAGTTGTAGTCCTGGACGCATAGATGAATTTGGGCCTTCGAATCGCTTGATTTCGATATCAGGAGCTCAAGATATTCCTATTTGAATATATGACGAGAATTCTGC
>Ga0325410_1008703_pt1 | contig 10957 bp, 5 predicted proteins | sample PopdelMetagenome_16_FD_206182 | JGI IMG/M metagenome (GOLD analysis project Ga0325410, IMG submission 206182) | Populus deltoides microbial communities from Bellville, Georgia, United States - Xylem-PdIQD-R3 | ecosystem: Host-associated > Plants > Phyllosphere > Stem > Wood/Secondary xylem...
TTGTCAAACTTGTGAATCGGGTAACTCGGGCTAGCACATCAAATATGTGAACTGAGTTATGGACTCTACTGGAATTATAATTTGTTTTTTTAGAAAGTATTTTTTATTTAACTATACGATAAAAAAAATAAATGATTGCAAAATCAAACACCAATTCAGTACCGAGATGTTTTTAAGGATAAAATTAAAAAAAAATAGTTAAAAAAAAGTTAAACTTATTAGACCTCCAAACTAGGTCAATTGACCAAACTAGTGAATAGGTTCATGAACTTTATAAAGTTTAATAACATTAATTTTCTCTAAAACTAATTTTTCTTAACTATACAAGAAAAAAATATAATAAAAAAGTTAAGTTCAATTAAAAAAATCTCACCAAACTCGTAAATCAAGATAATCTGGATTACTCTAACAAACTCGTAAACAATACTAACCTTATAGAAAGATAAAATAAAAGGAAACAAATTATAAAAGTAAAATCTCGATCATCCTAGTATTAAAAAGATGAAATACATAAAAACAAATTTGAAAAAAATTTATAACAAAAATCCAAAAAGAAAAGGAAAAGGAAAGCAAAACACCTTGGATTATTATTATAATCTACAATGCAATTAGTGTTGAAGAATAATGATTTTCCCACACCTTTTATTTTTTGTTATTTTATAAAGTTTAATAACATGACTTTTCTTTAAAACTATTTTTTTAATTATACGAGGAAAAAAAAACTATAAAAAAATCAAGTTTAATTAAAAAAACAAAACCTACCAAATCTGTAAACGAGGATAACCTGGGTTACCTAAACAAACCTGCAAACCATGTTAACCTCATATAAAGACAAAATAAAAAGAAACAAATTACAAAACTAAATTTTCAACTATTCTAATTTCAAAAGATAAAATAAAAAAATAATTTTTTTAAAAAAGAATCATAACAATTTTTTTAAAAAAAGCAAAATATTCCACAGTACAATGGATGTAGGTGAATAATGATTTCCCTATATTTTTTAATTTTTGTTAATTTATAAAGATTAATAACATGATTTTTTTCTAAAATTAATTTTTTAAACCATACAAAAAAATATAAACTATAAAAAAATCAAATTCAATTAAAAAAACACTCTAAAAAACCGATAAACTAGGACAAAAAGGTTAGTTAGACATATCTGCAAACCACACTAATCTAAACAAGATAAAAAAAAAATTACAAAATTTTTTTTCAACCATTTTAATATTAAAAAAATCAATAAAAACAGTTTTAAAAAATCATAATAAAAAAATTAAACAAAAAAAAAATCATGTATTCAAAAATACATAAAAAAGAAAAGAAAAAATCGTAATTGAGTTTTGTCAACAACAATAATAATTAATGTGATGTGATTATTAACAATTAGGTGAACTATCTGCCGAATATCATCAACCTCCAGCCAGCTACCCTGTCCTTTCCTCTTCATTTATCTATACCCCAACGCCTCTTATATCCTTCATCATTCAAAACTCTAAAACGCACAGCCAATTCTTGATAAAAATGGCAGGCTTGATCAGGTCGAAAGAAGATGAACGTGCAGGGGCAGAAATTGTGTATGGTCATGAAGAGTGTCATCGCCACTCCATAGAGCTTCTTGAAGAGCTAGGATTCCCTAAAGGTGTCCTCCCTCTGAAAGATCTTGAAGAGTGTGGGAGGGTTAAAGAAACCGGGTTTGTGTGGATGAAACAAAAGGCTCCTTATGAGCACTTCTTTGTCGGATCCAACACAAAAGTAAGTTATGCCACAGAGGTGACTGCTTATGTAGAGAAGTTCAAGATGAAGAAAATGACTGGGATTAAGAGCAAGCAGATGTTCTTATGGGTACCAATATCTGAAATGAGCATCGAAGATCCTTCGAGCAAGAAAATTCTCTTCAAGACTCCAATGGGGATTGGCAAGTCTTTCCCTGTCTCTGCTTTCATGACTGACGAGGAGAAGCAGGAGCAGCAGGAAAAGCTGGAGGAAGTCCATGAATGAAATCTAGTTCATCAATTCTTTTAACTGCTGTCGTCTTTCATTATGTTCATCAATAAACACGCTGCTGTTCAAGTTTCCATGATTTTTTTTCATGTCGTTTCTCACCTCAAGAAAAAAAATCGTATTGTGCGATCTCAGTTATTTTTTTCATGTCGTTTTAATCAATCCTTTAATTTAATTCAGGGATTGATGAACTTCAAACCAGGCTGGGTTTTTCACGGCTGCGCCTTGGGTTATTGGATTGATTAGGTTAAACTACTATTTGGCAAGGTAACGGGATGACACCATGAGCTTTCTTACAAAAACAAGTCTTAGAATATAGGACCTTTGATATCTAAGTTAATAAACAAAGGAAGACTATACTACACGAGAGCAAAAGGTGTGAGAGAAAGAGCACGAGGTGTGAGGAGATGGTCATGATCGTGAACAGGTGGTCAAGTGATCACGGTATGAGGAGGTGCTTACGGTGTTAAGAAGTTGTGGCCAAGCGGTGTTAACTAGAAAGTGATAGTGATAAGAGGCAGTAATGATCACGAAGTGGAAGTGATCATAACGTGGTGAACAACAGTAGGTGGTGGTGATCGGGAGGTAGCACTGACAAAGAGGTGGTGGTTATCATGTAATGATAGTGACCAGAAGGTGGTAATAACCATGAGGTGGTGACTAGGAGAGCGAGGAGTGCGAATGAACCTTGAGATTGTTCTTGAATGGTTTTAATCTAAACTGTTCAGACCCAAAATATTAATATTTATAAACCTTGGCTATATAATAGACCTATCTCGTTGAGATTAGTATAATGATGGAAAGTTGCCTTACAATAATAAGTAGAGAAAAATGAGTTGTTGGTCATTGTTTCAATATTGGTAGAGAAGTTAATGTTTGTTTTTGATCTTGGTGGCTCGTTATGCTATTAATGGAGAGGTTTGTGGCTAATAAGTGCTCTTTTATGGCAAGAAAAGATTGCTATATCATACTAAGGAGCAAGTTGAGAAGAGTGAGCTTGTTGGTTAGTATTGTGATGTATGCTGGTAGCTGGGAATACTGGGTCAAGGCCAAAAAGCATGGCGGACAACCAGTATGAGCTTGGTTAGACTATCTTTAACGGGTGTGCTAAATAAAAAATTAAATATTAAAAAATATTATTTTGATTCTTTCATGTTTATTTTATACACTTCAAAAAATATATTAAAAAAATGCTAAAATATCTTTTTTCTCTTATAAATATTATTTTTATATATCTTTCAAAAAAAATCACAAGCAACAAAATAAAACCACCAAAAAAATAAACCAATTAAATGTAGTCATGTAGAAAAAAAAACATCAAACTTATTAAAAAAAAATAATACACTTATTTCTTTCACTCAAATATAATTGGCATATTTCTAATAACTGTGTGCATGCAAATGGGTTTCTTTTCTTTTCTTTTCTTTTCATTAGTAGCTTTCCTTGTTCAAAATTATTTCCAGCAATCACAATGAAAGCCTCGGATTTCCAGCATTCAAATCCCAAAAATTTCAGCCTTTTTTTCCCTTAAAAAAACTAGCACAACAGGAGACAACATGGGTACACGAGGAGGGGAGAGCTCTCGACTAAAACTCACAAGTTGAAAAAATTTGGTTAAGTTAAATTCATAAATTAGATTGTTGACTCCATAAATTTTTGGTTTTTTCTAAAATATTTTTTATTTGACTAAATAGACACATAATATAATGATTAAATGAAAAATAAAAAATAATGATCAAAGCAAAAAAAAGGACTAAAACACAAAAAATACAATTTTACAAAACAATATGGATTGCTATTTATTGTTTATCAGTGTTATCCCTAAACCCTTTAGTTTTTACTAGTTATTTAAATTTTAACCCATGCTTCACCATGGGCATGGGTCAAATATTTTTTTTCCAATAAAAAATTTAAATATTCAGACTTTTTTAATATGTTTTTTTACATAAAAATATTAAATGTAAATAAAAAATCTTACGCACCCATCTAATTAAAAAAAATCAAGAAGTATTTGTATTAATAAATGAAAAAAATTATTAATGATAACTACATAAATAACTGAAAAAGTCAAAAGACGAATGTAAATCAAGATATTTGATCTCACAACACGGGTCATTTACTTGGATGTATTCAATGACCCTGTTTATCAAAATTATTATTTTTTATTTAATCAAATGATATTAGAAATAGACACACACATGAAATTAATTAAATAAAATCAAAGACAAATAATATCACGCAAGATTACACTTATTAGAAATACTATCCGAAAATAAATATTTTTTATTTTTAAAAATAAAGTTCATTTATATAAAACATAAAAAAAATATAAATGAGTTAGAATAATCTCTTCAAAAATCAAATAATCTCTTCAAAAATCAATATATATACACAATAATTAAAAAACTACCATTATTTAACAAAAGCTAAATACAAAAAAATAAAAAAAAATCAGAGGAAAAGAGTATTAATTTGAATATAAATTAAAAAATTATTTAATAAAACATGTATAAAAAAATATCAATTTTTTAAACGCAAAATTATAGAAAAGCAAACAAAAAATAGAAAGAAGTTAGACACCTCTAGGTCTTGAACATAGCCCACTTAGAAAGAGCTCGTGCGGGGAACCTATTTTTTTTAAATGCAATTAGGGTATACGATATATCATCCACCTTAATATTTTTTGAAAAAAAATTTCATACGACGTATTATTTGGCTTTCCTCAAATTCTGGCCATCAAAATCGGGGCCTATGATTTTTTGATCTAAAAACCCACTTTTAAGTTTTTAACCCAAAAGACCCTAAACACCTTGATATCTAGTAAATGGTATTAAACAAACTAAAAAACCGCCCAAAAATACAAAATTAACTCGAAAATAAAAAATTTTCCTAATCTTAAATAAGTTTTTTAGATATTTTTTAGGTGAAAAAACCTAAGTGAAACTCCCTTCACCAAATAAAATTCATTGACATCAAAACCGACCATTTTAGTTGCTAAAATAAGTGTCAAAACTGATATTCTCTTTTTACTACTGAGATTTGACAACCTCTTTCTCTTATCTCTTTCTGAAATTAAAAAATAAATTTTTATACCAAAATTAAATTGCAAAAATATTAAGAGACCGAATGAGTATGATTTGGGAAGTTTAAGAACTAAATTGAACATTTTATAAGAACTTTAAACCCTATCTATTTTTGGTGCCTTTTCCATATTGGTCTATCTTCTTTTATTCTTGTCATTGTTCAAGAAAGTTGAATTAATTGTACTTCATCTTGGTCTCAAAAGGATGTAATGGTGAAAAAAAAAATTAAAAATCAAAATAAAAAGAAAAAAATTATGAATAATTAATCTATAATAAAATATGAGATGGTGAACAATATTTTATATATGGTATAATTCTTATATCTTTTAGTGTTTTTTATAATCATCTTTATGATATAATTATAATTAATTATTTGATAATAAAAATAAACAATAACAAAACTAAACACCAACTAAATACTAATTTTTTTTTAAAACTATAATAACCTTATACAAAACAAATTATAATATTCCCTTAACCAAAACTAACAGATGAAAATGCTTATTTTTTTTGTTTAAAAAAAACACTCTTGCATTCTATCATTAAAAAGGGGTAAACTTTGAAAATTGATTATATATATTTTCCCCACCTCAATCTCAACCAATCAATTCGAATATTCTGTTCCATCCAATGACACCTACTCCTTTGTATCGCACACCATACCGTCCACCCTTCAACAAGCTCCCATTTAACCACCAAAATGGCCAAACTCTCTTTAACCCCCATATCCACACTCATCTCCCCAGTCCGCCGCCACCGTCCACCGCACTCCTCCCTCCAAACCGCCGCCGCCGCCGCCGCCTCCTCCTCCACCACCACCATCACCACCAACACCATGCCTGACCAACACACTCCCCACCCTTCCCTCGAGATAATCGGTGGCGCACGTGACCTCTTTCTCCCAGCCTTCAATTCTTTGCACCGTCCTTACACTCCTTTCCCTCTTCTCGGCAATAACCGTCACGTCGAAACCATTTTTGCCTCATTCTTTCGTGCCACCCCTGATGCCAGGCTTAAACGTGAGTGCCTCCGTACAAAAGATGATGGTGCTGTCGCTCTTGATTGGGTCTCCGGTGACCACCAAATCTTGCCACCAAATTCTCCTGTTCTCATTTTACTGGTCTGTATGAATTTATTATAAAGCTTCTTAAACTGTGTTTTTAATTTTTCTGTGGATAAATTTTCTGGATAGATTCTGTTTATGTATACTAGCAGTTGTCTTGTTTAGCTTATAATTGATAACGAGGTGAGAAGTTCGTGATTTCTTTTTTGACCTTTTGATATAATCATCAAAACAATCTGAAAACGTTCGAACAAAAAGCTGAAAAGTCACATTAAAAATCACTTTGAAATGCAGTTCAAAAACATTATCAAACGCAATCCTAGTGTATTCGAAGACGCCGAGAAATTAAAGCATTGATAATTTCCGAACAGATGTTTCAAACATTGTCAACCGTTACCTTTTCAACAGTCTTACTAAAAATATTGATAAAGGCACCGACTAGAACAATCAAATTTATTTATTTTTGTTGGCATGACTCTGTCATTTGGTCACTATCTCGGAACAAAAAAGATAGATATAGAAGAGAAAGAAGGGACATGTCTGCATGTCTATAAATTCACTCCAAAATTGTCTCAAGCATAGATTTGTTTTTATGTCTTTGTCTTTGTCTCCGTCTCTCCACCCAAAACACATCTCTTTTGCATCTTTCTTTTCTGTTATGGGATATTAACCAGACGCAACCTAAGTCTACGTAGTAAGGGCGTTATGCACATTATAGATTGGTAGCAAAAGGAAATAAAGGTTTATATATATATATATATATTAAGAGAGTTGTTTGGATTTGGTTATAATGCAGCCAGGATTAACAGGAGGGAGTGGGGATTCATATGTAAGGCATATGTTAATTAAAGCAAGAAATAAAGGGTGGCGTGTTGTTGTTTTTAATAGCAGAGGATGTGGAAACAGCCCTGTCACTACTCCTCAGGTACATTTTATGTGATTGTTGTATTAATCTCTAGTTGATTTTGGTATCGGAATAAAGGAGTTGGTTTCAGTATGTGATCATTTTTACCAAGTAAAGGACTGATGATGCAGTTCTATTCGGCTTCGTTTATAGGAGATATGCATGAAGTGGTGGCACATGTTGGGACTAGATATCCAAATGCTAATTTGTATGCTGTTGGGTGGTCTCTTGGTGCCAACATTCTTGTAAATTATTTGGCTCAGGTAAGTATCATTGCTTGTTGCTTTATTTAGTTTAACGACTTCGCCAGAAATGTTAATTTAGTTTTTAAAATATCTGCGCTCGCGATAATTTTTAGTTCTTGCTAGAGAATATGGTGATGCATATTGTTATAGTATTTACATATTTTCTGCTCATTCCAACCAATCGACACCTTTCAAGTCCGTGGAACTTTTATGGAAAAGATGCTGTAATCCTCTTCTAACTCAGAAAAAAAACTGTTAAAGTTGAAGGTTTTAGTATAAGGCATGAAAAGTATTTGACTTGAGATAGCCATCAAGAACTGGAACGTTGAGATGATTACTTTTGATGTAGATGTGGAAACATAGGAACCAATGTGAAATGGGTGCATCCATTGGAAGTTGGTGAGGGCATTTATCGAGTGCAAGTGATGCTTGAGATGGTTTGGCCATATCCAACATAGATCCTTGTTCACATTCAATGAAGGAAACAGAACTATTGGAGCTGATTCCAACTAGTTTGAGATTGGAGTTTAGTTGAGTTGTGATGGGTTACTTTAGGCATTATCGGGGCATCGAGGTTGAGTTCAGTTTAAACTTTAAAGTACTTCATTTTTCTGTGTGCTGAATGTTTTTCCTGTTACATTGAATTATGAAATATAAATTTACTGTATGTTGATGATGTATTCTTAAGGACCAACTATTTTATTTTAGCTTCCTTTTCCTCTTCCATATTCTTGCACTACTGCATTTATTTATTTATTTATTTTATTTTTCATTGTTTTTTGCTTGCAGGAAACTCAAACAATAACCGGTGCTGTATCATTGTGTAATCCTTTCAATTTGGTCATTGCAGATGAGGACTTCCATAAGGGCTTTAATGTTGTTTATGACAAAGCTCTCACAAATGCTCTGCGTAAAATTCTTAAGAAGTAATTCTGCAATAAAGTTCTTCCATCTCACAGCCAATATTTCTTCTTAGAGATGATATCATAATCTCCTTTTTGTGCAGTCATGCTATTCTCTTTGAAGATATGGGTGGTGAATATAATATACCTTTGGCTGCCAATGCCAAGTCTGTCAGGGAGTTTGATGAAGGACTAACCCGAGGTAGATGCTCCTCATAGAAGCAATTCCTCCTTTTCTTTTATGATGGTTGTGTTTGAGGTTATTATGGTATGCCATCAGCTCACACAACTTTTAACTTCACTGGGCAGTTTCATTTGGTTTCAAGTCGGTGGATGACTACTACTCTAATTCATGCAGTTCAGATTCCATAAAACACGTTCGCACACCTTTGCTTTGCATCCAGGTATGCATCTGTGCCAATTTTGCAGATTACATGAACATCTTGTCTGATACTGTGCTGCAGAGAATTAATTGGGCATTGAACTTTTGGTCATATTTTGTTGCTGAAGCTGTGGTCGAGCTACATTGATATGTGATATTTTTGGAACTTCTGTCTTGTCTTGTCTGTACCAACTAGGCTCCTTGTATGACTGCTTATTTAGTTCTGGGTGTAGGATTTACTGGAGCGTGGATGTTTCTCTAACATATACTCGCAATCTTACTTACCTGAAGCAATTGAGGACTGGACTTTTGGTTGTTTTTATTCACTATAAGGTGCTGAAAGCATTGTAATTCCCATGATACGTCGAAGATTTTTTAGGAAAATAGATTTGCATGCGTTGAATTGCGTTCCTTCTTCGATACTTGTGAAATTGTATTCAGATTTGGCTCAGATTTGGATTTACTTGTAATTGATTTGCAGGCCGCCAATGATCCAATTGCTCCAGCCCGGGGAATTCCTTTTGAAGATATCAAGGTATGCAGGGCTCTGTCCCTAGAAGTCATGTAGTGCTCTTACCCCCCTATCTTGTATCCTTCTATATCCTTGCCTTTCTGGATAGCTATTTGTGCCATTTTTTACTTCTGCATAACCAGGTAAGGTACTCTGGTTCTACTAAATACTTTTAGCTTCATCAAGAGTCACAATTGTTAGCACACTATAATAAATTCATTATTTCTGCATGTGTTCTTTACCTGATCCAGTGATATTCTTCAATGGTCACCCCTTGTCTTCATCCACCATTTTTCATCTTTGTAAATTGTTTTATATGCCATTTTAAAATTAGAAGTCATGATACCTAAAATAACCACGGTTTGATTTTCTTCATCTTGACGTTCCTTCCCAAATGGTTTATCCTTTTCTTAGTAGGTATACAAAGGCCATTTTTAGATGGGAATTTTTTTTTAGGTTGGGAATAATGTTGATCCTTCCTACATCTATAAAAATTTAAATTTGGTCCAGAATAAATTTTAAGTAGTATTTTTAAGCAAGTTATCAAATATCCTGTCCGAATTGTTTGACTTGAAATGCTTTAGGAACTCTCTCGTTGGTCCTCAAGTTTCGAAGTTTACTAAAAATAGCCAGCCTGTGGCATGCCCCAACTTTGCTGATTTTGGGTATTTTTGCTTATTAACACCATTTAAAAAAAATATTAGCCAAGTAACGTAAGTATAAAAAGTGTTGGTGAAGTAACACAATTTGTTACATGTCGTATATATGTACCAATGCTATTTCGCCAAAACTTTATTTCGTCAAAACTTTTTCAAACTGTCTTACTTTGCCAAAATTTTTTTAAAAAGTGTTAATTTTTTTTTAAAAAAATTCTTTAAAAAGATGCACGGTGCTAATTTTAGTGCTACAGGGCAGCTCAGGATTTTCTAGTTAACTGAATACTTTCTACCATAGTCTGCGTTCACTTTCTACAACAATGTCATTGAACCATAAACCGCCCAATTGATCACCACCAGGGCAAACCTAAATGTTCTTTGATTCGTTGTGCATCCAATCATTTTGTCCGTGTACTTTTAAACAAGTACATGGCTTGCTGTCACAGGAAAATCCAAATTGTTTGCTCATCGTGACACCCAAAGGTGGCCATCTAGGGTGGATTGCTGGTAGTGAAGCTCCACTTGGGGCTCCTTGGACTGATACAATAGTGATGGATTTCCTAGAATATCTACAAAGTGGTGCATGTAAAGCCCCGGCATCGCATAGCGGCACAGAAGGCGTGCAACACTCTACCGAGGCCATGCATCACCTAAAAGTATAGCTCAGCAAACAGGACACATCCATGCTATCCAACAGTTGGTATTTGTTGGCTATGGAACCATTTTCAGTATTCAATTGGAAATATAAAAATTCGATTATTTGAACTTTCTGATATCTCAGAATGTTGCATTCTCAGATCATGAATCTGTGATATTTATATACCTCCTAAAAATGACAATTAAATTTTATCACATCTCTTGTGTTTCTTTAATGTCATCTCCACATTTCTTTTTCTTCGGTTAATGAGGAAATTTCCTGTCATTAGAGTAAATCATTACTTGCACAGAACAAACTCACTGAGCTGCTATTCACCTTCATCAAAGAGACCTAACAAAAAATTGGAAATCGGTTCAGATTTTTGTTGTCTCCACTAACTATTAGATGTTCAATTCAAGTCTCAACTTTCTGTGGCACTCTAAGCCACAAGCCCACAAAAGTTGTTTTGCATCTTATCCTTTGCCTTTCATAATGCAGGCTCTACTCTGTGCTACTGTCATCGCTCTTGTTCATGACCTTGCTTGGGAGCAATAGCTTCTTGTTTAAGAATTT
>Ga0325410_1008704_pt1 | contig 10956 bp, 8 predicted proteins | sample PopdelMetagenome_16_FD_206182 | JGI IMG/M metagenome (GOLD analysis project Ga0325410, IMG submission 206182) | Populus deltoides microbial communities from Bellville, Georgia, United States - Xylem-PdIQD-R3 | ecosystem: Host-associated > Plants > Phyllosphere > Stem > Wood/Secondary xylem...
GGAATTAGGTGAGTTGAGAAAATAGTTGACGGAATTGATTGACGCAGGTTTTGTTTGGTCGTTGAAAGCTCTATACGGTGCTCCTTTTTGTTTTAGAAAAAGGCAGATGGTAGTCCGCGGATGTGTATGGATCATTGCGCATTGAATAAGGTAACAATAAAGAATAAATACCCTGTGCCACTGATTCAAGACTTGCTTGACAGATTAAGTGGGGCTTATGTTTTCACAAAGTTGGATTTGAGATCCAGGTATTGGCAGGTTAGAGTTGCCGAGAGGGATGAGCATAAAACGACTTGCGTGATAAAGTATGGCTCATACGAGATTATGGCTATGCCATTCGGCATAACCAATTCTCCAGCTACTTTCTATAATTTGATGAATAATGTTCTTTATGAGTTATTGGATGAGTTTGTGGTTGTCTATCTAGACAATATTGTTATTTTTAGCCAAAATATGGATGGTCATGTGGTGCACTTGGATAAGGTGTTACCTAAACTAAAGGAACATGAACTGTTTGTGAAGAAGGAAAAGTGTTAGTTTGCTTGTTATGAGATCATATCCTTAGGGCATTTGGTGAGTTTTGGGCAGGTTCGGATGGATCCAAAAAAGGTACGAGCCATATGGGATTGGGCAACCCCGTCGATAGTAACTGAGTTGAGATCATTTTTGGGTTTGAAAAATTACTATCGTTGGTTTATAGAGGGTTACAACAAGAAGGCAGCCCCTTTATCTGATTTGTTGAAGAAAAATAGGTGTTGGGACTTGTGTAGTGAATGCCAACTTGCATTCGACAAGCTGAGGAGGGCTGTAACGTTTGCTCTGGTTCTGAAACTGCCAGATTTTGAAAAATCCTTTGAGGTACACACTAATGCTTCGGACAAGGTAGTAGGGGGTGTTCTAGTGTATAAGGGTCATCCAGTAGCTTTCAAGAGTCGATAGCTAAATGAGGCAAAACATAGGTATTCCACGCATGAGAAAGAAATGATAGCCATAGTCTTAGCGTGTGAATGGTGTATCTATTGGGGCCGAAGTTTGTGGTTAAGATGGATAACTTGGCTAATACATTTTTTTTTAACTCAAAACAAATTATCATAGTGGCAGGCTAAGAGGCAAGAATTCTTGGCCGAGTATTATTTTATATGGGAACACAAGCTGGGGCGACACAATCAGGTTGCAGATGCATTAAGTAGGCATGAGGTGCTTGATGGTTTGATTGTTATGGATCATATGAATTCTAATATGCTGGATCAGTTGAGGTAGGCTGCCGTGGAAGACGCAGCTTATGTCAAGTTAGTTGATCTCGTATGAGATGGGACCATATGAAGGTATTGGCTAGATAATGGCCTTTTCTATGCAAAAAAAGGTCGAATTTATGTTCCAAATGGGAAGTTGAGGAAACACTTGTTGGCTGAAACACATGACCCGCAGTAAGCAGGTCATTCAGGACGAGAGTGTATATGGCTCTGTAGACAAAAACCTATTATTGATCGAAGATGGAGTTTGACGTGGAACTTTACGTCAAAATTTGCTTAGTTTGTTAGTAGGACAAGGTGCTAGGGTAGAAGAAAGCAGGGTTATTGCAACCTTTGCCGATACCAGAAAGGCCTTAGGTTTTGGTTTTGATGAACTTTGAGTGGGGTTTCTGAAAGTCGATGGGATGGATACCGTTATGGTGATTGTTGATAGGTTTTTAAAGTATGTTATTTTCATGGCCGCACCATCAGTATGCACGACTGAAGTGGTTGCTGGTTTGTTTTATAAACATACGGTGAAGTACTTTGGGGTCTCTTCAGAAGTGGTTAGTAGTTGTGATATGTGATTCACCGAAAGATTCTGGACAATGTTGTTTGGGTTAGTGGGAAAAGGGCTGAAGTTTTTGACAGCCAATCATCCACAAACGAATGGACAAATGGAGAGGATTAATGTATTGTTGGAAGAGTATCTTCGACACTATGTGACAATGACACAAAAAAACTGGCTTGAGCTGCTTGATAGTGCGTAGTTTAGCGACAATCTCCACAAATCATCAGCGACTGATTTGAGTCCATTTGAGTTAGTTTTAGGGATGCAGCCTCAAACTCTAGCGGAGATATCATTCCAGAAGACTGGGGGGAGAAGTCCAGTCATGTACAGGTTTGCGAGGGAGAGGCAGGAACTCTTCGAGCAAACACAGGATAGCTTGCGAAAGGCAAGTAAATATATGATAAAATATGCTAATCAGAACCGGAGGCCTTTGGAGTTTGAAAAAGAAAAAGATTGTAAGGAAAAATCAACATTGTAGGTTAGTGTCAAGGTATGATGGGCCATTTGAGGTGATGAGGAAAGTGGGTGCTGTTGCATATAGGCTGAACCTACCAAAAAAGTTGAAGCTTCATCCCACATTTCATGTTAGTTATCTACAGCCTTTTCACAAAGATCTTGAGGATTTGGAAAGAGGTAAATCACTAAGGGCTTCACTTATGATTTAGAAGCAATTTGAGCAGGGAATCGTGAAGATTTTGGACCATAGGAGACTTGGTCAACATAAAAAAAATTGACGTACTGAATTTCATGTGAAATGGGCAGATGGTCATGAGGTTTCGTGGGAGAGAGACATTGATTTGTGGAAATTTAAGGAGTTGGTGCAGGACTATCTCAGGACTGATCTGACAAGGTCGTCGGCTCTTTCTAGTGGGGGAGGTTTGTCACAGCCTTAGACGCAAGGGCGCACAAACGAGTCGCTGTTGTGCAGTGGCAGTATGCAGGTGCAAGGGTAGCATGCGTGGGCAGTGCAAATTTAGGCAGTGAGCATAACGGGTGCGTACAAGCAGCAGGTTCATGCTTCGCATCACTCTTGGCTTAGACGATGGACTGTCTAAGGTATCTTGGGTTGCACATAAAGGCTGACAGCATGGGAAATCAATTTAGGCAGTTGGTTTGTTAGGTGGCAGACCAAGGAAGTTGCTTATGGGCAGTTACGAGGCAGTTAGTTGTCTTTGGAATGTGCTGTCTAGTTTTAGTGGATCTACCTACAGGGCCTAAACGTGGGTAGCATGCGGATCAGGTTGTGCATAGCACACACACATTGTTGTTGTGTATTCCTTTGTTGACAGATTAATAAAAGGTTGGGTTTATTTCATAAATTGCTTATGTTGTTCTTGTGCTGTGTTTGATCAATTGCTTGTTTTCTTGGTTACCGAAATTGGTAAGAGTTTATGGGGAAAACCTCTGGGTGTGTGAAACCCTTAGACCTTAGGTAAACAAGAGTGACTTGGGAGAAATTTTGAGTCTAATAACAGGACTAGACTGTCGTGCTGGGATCAATATTGCGATGAAAATTTTGTTCTCATGACATCATCCATCCCTTCAATGTCAAATGCATCCCAATGAAAAGACAACCCACCCTCCACCTGCAGTTTTTCCAACTCTTTGTGGCAAGGGTAACTCTACCATTACACTGCTCCAATTCACAGTGCTTTGTGTCTAGGTAAACAGTAAGATGGGCACTGATCCTTTTTAGTATATTATATAATTTTCTTAACAAATACATAACCAAACAAAAATTTTAAGTAATTATAATTTTTGGTATTTGAAATCTTATATTCCTTTTTTTTTTGCATTTGAGATTTTGATGAATTATATAAAATTGAATTCTTTAGGGCTTTAATTATTTGAATGTTTAATGATACCATTTAGATATACAATTATCATGTATTCAATGTATTAGTTTTATTTTGATTTTGATTAATCTACAAGATTAATTATTGAACTAATAGTGATGATATTTTTTAGATTTTCTCTATCTTGAATTAAGTTCTAAAAGTATTGATGAGTAAACAAAGAGCTCTAAACACTTTTTTAATTTTTTTAAAGAAACCAGATGTCAGTATCCTAGACAACATTGTATTTGTTAAAGCTACTACTTCAAACATGACAATTCCTTCATGAAATCTTAATGAAATTATTGAATGCAATTTGGTGGAAAAGTTTTATCCAAAAGATTTTAGTGAATAAAGAGAAACTTCATTTGAGGTTTTAATTGTACTATTACGAGCTTGATATACCAAAACATCTAACTTTTTAGAAATTGAATGCTCCTTTTGAGTTGTGGAGATTAATTCGACTAATCTTAACTTTTCATGGATTTACGACAACTACAAAATGAGTTTTCTCTATAATAAAATTGGTAAAAACAAGGTTTCATAACTGAATGAATGATGATTTTCTTATCGATAATTTTGGTATTTATATAGAAAAATGGATTGTCTACTCAATAAAAGATCGTCAATGATACCTTAGTTTATAGTTTTTTTTGTCTATTTCTTTTTTTTTTCTATGTGTATATTGAAAACCTTTAACTTTTAGTATTTATTTAATGTAATAGAATACTACATATAAAAAATTAAAATTTTCATTTTGTTATAATTGCTGAGCTTATTGAAATAAAATTTGATTTTTATTTTTATTTATATTTTGATCTATTTATCTTGACCTCCCAAGTTAGAATTTCTAGGTTTGCCCCGATTTGTAAAAGATATATTCTCATGTTCTTTCAACTAGGCTACTTTGGATGATGCACACTCTTCTTCAAGAAGCAAGACAGGATTTGGTTATCCATCCACACTGCACTTATTTTGAGTTTATTGGTGCCCTTAATAGAATATTATCAAATAACGAACAGCTGAGAGTGGCCAAGTGAAGACCAACAAAGAATGGGCCTGGTTGGTTTGTTTGGGCCTTGAATTTTTGTCTCCACAAAAAATTAATTTTGCAGGCCTTCTTTTGGAACATAATTTGGAAGCCCAGCAAACAAGGATTGCTATCCACTGATTATCCGATCATAATAATAATTTAAAAGAAAAAGCCTCTTAGATATAAGGATTGTTGTTCAAAAACTCTCCAAGATAACCCGTTCTAGCACCGGAGTATATATAAATGACTCGTGTTATATATCTGCACAAATAAATGTCACAAAAAAATTCGATAATTACTTCTTTTTTTCTATGAAAAATAAATCAAATCAACGTCTCATATCCCACCAACTACACGTAACATGTGGTTGAAAATATTCTTCCACAACAAACCACCGCTTTGGAGGTGCAATTTCCAGACTTTGAGCATTGGGAACATTCCCTGAGGGCATTTGCAGCAGGGTTATTAACAATTATCGCAAGGAGCAAGGCAGAGATCAGGTTTATAGTATTCTTGCATTATTGCATGTAGCAAGGCAGTATGCAGAAAGAACCAAATTCAAAGTGATTTTGTGGAGTAAGATGGTCGATTCCAAACACCCTCCAAAAAAAAAATTTAATTAAGGTCCACATTAACTCAAACTAAAACAAGAGTGATTTCTTCTATAGCCAACGAGTGAAAATATTGTGTACTATAATAATATTTTCATGGCCTTGCCTTCACATTAAAGAGGTTGACATTCGTTATTGGGGTTATTAAATTTCTTTCATAAGATTTTTTAGTTGTTATTAAATTAATTAGAGAAAAACAAGTCTTTTCTCATCTTATTTATATAGTAAAACAGTTAAAATATTATTAAAATAAAAAAAATTAAATTATAGTATGCTTTGAATTTAATGATTTGGGTTACGGATTTGAAAATTTAATGCAGGGTAATATTTTTTAAAAATAAATTTTATAATTTTCATTATTTTGTAGGTCCTTTCTTATTCTATTTTGTCTTTTTGTATTTAATATGGGTTGAAAACTGAATCAAATCATTTGTTCTCTTTTGATCACTTATTTTTTTAATAAAAATATTGAACAATTTAATCGTCTAATCAAAACTAAACTAATTCATTTCACCTAGTCGGTTATACCACACGAACCACATATTTTTATTTCTTTTTTAAGACTTGTTTGGGACAACCGAACATGTTTTATACACAAAAATAATATTCTAAACCCGCGGCGCAGCTTTAACCATGTATGCATCACAGAGATCTGCTTTCTTTTTTAAGACTTGTTTGGGACAACCGAACATGTTTTATACACAAAAATAATATTCTAAACCCGCGGCGCAGCTTTAACCATGTATGCATCACAGAGATCTGCTTTCTTCAATAAATCAATAAGCTTATTGGACCACAATCAGGAGTTGATCAGTGATATTAACTTACATGCATACGTTAGTTCAGATATGTGTAAACTGATGTGAACACTCGCATTAAATTTACTTTCTTCAAGTGTTCAAGCCAATAAATCTTCTCATTACAGACACCTCCCGTATTGGTGATAATATATATAATCTTGAAATTAATGAGGATGAGAAGGATCAACAAGAAAATTAATGAGGCAGTGGGGTTTGATTAGCTAGCAGTCAGTTTTCTCTCTTAATTGATGTATATATGAATGAATATAAGTGATCAAATAAAAGAAGGTGGTTGTTCAGACAGATCCATCATCGTTCACAAAAGAAACTAGCATGTATCCCTGCTGGGTGTTTAACAATTAGTTGACCAAATGCCCTGCTATTATTGATGCCCGATTACTTTTTATAGAAAACACAAACTTAGCTAATAAGACTGAAAGAGATGGTTTGGTTGTTAAAATTTGAAATGACTTTGGCGCACAAGCCGAGTAGCCACCGCGTCAAGGCCATGGTGGCTTTCGTTGAAGAGAAGGGATGAGAGCAGTTAGATTTCTCCTTTTCCTTGGCTTAATTAATGTTGCCTGCGAGACATTTTCTAAAGTAGCACAGAAACCCTTTTTCTTTATGTATATATTCCATTTTAACCACTTCTGTGGAAAAGTACGGGCCGATATTTGTTTTAAATGATAATAGCTGACCTCAATTTTAACAATTTGTGTGACTTCAATGCTAAGAACTGGGCTGCTATGGTTCATGCTGTAATCCAAACGATAAATTGCTCGATATAATTTGGCTTATAGCTTCTGCATTACCTCCCTTTAGTCTAACCGTTTCTGACTTTTACTTTAAGTGGCCTGTAATCGTTTGTCTTTAATGAACGACGCATAATTTCAAACTATATATATATATATATATATATATATATATATATATATATATATATATATATATATATATATAACCATGCAGCTAATGAATTCGACACATAATTCATAGGTTGCTAAATTCTGGTATGCTGGTGATGAGATCGGGAAAAAATATATTAATATATTAATATCAAGGTTTTGGGATAAGGATTTGTGATAATTTATTATTTTTAAATAAAAATTATTGTTTAATATATTTTTAAATGAAAAAAACGACCACTATAATACTTTCAAACTTCCAGTGCAATCCTCCACCTCGTAGACATGCTTCACAGGACAGGATTCAATGCAATAAATTTGTAGTAATTTTTATCAACTGCGTGGACGTTGATCTCAATGCTTTATGCAAGCATGCGTGGCCCACAAGTATATAGAATTTCTCATTAACCACCAAAAACAAGAGGGATACTGAACATATATACAACATCGATGTATACGACCAAATTATATTTTCTTCTCCGACCATCATTTCTGAGAGACCTCTCTGCGTGGATACAGCTTACAGCTCAAAAAACTCAAATATTGGAGGGTTCCTTGATACCATATGACTTGAGAAGTTCAAATTCATCCGTCATACTTGGCTGCTTGATCTCCAAGCCCAGTAGCCCATCAACTCCTTAAGAGGCTAAAAAAACACGAGTCGCGAGTTGGGGTTTTATGTTTTTTTGAGTTTATGGTTTGGATTAACTTTCTTTTATCAAGATTCGTCTTTCCAATAAAGTTCAAGATAAACAGTCTTCTTCCTCCCTTAAATTCTTAAGTCTGAGGGATGCATGAATGGCAAGCGATTCCAAATCCCTTGACAGAACTTCAAGTGATGTTACTAATTAAATTAACTATAGATAACTTGCAATATAATATATTTCTTTGATTAATTCTGGGCCAGAGAACCCCGTGTTTTTCTTACCCAAGAATAATGTAGTAGCTGGAATCCATATGATGGCCATGCTGATAGACAACATTGAAGGAGTAAATTTAATTCTTACCTTGAAATTTGTCCATGCATGTTCTTCATGTTTGACTGCGAGGTGGCACGAGCCTTGATCACATAGCTAGAGTGACACGAGCCTCATTTTCCAGGTCATGCGTCGAATTTATCACAGTTTTCTTTGAAAAGAAAGGCATCTAAAAGTTAAATCTCCATAGGATAAGAAACGATAAGCATGTTCAGTGCCATTGGTTAACAAAAACCGATAACTCATAGAATATTTGGAAACATGGTGCAGATTATATTTTTAAAAATTTTGATTTTTTTATTTAAAATGAATTTTTTTATGTTTTCAGATTGTTTTAATGTACTGTTGTTAAAAATAATTTTTTAAAAATAAAAAATTTTATTTTAATACATTTCTAAATAAAAAGTACTTTAAACCGTCACCGCTATCACAATCTCAGACATGCCCGTAAGAAACCTAGATCGAAACCAGCAGTAAGGGTGGGAAAAAGAAGAATAAAATTTTGTTGCCTTTGAATTTCTAGTCTGTACACGTACAATTTCGATGCCATTTTAATAAATTGATTCACATTCTACATATTTTAAGTCTTTTTTTAATCCCATATTTCCTACTAGCTAGAGACTTTACCATAACTTCAAAATTTCTTAATTGATTTGTATGCTGAGATGGAGGGGACCTAGAAATTTAAGTTTGGAGGGGAAAAGCTAATAATAAATTAAGGGTATTTAAATGAAGAACTAAAATATACAGGGCTAGAGTTAAAATATGAAAAGTTTTAGAGGGGGGCCATTATGATCCAGCCTTAGACTTCAGGGTGCATTCATGAGTGTTTGAAGGCTTCAGGGGTGCTATGTGACCTCCAAAATTAAGCTATGGCTGCGGCCTAGGTCATACCCTCATGTAGGACACGAGGAAGGGTCGTGTTAATGTATACCTAGTTGATCCTTTTGTCCAATCAAATCTCTGGTACCAAACTTGTAATGTGCATCGTTTGACGACCTGTCGGTCAAACTTGCACTGAATGCAAAAGGATTCCGCATGCAATTATTGTCCACATAAACAGAAATGAATTTGGTCGTTTGCGGTCCATGGCCATGAATTTATTAAAAATTCTCAAGGACAGGTGTTCTTTTTCGGCCATGTCTTCTGTACAAGGAAGAGTAAGAAGGAAAAAACAAGCTAAGCGCATCTTTGAATCGTCCCTTGCTCAAAGGGTACACTAAGATGCCAGCAATGCTAAAATGCTAACGTTAACGTGGATTACACTGTTAGGTTTATATTTGATATATTAGTTTTATTATTTCACTTGAATTTAAAGAAATAATTTACTTTATTAGATTTAACAGTTTTGTCGATAAAATTTTCTATCAATATCTACATCAATAATTTTTTTATAATTATTTTTCTGATAAAATCATCATCGAAAGGTTAGAAAATATCCGTTAAAAACCAAATATATATATATATATAAATAATTTCGTTAGAGAATAAGAGTGGTATTTCTAATAATTCTTTCTTTAATTGGCATATCATGATATGGACAATTAATTAAGTGGTGGAGGAACGACTTCAAAAGTTTTTAGGAGATAAAAAATGCTTCTACCTAGCCAAGACTTGCAATTTGGAGGGCAACTAGCTAGGCAATACAATGTACTATCCTCATTCCCTGCCAGCTGGCTGCGATGAGACGAGTTTGACCAGTAGAGATGGACGACGGATCCTCCTAAATTTCCACTAGGTTGATGGGTGTGGTATTTATGTAAGTACACGTGTATAGATTGTATGGATTACTGTGTATTTCAAATGGAAAGATTATCATCAACAGTATTCAAAGTCTCTTGAATGATTTTGTGCTTTACCTTGGAAAGTCAAGGCACCTTTAAGCCAACTCGGTGGTGATTGGTATACCGTATATACAACATGTGCGACTCGAGAAATTGCATCTCCCCAACCCCATAAGAAGTCTAATCACCCGATAAATCTTGTCATTGGGCGATTTTGAATCGGAAATAGTCCTCACAATCTACTGTTTGACCAAATCTATCGACAGCTCAGAAACATTAAGAAATGGCATGGATCTGCTGTGGGTTTTAAGTGCGTTCACATGTTTTCAGCTGTAGATCATACATGTTTTAACAATAATAATCACTAAAAATCCTGCATCAATCTGTTTTCAATATGGTTAGAAATTGAAAATGTGTTTTTATTTTTTTTTATCATATAATGGAGTGAATTTGGACCAACATCATTAGTGGTACTGTCTATAGAGATTATAGCTATGTATTCATGGCTCAAAGCTCTTTGGCTAAAGAGATTTTAATGATATCAGTATCTCCTATAGTGACTAGATACTGATAACTTATATATTTTAAAAGCTATTTTTTTTTACTTTTTTTTTATATAAAAAAATATCTTTTCAACAAGAACCATCTTTTTCTGGGGATTGTCTTTTCAAGACAAAACTCATTAAAAGGCTATAAGCTTGAACATGTGACGATACTATTTTAGAAGCCAACCATGCAGCGAATTTGGGCTAACGTCATTACTAAACGTGAAATTTTCCTTTATTGTAATAATTGTTTTTATAAACCAATATAAATTGACAAGAGAAATTGTACAAATTTTATAGATAATTTTCTCCATAGGAGTAAAAAGTAATATAAAACAACAACAACAAAAAAATCTCATATAAAAAAAGAATCCAATACGATAATTTGACTAACGTTGATGTAGTTTAATTTGACTAAAAAAAATATGAAAATAATTGAAAAATAGAATTAAATTATTTTTAGTTTTTAATAATTTATCTTCTAAGAGTTTCTTCAACATTAGTTTTTTTATTTAATTATAAGTGAGATGGGATTTACATATTAATATTGAATAAGATATGTTATAATGTTAATATTATATTAAAGATATATATAATAGTTAATTAAAACTTTTATGGAGTTCGAACTTGTAAATATAACTATATATGAGTTGTTTATAAAAA
>Ga0325410_1008714_pt1 | contig 10950 bp, 3 predicted proteins | sample PopdelMetagenome_16_FD_206182 | JGI IMG/M metagenome (GOLD analysis project Ga0325410, IMG submission 206182) | Populus deltoides microbial communities from Bellville, Georgia, United States - Xylem-PdIQD-R3 | ecosystem: Host-associated > Plants > Phyllosphere > Stem > Wood/Secondary xylem...
CTTAACTTTAAAAATTATAAAATTAATAAAGATACCTACAACACTCCAAATACCAACTATGGTAATAATAATAATTAAAAAAAAATAGAGAGAGAATACTAATCCGAGTATATAGCCGCAGTGAATAATGAATATGCGTTCTCCTTTAGTATTTTTTATTTTTTTATTTATAGCTCTTTTAGATTGGAAATGGAATAATAAAGAGTAAAGAAAAGCCACACATGACATGATTCTTGAGCGAGGCTCCTCCATCGAGATATCTTTTCCTCGTTCTTGCTATCTAAACCTTTAACTGAGATTTTGGTCTCATCCCTTTGTCCTGTCTCTTGTCTCTTCTCCATTCAAGGTGAGTTAACTGCTTGCTTTCCTTTTCATTTCTACTCCTATGGGTCCTTTTCTTTTCGGTTGGTGGTTCCTTCTCTTCCCCATTACACCTCCTACTACTCTATCTCTATGCATTGTTGTGGCACTCAACTTCTCTCTAGTTTTTAAGTGATTTTTGCCTTTACTGTAAAATTCTCTGTCGGTGCAGATTGGCTTTGATGGCTCTGCTTTTCTATTTTCAACTTTTGCTCTTTTCTTTCTCTTCAGTTGTCTAGTGTAGGATAGGCATTTCATTGCCTAGATCTGGCTGGCTGGCTGGCTTCAATGCTTATTTTTCTAGTAAAAGAAACTTTGTTTGCTCTTAATAATGCCGGCTCAAAATCAAATATGTTAACAAATCTTAGTCTTCTTCTGTTATAATTGCACCCATCACTTGTTTTGGTTTGCCAAATCTTTTTTTTATATATATCTTCTGGGTTATTTCTTTCTCAACCAGCCTCAAATCTCTGTATCAATGAGTGCTGAATCTGATTTAAGTATTTTGAATTTTGTTCTTGGGGGTTGAGAGCATTTTGCAAGTAGATGATGAAGTTGGAATGGAAACAATCCTTTACTGACAAACATATTGGATTCCACGTCACTTTTATTTCTTGACACACTCTATGCAAGTACTGAACATCTGTTTTTTTTTTCCTCTCTTTAACTACAGCAACATTCATTTTTATATGTCTGCTGTGAATAATTCATATTGTATCATTTTAATTTGGGTTCTACATCTGTGTTTATGTCAATCCGCCCGTCATTTTATTATCTCTGTTCGGTTGAATGTTTTAACAATCTGATTAACCCAATTCATAATTTTATTGGGTAACGTTTTCTTTCTTTCTTGTTCACTTCCATCATCCTTGCAATAATTTCCCGAGCTTTAACTATTTTTTGATCCTTCTTCTTGTTCTTGCACCTCCTTTCCCTTGTTTTTTTCTTTAAGCTTGCTGTGTTGCCAGCCTTCAGTTTTGGTATTCGTCAATAAATATAACTGGCAGTCGATATAACAGAGGATCCGGAACTCGTTTCATTGATGTGCATATTGTTAGAACACTCATTTTATATTTTAAAATTTGTACTTGTTAAAGTAATGGTTATACCTGAACATGTTAAAGTAAGTTGAAGCATTGCATGATGTGAGTTTGATCTCCTGTTCTCTGCAAAGATAAACTCTCCTTTCCTTTTAGGTTGTTGGGATGGCCAGTGGAATAGATGCTGACGCACCTTTGGATTATGCTACCATTCAGATTTTTCCAACCAAAAACAGGTTAGTCCCCGCCCTTAAAACATAGTTTAAGCATTTTGGCCTAGATGCTTTATATTATTGAACAGTTAAATAATTAAACTGATCTGCTACACGGGCCAATTTTTTCTTCAGCTCAACGGCAAAAAATGGTTTCCCAGTTCTGGTGCATGGCTTTGCTCCAAGAACAACCATTTCAAAAAAAAAAAAAGTCAAAGGAGGGGGCACAAATGTCGACTCATTGAGAAATGGAACTACTTTATATCTAAGATTATCCTTCAAAAAACCCCATATAAGAAGTACAAATATTGATTAATGTCCTGTCAATATTTAAGAGGTATAAAATGCTATGCTAGCACTTTCGTGCAAGAAATAAATATGATTATGGTTTACTAATTAAGGAGACCTGCACTTTTTGAATGGATCCAGGCTCTTTAGGGGGCGGGGGGCAGTGTTGAGCTAAAATTTTTCATTTTTTTAGGCGGAAGGGGGTGAAAGCATTCATGGTTCTAGTTTCCTTTGATAGTTAGCTCTGTCCTGCTTCCTAAGCTTGGCGCCATTGATTGCATTTATCCTTCAAATTTGATAGATATTACTCTCATCACTAAGTATATAGAGGCATTTCTTTTCAGTTTTTTCTATGTTCTTTTTTTTGGTAAATCTTGGTTGGTGGTGAACTTCTCTTACATGCCCACTGTTATTTTAGGTATGAGATATTTGTTTGTGGTGATGATGAAGTCGAGAAATTAGCTGTTGGCCTACTGGAGCAAATCTTGCCACATTTGCCAGAAGTACATAAAATTTATGCTAAAGGATCTAATGCTATCTTCAAACTACAAGTAACAGGAGAACTCAGCAATGTACCATGGTTCACAAAATCAACTTTGAACAGGTTCTTGTAATTTAGAGGTGCATCTTTCTTTCTGTTGATTTTTATTGCAAATGTGGGTGCTTGTTTCTCCTGTTACTAAAACACTTGTAATTTTGTCAGATTCCTGCAACTTGCTGGCTCACCTGATTTAGTGAATACCAGCAGGATTATCGAGGGTGAGATTTCTCAATTGGAGGAAGCCAGAAAATTTCATCTTTCTTTATATGCTCAGGTCAGTTGTACCCTTTCTTTTGTGATATTATATTGTCTACAGTGTCTTGTTAACAAAAAAATGATGTTGTCAGGGGCATCAGGATCGTTCTCAAAGTGGGGAAACAGGTAAGTTTTCTAAAGAAAGATTGAAAGTAGATACTTGTTATGTTACTCATGATTCTAGAAAGTAGAGTTTTATTAAATATGATCCAATATTCGTACTGGTAATTTTCCATTACCAACAAAGGAACTCCTGAAATGAATCAGTTTAAGATGCTATATGGTTTTTATCACTTCATCTGTAGCAAAATTATAGTCATAAAGTTGTTTTATAAGCAGTGAGTTATAAGGAAGTATAAAATGTGCGAGATATAGTCATCAACTTGATGATTTTTAAATACTCATTGACTCTGTCTGGTCACTCCACCTCCATCAAAAACAAGAGATGCTCTTTCTCATCTAAAATCGTAAACAATGTGGTCTCCATGAACTAAACTTGTTTTCACAAGTGATTCCAATTCATGCCATATTTATGTTTGACAAAATATATAATGTTTGCATCATAGGAAGTTCAAGCATACGAGTCGACTTCTGTTGTCATGGTAGTAGTAGTTAGCTATTGTGCTCTATGGACATATTGGCTTAAAACAATGTGGTGCTTGCATTGAATCTGCTGAGATCTTCTGAGTTCAGTTTTTATCAAATGTTAATTGTGTATCTTTCCTTATATGACAGATGGAAATGACTCAATTGAGACAGAACCAACACTCAAAGTAATTGCTTTTACCTTTCTGTCTTTATAAGCTCTCTCTTATTTGTAAATTGGATTACGTTATATTAAATGTCATAACAACTAAAATAGGTTGTTTGGACCTATTTAGGCTGAAGTGAAAATTGCATTATCAGATACATCAAAGTAAGTTCTTCTGATTGCTTGTTTTTTCCAATTTTCTTCCATATTGGTTGCATATCCTCTAAGCTATTAATGACTATATTCCCAGGAATGAATTGCTGCGAGCTATGGATCTGAGGCTTACAGCATTAAAAAGAGAATTGGCTACAGCCCTAAACTGCGCTTTTGGTGACATCTGCTCCTGTAAAGAAATCACTTATTTAGTAGAGTTTTGTGAATATTTTGGCGCTACAGTTCTTAAGTAAGTCAACCACAAAAACAAATTGTGCATTGGTGTTCTAAATTCCTAGTTTTCAAAAAAAATTATAGTTGCAGCCTCACCTTACTTTTAGTGTTTACTTTAGTTTTTAAATGTATAGAATATTATATTTCTGACTCTAGATTTCATCTGGTATGTATCAGGAATTCTTTATGCAAAATCTTAGAATTGAGCCAAAAGGGTGAGGCAGCTGTACTTCTAAATGATGACAAAAATTCATCAACAATTGACAAAGTAAGTAAGATGGATGAAGATACTCCAATTTCAAGACCGATATATTCAATACTACCTGTAAAATATGGTGTTTCACCAGCCAAGGCTGCCCAGGTTGAGCGACAGAGCTCAATTGATAGTGAGGAGTCTTCAGACTCTAGTGATCAAAATAAAAAATCTGCAGAAAGAAGTCGAGCTATTTCAAGATCAGCAGCACCCAGAAGGTCAGCATCCCCAATGCGGAGGGTTCAAATTGGGAGAACTGGATCACACAGGGCAGCTGCACTAACAATTAAGAGCCTCAATTTTTATCCTAACAGAGAAAGGACATCATCTCATAGAGATGAAGCTGAAATTAGTAGGGAGGATGAAGGATCAGAACAATCCAATAAGAAACCTGAGAGTAATGTCCAAAGAATGAGTGTTCAAGATGCAATCAGTCTTTTTGAAAGAAGACAAAAGGATCAAAGCATAGATGCCCAAAAAAAGAGCTCATCGTCGAACATTTCTCTTTGTACAAATAAAACTGTTTTAAGAAGATGGAGTTCTGGTGTCACAGAATGTTCCAGTCTCTGCCAACAAGAACTTAGTTCTGGAGACTCTGTTCCTCTGCCTTGCAATGATATTGCAGATAAAGAAATCTCGATGAATTTGATCCAAGAAAATTTAGAGTCTGATATTACATCAGGATGTCAAAATCCTGTTGATACTGCTGAAGCTGATGGAGAGTTGGAAAGATGGGAAGAAAAGGGACAGCATGTAGTGGATTTTGAAACAGATGCTAATGCTGCACATGGAAAGGAAACAAATGGAAGGACACCAGACTCGGTGGAATGGAATCGACAAAAGGAAGCAGAACTAAACCAGATGTTGATGAAAATGATGGAAAGCCGGCCTGTGAAAACCCAAAAGCCTAAAACTGTCAAAAACCAAAATATCCCATCTGAGCAGAGGGGTGGATTTTATGATCACTACAAGGAGAAGGGGGATAGGAAACTTCGAGGAGAGAATGCTGAAAAGAGAGCAGGAAAAGAAGCGGAATTTAGAGTGATGCAGCAAATTCTTGATGGGAGGAAAGCTGAAATAGCTGCGGTAGATGTAGAGGATGTTGGTAAGAAGCATCTGCTAAGCAGAGCCCAAAAATCTATCAAGAATCCATCTCAACCTGCAAATCTCAGAAAAGACAGCCCAAAATCTTCTGTCACAAAAAAGGTTTCATCTAAAACATCGAACTTGCCTGCCAATCGTAAATCATGGCCATCAACACCACCAATCAGAGAACCATTATCATCTCTATCAAAAACTCCTTCAGGGATCTCATCTGCTGGTGCCACACCAAGAAGTCGGAAACCCCAGTCTACAGCATCACTTCCTCGATCAAATCCTAAAGTTGAAAGATCCCAGCCACAGCACAGAAATGTGAAGGAAACAAGAACTGAAGCTGACAGGAGGTTGAAGGGAGTAAAAGAGAAGATGCAGCAAACTGTAATGAAAAGTGGAAAAACAAAAAAAACAAAAGTTGCTGCAGTTGCTGAAGATTGTACTGATGTTCCATCGAAGCCTAGTTTCTATAATAAGGTTACCAAAAAAAGCAGTGCAGTGCCAGTGGAATTGAAACCCTTCCTCCGCAAGGGATCTAGAAGTGGCCCTCCCATTGTGAAAAAGACAAGAGCTTCCCAGCTGCTGGAGTCTTCTGTAAACTGTGGGAATAAGTCAGAAACTAAAGAGAAAGTGACTAAAGAGAATGAGGTGGTTGTTAATGCTTCTGTCCAGATTAGCGAGCATGAAGATCAGGATGATGTGCCAGCGAGTCATTTTGATGCTGCTATGGAGTTGGAAACTGTGGAAAATGGCCATCAGAATTCTAGTGAGATGGAGAACTTCAACGAGGTTGTCACTGATGCAGATGATAGCTTCAAATATATGGTTCAATCTTCAGCGAATTTCCAGTTCCAAGAAGATTCAGTTATCTCCCCTAGTGCATGGGTGGAAATAGAAGAGCAACAGAATCTGCCTAGCACGAATGATGACACAACTCAACATAGCTCTCCAGTCCATGTTGCACCTGTAGGATTGCCTAGTGAAGGTGTTCGTCATTCTCTTTCACAGATGCTGCAAGAAGACAATAATAGTGAACCTGATACTGTCGAGTGGGGAAGTGCTGAAAATCCTCCTGCAGTGGTATATCAAAAGGATGCTCCCAAAGGGTTGAAGAGGCTTTTGAAGTTTGCTCGGAAGAGTAAAGGAGATGCAAATATGACAGGTTGGTCTAGCCCGTATGTTTTTTCTGAAGGAGAAGATGATGGTGAGGAATCCAAAGCTATCAATAAGAGAAACACTGACAATCTACAGAGAAAGGCAGCCCTTCATTCGAAAGACCATGGGAAGCAACAGAGTTCTTTCTTTGAAGGATATGACAGAAATTTGAAAGCTCACGAACTTCCATTGGGTACTTTTGCTTCCTGGCTTTAGCCATTCTTTATTTTTGTTTTTGTTTTCTCAATAAAAGCTGGATATTTTAGAAGTGATCTTTTCTTTCCTCCCCTTGCATGCTTAATTTACCGGCAATAAAAAAAACCAAAATGCTACATATAACATGCATCGAATATTCTGGTTGCAGCTCAATCAAACATAAGCAAATTCAATGCCCAGAGTTCGCATCAGTTGCATAAGGGTCATTTCTCAACTGCATCCTCTACAACTAAAGGTTGTTATCCATGTTCTCTGTGCTGTGTTCTTTATTGGCTTTTCCTCCTTGCATGTACGCTAGAGTAATTTATATTTTTTTGTCTCTCTCCTCACTTCTTTAGTGGTCAATTTAAGTAGACTTTGACGTCCTCTAATATTCTTGTCTCAGCAACAAGGTCATTCTTCTCTCTTTCAGCGTTTAGGGGCAGCAAACCAAATGAGACCAAGTTCCATTGATATTGGGATGAATGTAAAATATCAGTCATTTGTTTCCTCCTAGAATCCACATACAAGGCTACGCTTGGCTTCTGGGAAAAATTTCCTTCATCTTCACTCACAGTTCCTGTATGGTTCTGCACGCATTTCAGAGGGCTGGACCATCCTTGTGTTTCCGCGTGTTACACTGACCAAGGGTATTGCATATCGAGCAGATGTCTAGTATCAGTATTAGTATTCTGCAGAACATACGGATTCTTGCATTTTACAAACTCTCTGCCTGTGGAGGATGTTCAACGCCAAAGAATCCATTAACAACTGACCTATTTGTTTGGCTGTATTATTAATTCACTTCATTGTATGATATTGAATCCATTAACAACAGATGTCTAGTATCAGTATCAGTATTCTACAGAACATACGGATTCTTGCGAGGATGTCAAATGCTAATGAATCCATTAACAACTGACCTATTTGTTTGGCTGTATTATTTTTTCACTTCATTATATGATATTGAATTTGAAATCTTTGAGGTTTAACTTGTTATGTTTACATAATGTATGCAGATTTGTTTATGTTTCATTACATGGATGTTTTGCAGCTAATTTGCTTACATTAAGAACCAAGATAAACCAGGATTGTCAGCAAGAAATGCACACACACAGAGTACACGCAACTTAAGAATGTAGCAGGATTCTTACACGACAAGAAGCAGAATTTTATACATTTCAAGGATAGATGGGTATATTATTCAAATCAATCTGTAAGAAGTCGAGTTAAACACACTCTAGCCTAACCAACATAGGAAACATGTACAACTAATTCTATACTCTATACAATCAACTTACAAAAATGTCACAACACCTGATTTTTGATGAGGAAGTGGAGGGGCAGAAGTTGCACGCGCGCTAAAAAGACGATTGTAGGGTTACAATCTGACATGAAGAAAGAAGAGCAGAATTGTATTCTTGAATAAGCAATTAAGAATTGCCACGTAGTTAGTAACAGTTGGAGAATTGGTTAACAGTTTGAAATTATTAGTAGAAGCACAGTTAGAATTGAAGGGAAATTCAATGTATAAAAGGAACGATACCGGTAACATGTAAATCAAGAAATAAAACTAAGAAAAGTCTGCAATAGTAGTTCAATCTCTCTCTCTTCTTCTATTTCTACCTCTAAATTCTTTTATCTCCTTTTGTTAAGAAGAGGTCTTAATAAATTGGTATCAGAGCTTAAAAGATCCACACTATCATACTTAACAATTAAACATGGTGGAAAATAATGAAGTTAAAGTATTGGAAGAGCAAGGAAAGAAAATGGAGGAACAAATGCAATGAATGCATGAAGAACTTCAAGATCAACTGTAGAGTAGGGGCATGGAGAAATTTTGCTAAATCAGAAACTGTGAGAGGAACAAAACAAAAAGAATGAGCAATTCATTCCATTGCTGACTCAATAATGGCTACCTTACAAATCATAGTGAACAATCAAGAAGTTGAGAAGGAAGGAAGAAACACTACATTCCCTTGTGTGAGGAATAATTCAATTTTTGACGGATCCTACCACATCCAAAAATTCATACAAGAATGAAGGAGGTGAATTCTTACGAAGGTTGAAAGTTGGGATATAATACGGCTTTACTGAGAATGAAGTTATCAACCGAGAGAATCCATGGGGTTCGATAAGGAAGTGCTTGAAATATCTTAAGCTACATCTCACCCTAATTTGTCAATGGGTTAAAATAGCTTCCATGTATTTAGAAGGAAAAGCTAAGGTATGGTTTGAAGGGCACATTCATAGTAATAAGGATGTGGCACATTAGGATGACTTTACAAAGGGAATTTGTATGAGATTGGGTAGTAAAGAAAATGTGGTAGAAGAATTCAATAATTTGATATAAAAGAAAAGGATGAAAGAATACATAGAGAAGTTTGAAGAGCTTAAATTTCTAATGAAAGCCAAGAATCCTACTCTACCAGAATCTTACTACATTTTCAGTTTCATTAGTGGACTTAAAAAAAGATATGAAGCCAATGTTGAAGATCTTGAAGCCTATTACTTTAATGTAGGCTTTTGAACAAAGATAAATGGCAGGAAGAATAAAATCTTGTTATGGTAAAAAAAGTAGGATTTTCACAAGATCAATTGTTCTTGTTGGCCTGAGTAGATGGACAAACACTCAACCTTCAAGGCTTTATAACCAAGTCAAGAATGATACAATTCAAGGATCAGACAACCTTTTGAATCTTTGCATGAGTACAGAAGATGTCTTGGACAATGCTATAAGTGTGGTGAAAAGTATAGTCTTGGTCATCTAAACAGCTAAAAGGGTACATCTAATGAAGGGAAATGATAAAGATGCGGAAGAATTTGTGGAAGCTATGTAAGAAGGCAATAATGAGATTGATGTTGAAGATATTGAAGAATATAACTTATCTCTGAATGCATTGGTAAAGAGCTACGTTCATAATATTATCAAGATCAAATAATTTATCTTGGAAGGAATCTAGTGATCTTAATTGATACTTGAAGTACTCATATCTTCATTGACAAGAAAGTTGTTAAAGAAGTTAAGGTAGTTTTAAAAAGAACTACTATATTAGCTATAATAGCAACCAAAAAAAGTACAATGAAATGCAATGCTTATATCCAAAATTCTCATGGTTCATAGAAGGATATCGGTTTCAGGTTGACATGAGGTTGCTAAAATTAGAGAGTATGACATGGTCTTAGAGATACTAGTTAATAAGATATTCTCCTGTCATGTTTGATTTCATCAAGATGAAGATTTCCTTTAAAAAATAAGGGAGGATAATTGAGTTGAAAGAAATGATTGAAGATGTCAAATTACAAATGATGGCAACGTTAAAAATCCATAAGAACTTGAAGGAAGCCATATATGGCGTTGTTGGTCAGTTATTTTCTGTTGGTAAGTTATTTTCTCTATCAATTTTAGAGGAATCAAACAAGAACATTGAGAATACAAAAGTTAAATAATTGTTGGAGGAATTCCAATCTGTATTTGCTGAACTAAGGAGTATACCACCAATAAGGAAGCTAGATCATAAATCCTTCTTATTCCAGGGGCTAAACTAGTAAATATTAGGCCCTATAGAAGTTATTTCATTCATAAAGAGGAAATAAAATAATAGGTGAAAAAGATATTGTCAAATGAGGTTATCCAATATAGTTCCATCCCCTTTATATCTCCAGTCATTTTGGTTAAGAAAAAAGATAATACATGGAGATTCTATGTGGATTATAGGCCTTACCATTAAGAATAAATTTTCAATACCTCTAACAAATGAATTGTTAAATGAGCTCAATGGATCCAATTACTTTTCAAAACTGGACTTGAGATTAGGATATTATCAAGTAAGGATATATGCAGAAGATATAGAGAAAACAACATTTAGAATTCATCATAGGTATTTAAGTTCAAGGTAATTCCTTTCAAGTTAACTAATACCTCAACTACTTTTCAAGTTTTAATGAATAGTGTGTTGAAAACCTTATTTGGAGAGATTTGTGTTAATGTTTTTCGATGACATCTTGATAAATAGCTTCACAATAGAATTGCACATGAGAACTATTTTGGAGATACTAATGAACATTCATATATTTGCAAAGTAGTTTAAATGTTCATTTTATAAGGAGAAAATAGAGAATCTAAGGCATATTGTTTCTACAAAAGGTGTTGAAATTGATCCTAAAAAGACTGAAGATATGAATAATTGTCTTATTTCACGTCTGTTAAAGAATTAAGAAGTTTCCTTGGATTATTTGGCTATTACAAAAAAAACATTAAAAGTTTTGGCATTAGTAAATCACTTACTAATTTGTTGAAGATAAACAACTTCAAATGGAATGAGATGGCCTAAGAAACATTTGATAAACTTAAAAAGGCCTTGTGTGAAGTTCCAATGTTGGTTTTACTATATTTTCACAAGATGTTTGTGCTTGAA
>Ga0325410_1008716_pt1 | contig 10948 bp, 6 predicted proteins | sample PopdelMetagenome_16_FD_206182 | JGI IMG/M metagenome (GOLD analysis project Ga0325410, IMG submission 206182) | Populus deltoides microbial communities from Bellville, Georgia, United States - Xylem-PdIQD-R3 | ecosystem: Host-associated > Plants > Phyllosphere > Stem > Wood/Secondary xylem...
CATCTCAATTCCTAGCAATTGGGATAGGTATTATTGAGTGCTTCATGGCATTGAAAGTGCAGATTTATCTTGTCCAGCAGAGGCTCGTCATCGTTATAAGTATAATGCCTTGAGAAAACAACTTGAGAATTGATTAGCATGGTTTCGAAACAAAAAACTAGGCACTCAATTATCCTTCACCTTTCAGGAATAGATAAGAAGGCATCCATATTTGCCTAAATACAGAAGTCCGAAAAAATAATTGTTTCTCATTTATACACCATGAGGCATACAATTCTTTGAACATCTTGACATGCATGATGACACATAGAGATCTAAAAGATCCACAAACTTAGCAAAAGATCATATCAGTTATTCAGAAACAGGAAAATTATCAAAAGAAATTAAAACTCAAACTGCAGATGGTTTTTCATACGCATACATTTAAATGCACGATGTTTTCTGAGCTTGTTCTAGCCAAAACTGGTCCTAGGTGTCATCCATGTTACATCATCAGTACATGGACTGTTATCTCCTGCTAAATTCAGTGTTTCATCGGAATCCTCTGACAAAACAGACTGAAATCCCACTGCTGGTTTCCTCTGTGGCAAAACAGGAAGTGGCGCTTCGCCTCTAAGAATCATAGCTGCCTCCTTAACTGTTGGCCTCATCTCATGATTTGGGTGCACACAAGAAAGTCCCACCATGAGCATCCTCTCAACTTCCAGTGTATTAAACATCCCTACCAACTTTGAATCAGCAGCCTCTATCAGTTTCCCTTTCTCCCAAAAGCTCCATACCCGATCGACCAGCACTGCACCAACATCATCTACAGGTCTTTTTCCCGTGGCTACTTCTAGCATCACCACACCAAAGCTGTAAACATCAGATTTCACCGATGGAACACCATAGTAAACATACTCAGGAGCGAGATATCCTGTTGTCCCAGCTGGTATAGTAGCTGCTCTCATCACAGAACTATGTTCATAGACTTCCGCTAAACCGAAATCTCCAAGCTTGGCATTGAATTCTGCATCAAGCAATATATTGCAAGCTTTCACATCTCTATGAATTATCTGTCTCTCACATTCTTCATGTAGATATGAAAGAGCAGAAGCAACTCCAAGGACTATATTTAATCTTTGCTTCCACGAGAGAAAAATTGCAGAGCTGGAGTTCTTGTGAAGCGCTTCGTTAAGGCTACCATTGGGTAAGTATTCATAGACTAGAGCTAATACCGTTCCCTCACAACACCATCCTTGAAGCTGAACCAAGTTCTCATGTCTTAAGCAACCTACCATTGTTGCAAACTCAGTGATGAAAGGATTGCGAGCACATTCAATCCCTGCCTGATCAAACCTCTTAACTGCCACTGATCCACAAGAGGACAGATACCCTTTAAAAACTGTAGCAGAAGCGCCTTGACCAATAATTCTACTTCGGTGAAATCCCATTGTTGCTGTCCTAATCTCAGTACTTGACAGCCTTCTTGGTACTCTATTAATTCGGCCTTCTTTAGTTCTTCTGCCAACACCCTTTCCTTTCTTTATCGCAAAGAAAATGATAACAAAAAGAACTACAATTAAGGAGACAGTAAATGCAGCCAAACCTCCCAATCCCAAAGCCATTTCTAGTAGCTTTTTTTTCCATCCATTTTGAGTACCGGGCCCGTAATTGTACATTGGATTCTCTGGATTACACATTAAACAATCCCCCTTATCACTTGTATCTCTAGGTGTCACGGACGAGAGAGTCGCATAAGTTTTGAACCACCAATGATCAACAATGTGAACAGCTGAACCCTGACCATTCGAAGCAGAGAAACCGACATGCATGTACTCTTTGAAATGCTCAGAGAGATCAACCTGAGCCACAAGAATAGGACTTGGTGGCCTGACTTGAAAGTAACTGACCCACACCTGAATCAACTTGGATGAATCTGAGTACTCAATCCAAGCCGTGATCTGCCTCCCACTTTGTAGATCAATCCCTACTGACACAGCATCAATTGCAGCAAAAGAGACAATTGTGTTAGCATCAATTCCAATGTGATTGCTACTTATATCACCAAGCGAAGGATCACAACTTGTATCAAATTCCACCGCAATGAATGAATCTTGAGGGTTTAAGGCTGGTTCTGGAAGACCCATGTACCCTTTTGAGAGACTAAAAGAATCAGCATTAGAGGTAATCAAGAATGCCATACCATCACCAGAAGAACAAAGTGGGGATCGAATAATGGAAAATGAGAATCGACAAAAGAAAGACGCGGTTGTGTTAGTTATAGGATCAAGAAACCTAATTGGGTACAGGTAGAGAGCTTTCCCCACCCCATTAGAAGATGATGATGATGATGATGATGATGATGATGATGATGAAGCAGGGCAGGTGTGTTGTTGAGTGAGACTAATGGCATTGTTTGTGAGATGTGCATCACCATAGAGAGTAACATTTCTATCTGGCAAGAAAGAGACGGAAAGAGAGGGAAAGCTGAAGTCAAATAAGAGAAAGAAGGAGAGCAAGAAAACAAGAAAAGAAAACGAATGCATTGAAATCACAGATATGATTATCTGATAGTTGGATATAGAGAAGTTGCTCTTGCAAGAAACAGAAGATTTGAGAACCCAAAACTGAATCTTTCTTGCTTATCTGATTCTATGATCTGTTTCTCTTGGCCTGAGAGAATTTGGAGGGAAAAGACCTGCAGTTCGCAGCTGATCAAAATGTATATAAAGAATGGGCTTCCTTTGGGATTATCAGTCATCAGCCTTGTAGTCTCTTTTTGTTATCTTGAGCTTGTTTTCTGACTTGCAATGCTGTGGGCTTAAAATAAGTGGCACAAGAAAAAGGCCGTCTTTTGGTAGTAGTTGGTGCGTTGGTGCCTTCTTCTAACGGCACCGTTTCTGGTCTCTCATGTAAATGTTGGCTTCCAAAAAACCCTTAGAAAGAAGATGAGAGGCTGGTAGCGAAAGAAGTGTTTTTTTCCCCTCAGAAATGGAGGCAAATCTGTGTGCATCTCTAGGCCTCCCATCTCCAAACTCTCAAAATCACCACAACCCAGCAATCCAAACTGACTTCACTAACCTCTTCACTCAATTCTCCTCTCTTATATTGATTAAAAACCCAGAAAAACCGACCAAAACCCGCAATAAAACCACCCTCCCATTTGCCTCAAACTCCTTAAATTCCCAGATTTTCGCACCGAAAAGTCCAAAATGGGTCCAATCCACCTCAAGAAACAGCCCCAAAGTCCAATCTTTAATGAAAAACCTCTCTGTTTTTGAGAGAGCACTTATAGGAGCAGGTGGCGGCGGCATAGCTGGTGCATTTACTTATGTGTGTCTTCACCCGCTTGATACAATTAAAACGAAGTTGCAAACAAAGGGTGCATCTCAGATTTATAAAAATACACTTGATGCTGTGATTAAGACCTTTCAAGATAAAGGGATTTTGGGGTTTTATAGTGGTGTATCTGCTGTTATTGTGGGTTCTACTGCATCTTCAGCCGTGTATTTTGGTACTTGTGAGTTTGGTAAATCAATTTTGTCAAAATTTGAGAAGTACCCATCCGTGCTTATCCCTCCAACTGCTGGTGCAATGGGCAATATTGTGTCATCAGCAATAATGGTGCCTAAAGAATTGATTACGCAGCAAATGCAAGCTGGTGCAAAGGGGAGATCTTGGGAAGTTTTGCTGAGAATTTTGGAGAAAGATGGTATCTTGGGTCTTTATGCAGGGTATTCTGCTACTTTGTTAAGGAATTTGCCTGCTGGTGTGCTGAGTTATTCTTCATTCGAGTATTTAAAAGCTGCTGTTTTGACTAAGACTAAAAAGAACAGTTTGCTGCCAATTGAAAGTGTGTGCTGTGGGGCACTGGCTGGGGCTATTTCAGCGTCTTTAACCACACCACTTGATGTGGTTAAGACCAGGTTGATGACCCAAATGAATAAGGACGTTGTGGATAAGGCTGCAGCTGTAATGTATAGTGGTGTTTCGGCGACAGTGAAGCAGATTTTGACGGAGGAAGGGTGGGTAGGTTTTACTCGTGGAATGGGTCCTAGAGTGGTTCATAGTGCTTGCTTTTCGGCTTTGGGATACTTTGCATTTGAGACGGCAAGGCTTACTATCCTGCATCGGTACTTGAGGCACAAGGAGTTGCGCGAGTTGGATGCTGCTCCTACTTGATTGGTGGCTGTGAATTGGGATTGATTGCCATTGCTGCTGGTAATTCTTGTCCCTTGTTTTTCTCGTTGGTTGCTTTTTCTATTGGTGAAATGGTTGTAAACTAATTTTCGTTTCTGCATTTGTACACACTTGGAATAACAAAATTCAACATGGTTGGTCTCTTATTATTAGCATGAAAGATATTGTGCTTGCAATACTGATTTAAAATTCTTGCATGAGTTCCAGTGAATCCACTTTCATTGTTTGTTGACTTATTTTCTTAATTGATTGCCACATATGCTCACAGTCTGATAATAAAGTCATTAAGTTTTATCGCTGGTGATTTATCAATTGACCACTGGAATGCATGTAAAATTTGAAGATACAATGGAAGATACTGTTTTGTTACCATCAGCTACTTACTGTACAGGACCCCTACCTAACTATTTTTTGTTATTATTCTCGTTTTGTTAGTTTTTCACTCAAATACCTGTGATTTAGTTGAGCACGCCGTTCCTTTTTAAACTTCATTTTATTCCAATGATATTTTTTAGTGGAACCCGAGCTACCGGCTGAATCTAATTGCAATAGCAAGATGTTCCGTATGGAAACACACGGTGGAATGTAGTTGCTAGAAACTAGAAAGGAATAGCTTTAGGCAGTTTACTTGTGCTTTTTTCTTACTATTAGTTGCTAGAAACTAGAAAGGAATGCTTTAGGCAACTTTACTTACACATTGTTTGATTAATTTGTTTCTCTTTGTTTTATAGTGGATAACCTAAATAGAGATTGTGTGGTTATATGCATTTATTGATTTATTTTTTTAATGAAAAGATTTGAGCAAATGTGAGAATAGAGAATGAAGTCTTTCTTTAATCATACCAAATAACGATTGCTTTATCTATAAAATGTCTTATAACTAACATTTGCACAAATTAAGCTATAAGGTGAGACCCTAAGAATGGTTTTATTTTACTCTCTAATTATAACTCACAGAATTGGAAGCTTGTCAAATCACATAGAAGCAGCAGTAACTAGAAGAAAGCCAATCATCTGGAGTGTGGGCATTACTTTTATTAGATGCACATCTTTATCTTCATACGGCTAAATTGATCTTTTTCTTTATGAGAAATTCAGCAACTCATTCAGACTCTACCATTCAGGGTTGCACTGATTGTTTTGTTACGGCAAATCAACCATAGAAAAACATCCAATGGTGTTGCTGCTTCTTTTTTGAGATGTTACTATCAGTAATAAGGATCATTTTTCTACTTTGTGCTAACTAGGGTTTAAGATTAGAGAATGGTGTTGTTCTTTACAGTTGGTCATTATCTTGTATGAAAATGGAGTTAACTTCTTTTTTGTATTTTGCATAAGAAAACATTTGAATCCGACTACATATTTCACATACAAACATGGAGACTAAGAAAAGGAAACCAATGCCTTGTCTGGCTTGCCTAATAATATTTCCCTTTATTATTATTATTTTCGTTGTCGTCGTCTTTTTTTGGCTTTCAACATTACCTTTTTATTAGATGCACATCAATTATTTTCCCAGATCCGCTGTCAAATCACCCTTGCATGGCAATTTCTGCTGCTTGAAATTTTGGGGTCCGGAGTTGCATATTCTAGGAATTCAGGATCTTCCTCAATATAGCCTCTTTTTTTTATCTTAAGTGATCCATGCCTCAAATCCTCTACTCCCTTTTGTTTCAATCAAAATAGTGAAATTCATAAGCGCAGCACCAACTTTCCCAAAAGCCCCAATCCAAACAGGCTTCAAGGCTCCAAGACTAACATTATCAACACCAATATTAGTCCCATATTGTGATGGAGTGCCTATCCAATTTTTCCTCAATAAGCACATCTTCTAGCATGTCTATGCTTTTTGAAACATCTTGAATTCCTTCGTCTCCCTGTGACTTTTCAAGTAACCATTGATCAAGTTTCGCAATAGCTTCACTTAATATGTCGGTCAGTTCATGCAACCCTATGTCCATCTCCGTATTGGCAAATGGACCTTGTCAGCTGCTGCGTGATCATTGCTTGTCATACAACGGATGGCCTTGAGGAGCCTGTTGTAGCTCTAAATGCAGCCATGAAATGTTTCCAGATGAAATAAGACAGTGCTACAACACGGCTTGGCGCAGCTTCACAATTCCCTTTTGCCATTTGCTTCAGTGTGGCAAGTGAATTGTGATCAAACAAAGATCTTCTTAAGACGTTCTCGCCTCAACTGTAGAATCCTACTTTTTATGAAAGAATCTGTTGGTGGAAAGATGGATGATGTCCTGGCAAAATCAGGATGGACAGTTCTATTTTATGCCCCCACGGATAATCGCAGCCCACATTCCGTCCAAGGATAATCAGGGTGGACTTCGAGATATACGCCCGCCAATTACCGTTCTGCCGCATAAAAATGTGTTCACTTGAAAGCTAACAAGGGGACCTCATCCCCTGGTTCCTTGGAGAAGGAACAGCATGAAATGAATTCGTTCGACGACTCGATTTCTGGATGTTTAAAAAATTCAGACATGGCAAGGACTCGGGCTTCCACAAACGGCACACCTTCATCAAAGCAGTCAATATAGATGTTATCTCTCACCCTACCTGAAAATGGATAGGAGATTAAGCGTTTCTGAGAGGGAAGTCTGTAAATGAGCCGAGGTTTGGATGATGTCAAAATTATTGGCTTCAGTCTTGGGAGTAGAAAATCGAAAGTGCGGCATAAGTAGCGGGGATGAGCCGGTCCAAGAGGCTGAACTTATAGGGTTGTAGATGCACATCAATTATTTTCCTAGATCCGCTGTCATTTTACCCTTGCATGGCAATTTCTTGCTGCTTGAAATTTTGGGGTTTGGAGTTGCATAATTTAATAAATTATGATGTCTAATTTTTTATAAATTTAATATTAAATAATAAAATTAAAAAAACAACTAATAAAAATAATTATTTGATTCTATTCAAATTAACTTGTTAAATCTTATATCAACGTCATGAAATTATATTTAAATATGATTTGTTCTCTATACTCTTATTATCTCTTATGATTATGGCTGGCAGCAGCACTAGACATTTAAAGTTGTGTTGATAAAAATCGATCGCTGCGTCAACAAACTAATTGGTTGGCAGTTCAACAACGATGAATAGATTTAATACTGTTATGGATTGGAAGTATTAGGATTCAGATGGAAGCCTCGGGACCATAGCTCATTGGCTTCCTTCTTGGATAGAAGATGGTACCTTGCAGTGTAAGTTGTGGCAATGAGCTATTCAAAGCAGAGTTTAATGGCTTTGTGAATGATGAGCTGAAGATGGCTTGATCGTCTTCTCTTGAAATGGTGTTTACTTGAGCAAGTTGGAGACAAATAATGCCTGGCCACAAGGTATCAATGTCTTTTAGGTTCCCTTTCCCTGCACGTAGATTAAGCTGTAGAAAGCTGAGATTGAAAATAGAGGGATTCATTTGGAGAACTATCCAGGAAGTTGCTGGCTTGCTGTGGGGACAAAATTTAAAAATCGTTGATTAGGGTTTTCGTGGCGTGGTTGCTCACGAAATTTTTTAAATCTAACCCCAATTTCCCCAAAACAAATTAAATATAGAAAAATGAATAAATAAAAAGTTGTTAAAATAACAATTTTTAAAATTTTATTCAATTTTTCTTCTTTCTAAAATTAAAACCACTTATCTTCTTCTTCTGTTTTAAATCAAAATTAACTTAAAATTAAGTTAACTATAAATAAAAAGACATTTATTATCATATTTATAAAATTCAGTTTGACCTGATAGATTAATGCGATACCCATATAATCTAGAGATTTGTCCAGGTCTTAAACAATAAAATCCTTAAGGAGCAATTGGTCTAGTCAAATCCAAGTGACCTAGTATAATCTAGGTGAGACTCAACTTTTTATATATATATGTTTTTTAATAAACCTAAAAAAATTATAAAATTAATTTATGAGTATTTAGCCTCATATTTTTATTTTAATAGTCTACATCCACATGAATTATATTTTAATTTTTTGAAATGAGATAACTATGTTACATTTCATGCCTCACATAATTTTTTGATGTAGGATAACTATATATAGCTTACATTCAAATGAATTGTTTCTTAATTTTTCGATGTGGGATAGCTATACTAAACTTTTTTTATATATAACCTACATCCATGTTAATTGTTTCTTAACTTTTTGATATGAAATAATCATATTATATTGCATGCCTTATATTTTTTATAGCCTTCATTCACATATATTGTTATAAAAATTTGCAATATAAGATATTAAAATCTAAAACATAATTTTTTATTTTATTATTCTAGGTCAACTAGTGTGACCCGAGACCTAACCTCTTGGCCAGGTCAACCTTAGGTTGGCCCAGGTTGAATTTAATAACTGTGTTTATTATCCAACAAACCAAATAAAAAATTTGAATGCTTAAAACAGGAAAAGAATGTGTTTTTTTAAAAAACAATTTGATACTAAATGGACTTTTAATGTCATTAAACCATTATTTTTGTAACTCCACTCATTCATTAAGGAATATTCTAAAATACATGGGGAAAATATTGTTTCCCATGTCATTGTTTACTGAGGAACAATTCATTCTAGATTGCCATAATAATTTGTCTTTATTTTTTAAGCCCGTTTACTTTTTTTTTATTACACCTTTATATCCCATATAATGGTCAATTAAAGCATATTTATTAATGAAAGGCAAGATTTAAAGATAGGGTGCTAAAATTTTTTTTTAAAAAAAAAAACATCAAAAAGATATGGTTTTTCTAAATTTAAGGCTAAATGTATACTTTGGTCCTCCAACTTTTAGAATTATAAACTTTCAATCATTAATAATTTATGAGATTCAATTTGATTCCAAATATTTTTTTTTTAAGTTTTGGTTCCTTATTTGAGAGAAGAGAGAGAAAGTCTTAATTGATACAAATTCCAACCAAGAAAACATGTGGTTTTAGTCTCAATGGGTTTCTTTTATTGGGGAAAGTTTATACAAGGTATTGTTTTTATTTCAGGTTGATTGTGGGTTTTAGAGTTAATTTCTGAACTATTAGAGGTTGTAGATATGTTTAACAAAGTGTTTAGGGTGTTTTTTTGGGTCAAAACATAATTGAAAATAAGCTTCATTTGATCTGAAATAGACCAATCTATTTTTTCAGTTACTAGATGTTGCTAAAATCTGAGTAGTGCAGGCACCGCGCCGCCTACTGTTTTTTTCAAAGCATTAAAGAGTGGACGACTAGTCGTCCGCTCTTTAAGAAAAATAAAAAGAATAAGGCACAGGCGTTTGGGCTGCTCCAGGCCCGCGCACGTGGGCCTTTTTCTAGAGGCCCAGGAACTCCGGGTCTTTTTCTGGAGGCCTAGGAACTCCAGGTCTTCCTAGGCTGAGAGACTGGACCTATTTTTATTTTTTCTTTCTTTCTTTTTTCATTTTTATCAATTACATATGTTTTGTTTTTCAATTTTATCACTTAATATTTGGTTGATTATTAAGTGAACAACGTAATTTGTTTCGATTTGATTTTTTTTTCCAATCAATTTGATATTTTTATTGGTTCTTGATTTTATAGTTGTTTATTTTAGATCAAAAATTATATATATAAAAAATTATTAAATCAAATTTAGTCCATTACCCGGATCACAGGTCACAGGTCACAGGTTTGGCTAATTAATTTTGGTTAGGTAGGGATTAGGCTTGATAATTTTTTTGTTGCATAAATAGTTCTTGGTTTATTTAATTAGATGTATGCATGAACTTTTTGAATTTCATTTGAGATTTTTTTATATACAAAAACACGTCATAAAAATCTAAATTTATATTTTAAAAAAAATTTATTTAAATACTTCAACTTAGAATAATAAGATAATAGTATACTCTTAATATAGAATAAAAAAATCTTTTGAAATAATCTTTTAAACTATATTATTTTCAACGTGTATAGTTTATATTCATATGGATTACTTTTTAATTTTTTTATATAAAATATTAAAATTTTAAATATTTTTTAAAATTTTCTGAATTAATCCAAGTTGATTAGAATCACTTTTGTAACTCAAGACCCGATTTATTGACCAGATAATTAACTTCCATACAGGATTTAATAACTATGGGTAAGCGCAGGCAAGCCCGTTGCCAAGTCACTTGTAGTAGTAGGAGGACAGCTCCGCGGACATATGCCTGTCTTTTTAGGCTTGGGGTTCACACCTTGGGCTGAGGAGTCATGCCACGACTCAGGATTTCTATTTTTGGGCCTTGGAGTATTCATATTGGTATAGAAATGTCCGTTAGTTCATGGATGACACCTTACATTTCCCTTTCCAAGGAGGCGTTAATGGCTTCTGATTTTCTTCTATAAATAATCACCTCACAAAGTAATTAATTATAACTAATCCCCGTCAACCGCACTGAGCTAATTTAAATAAGCATATGAAAAGAGAGATACCTAGAATACACCTTCAAAAGATTTTCCTCCGCCTTCATTAATGCTAACTTATATCAGAAGTCCCTTGATCCTCCTCCCACAAGTGGACTTTTTTTGTAAGGATCCAAGAAGTCGAAGGTCAACAATCACATTCAATTACTCAGCCTCCATGCCTCCCAACCCATCAAAGAGGAGACCCATTAACTTTTTTAAGAGGCTAAAAAAATAATGCAGCCTCGTGTGTGGAAACCCAAACAAAAGTCGTCATGTTTCCCCAATAATGAAGGAGATAAGATGATTTGTTTATTTATGTCTCCATTTTATCTCTTACATGCCCATACATCTTCAACATGATGCTTACC
>Ga0325410_1008721_pt1 | contig 10945 bp, 4 predicted proteins | sample PopdelMetagenome_16_FD_206182 | JGI IMG/M metagenome (GOLD analysis project Ga0325410, IMG submission 206182) | Populus deltoides microbial communities from Bellville, Georgia, United States - Xylem-PdIQD-R3 | ecosystem: Host-associated > Plants > Phyllosphere > Stem > Wood/Secondary xylem...
CTTGGTTTTTTTTTTTTTTTAAATCATTCCTCTTGAAAAAAGGTGAGAAAATAAAACTCATAAAGAATAATTTATTTGAAGGGCAATAAAGAGATTTTAAGCCAATAAATCAGAGATAATCTAAAGGTTTTATAAACAAATTATGAAAGAAAAATAATATTTCTCAATTTTTTGGAAGCTAAAATTAACTTCATTTGTCACTGAATAAATTGTATCATAAAGTGAAAGTTAATATAAAATGCTATTTAGAAAAGTTAAATTTAATTAATGTAGAATTAAATTCAGCTAATGTTTATATGGTGATTTTTCAATTTTCAAAATACTAAAAAAAGGACAAAATTCAATTATATATTAAGATGAGATATTACTTTTTAACTATGTTATTCATTCATTTATTTATTTTATTATTAGTTGAAGTTGATGATGTATCATTATTTGGAGGTGACCATGCACCAATTATCTACAATTTACTATTTTTGTCTCCGACTTTTATACATACATAGTAGATAATAATTTTCTGTATCAACATTCACCTATATGTTGAGCTGCTCGAGCCACATCTTAACCCAATTGACGGTACGCTCAAGGATTTCCACTTCCCGGTGAGATCCTCAGGTTTTTCCTTTGGCTTTCACTCTCGTCGGACGTAGTCAGTCCACTATCAGACCCTTCGACGTGACGGATTGCATAATCATTCCTCCACCAACTAGAAAAAAGAAACCTTAAAGAACACAATTTATCAGTATTTTCTAAATAATTTTTGGTAGGTCTAACGTCCATTTAAATAATGACCCAGGCCTCGAAGGATTTTTAAAAATTATTTTGACCTAGGCCATTGACCTGGGTTTGGGTGTTTTTGGGCCTAAGCATACACCTGACACTTGTATATCAAGTGCATACGTGACACCTCTCAAGTCCAGGTCACACGTCTAAGCTTAGTGCACATCCTAGTGTCTCATAAGCTTTATTTTGTGGTTTAAACCTAACATCTAGTTCATTGAGATTTTTTATCTACATTCCTGAATATACAGGAATCTTCTATGACCTATCACATTTTCATCTTATTAATACATATGTAAGATGTTTGTCCCATATTAATATTTATGTTAAGGATATTTATCTCTTATTAATCCTACAAGGATGAAATAACTTTCTAACCCTCTCCTTAAAATAATAAGATAAGATTTATGAGGCATAAATACTTCATAAATCACCTAGATAAGAGGTTCATAACTTTTATTCTTAATATGCACATATTATTGTTTCATAGAGTATTCATTTTATACCAAAAAAAGAACAAAAACCTTGTTCTTATAATTTAATGCTTATTTGTATATTTATTGCACTTTTCCTCAACCAAAATACTAACTTAAGCATTTAATCCTATACTCAACCAAAAGATGACTTTTTTTTAGAGGTATTAGGATTCTTTCATTAAGAGATCACATTCCTTTGCTATAAAGAATGAATTTAATTGAATGAACTCTTGATTAATCTATAATCCAACTATAAAAAAACTTTATTTCCAAGCATCATAGATTTTAGAGCATCATCTATTGATGTTGTCTGTGAGAAACTGATAAAAAATCACTTATTTCTTCGAGAACTTATTCTTGATATTTCTAAGCCACTTCTTGGAAGACAATTAAGACACCTTGAGGCTAGGAAACGTGACGGATGTTCCCGTCATCTCGGACACTTTTACCCAGCTGGACTATCAATAACTTATCAATTAAGTGCAACTCCTTTCAGGCAGTGTTAGTAACCCAAGGAAAAAAAATTAAGCCTTGACATCCCAACAAGTCTTGACACCCTTGGCACCACCTGGTACCGTAATGCCATCACTGATAGCTCCTAATGCCTATAGGCAATTACACTACCCCAAGGGGTCTAAACAAAATAACATTAGGAAATTATTTTGCCTCGTGTTCACCAAGTACCTTGAAGGATAACTCGCTTTGTCTGATACCCATATATAGAGTGGGTACTCAAGGCATGCCTCTTCTCATTATCACAGGATGAATGATAGTTACTAATTACATTATTCTGCATTAGACTCCTCAAGCTTCCCAGATCCTAATAGATAAAAGACCAAGAGACGTGGTCTTTTAGTATATCTAGAAAAATATCTATAACCCCAACCAAATGTGGGGCTTGCCCTTATCCATATGAATTTTGGATACTCGAATTCTCCAGGGCTAATCTCTATAAAAATAAGCTCGAACTACTATGATGGTCTCACCGACCCAAGAGAACACATGCAAAGCATGTGGAGTAGCTTGGAGCTGGTAATCTAGGATAACGATATGATGTGCAAAACAAACCTCACGTGGACAAACTATTGTCGTGTTTCAGTACAAGTACGCTAAACAAAGTTCCATGGAGCTTTTTAGGGTTACCCAACTAGATGATGAGTCCACGTGGACATATTTAAAGATGTTTAACAAGGAGATGCTAAAGATGAAAGAGTTTTTTAAGCCATTGACCTCAAAGGCCTTAATAATTGGGGTAAGAAAGAGTGCTTTCTTGAGAGAGCTTTACACCTTGCTAAATAGAAGCTTGCTTAAGGTGAAACAAGTTATGGAGAATCATATACGGGTAGAAGAGGTAAGTGTACTATGGAACCGACCTCTCTATTTTTATAAGGAGAGCCAATTAGAAAGACCTTCGAAGCGAAATCATTCACCTAGTGCGAACTCAAACTCAAGAAAGAACAAGAATGGCCCATCCAATGGGCATTTGGTATATCCTAAAAGGTTTCCCACTCCTCTGAACACCACTATCATTGAGGATTCATTATGCCTATGAGTGTTTTTTTTTTTTGCTTTTTAAAGGTCTAATTAAAGGTTAATTTAGCCAAAATTGTTAAAGAATGATAAAATTAAAAGATAGGTTACTAAAATAAAACACACAAAGACAATGGCTGGTGTTTTTGAAATTTTTTGTGAAATATTCAACTTAGTTTTCATTCTTTACTAATTATAACAATGGGTTCCTCTAATTTTTAAAGTTTTACAAAAAATATTTTGGTCCGAAACTTGATTTTGCTTAGTTTGTAGTCCCTAGTTTGAGAAGAGAGAGAAAAAGTTGCTGAATTCTAGTGGATAAGTTTTAGAACGGTTTTTTTAGATTTTTTAGGGCATGAACATGTTTATCAAAGTTTTTAGGGTCTTTTCTAGGTGTTTTGAGTCAAAAAAGAATTTTTAGGTAAAAAAATTTCAACCTTGATTTTACAGTCACCATAATGACTGTAATGTAGGCAAAATCAAATGATATGTTATTTGATTTAATTTTTTTTCAAAAAAAATTTAGGGCATTTTCAATAAAAACAAATTAAGGGCCCAAGTGTTTGGGCCCTTACTACATGGGTCAGGCGTGTTGGCCTTGCTTGTCAGGCCCAACGACACCTGATTTTTTTCTTTCTTTTTCTAAATTTATTTTTATGCCTTTTTATATGAATTTTTTTTCAAAATAATTTTTTAATTTATCTTTAAATTAATACGCCTTCTATCTTTTATTTTTTAGCCTCTTTTAAATAAAAAAAATATTTTTTAGTTATTTTGTATGCATTTAGTTTTTATAGATATTATTCTAATTCATCTATAATTTTTTTATGTTTTATATAAATAAAAAATATTTATTTTTGAATAATATTTATATTATATATAACCTTACATAATATTTTTTTTTATTCAATCAATTTCATGTATGTCTATTTCTATAATAGCTTCTTTATTTATTGTTAATTTTTTTTAATACAATTAGTTCTTGATTTATTTAATTAAATATATGTATAAAATTTTTTATTTACATTTTAAAAAAAATTATATACAAAAACACATCAAAAAACTATATATATATATATATATATATATATATATATATATATATATATATATATATCACACAAAAATAAACAAAAAAAAAAAAAAAAAAAAAAAACAAACAGAGAGATGACAGAGTATGTTTCTTGCATATGTAGTTTTGTTTCTCCTTTTTATTTTATGTTTTTTTTATTAACATGGGTGTCTGGGTCAGCTTGTGAGCACCTCGACTAATCCCACGAGCCCTGAAGTTAACAATCATGTAAGTATCCAATGACTCTAAGGTTTGTGGGACTCGAACTGGTGATCTCTAGAAAATAAACCTAGAACCTGACCAGTTGAGCTACATTTCTCGTGATTCCCTTTTATTTTATATTGACAACAGAGGTGGCAGCCTCTACCGGTGGATCACGAAGATGCCCGGCAGCTTCAACAAATAATAGAGATGGCAAGCAGGACCACCACACCCTGACAAACTTTTAGGTTAGGACTGGGGGCGGTAATGAGCAGAGTGTATACTTTATAAAGCTAAATATCTCCATTCCACTCCTATTCTATAAATACCCTTTGTGTATATTTCATGGGTGTAGGCTTCAAGGTATCCACTAGGTTTTTGATTCGTTGGATTAAAAGAATTTTTTTAAAAAAATAGAAAGAATATTGGGTTGTTAATATATTAGATTGACCTTGATCAACTCGAATTAATTTGTCAAACCTGCAATCATAATTATAAAGTATGATAACCCAATAAAATACAAAATAAAATAAAATTGAGCAGCAAATATCAGGACATTTATTCGAGATCATGATAATCCTATATAAATAAAAACTAAAACATATAATGAGTACCAATTCAAAATAAATTAAATATTGAAAGGTAAAATTAGATTTTTTTTTAATAAAAAACACAACATTGAAAAATGAAATTATATATAAAAAAATGAATTTATCTTTAATTTTTTTATATATATATTAGGCTGTGTATTTTGTTATAGCTTTTTTTTTTAGGAAAATAAAGATAAATTTTGATTAGCAATGTGAATATCTAATGAAATAAAATAAATTCTTTTAAATCTCCTTGTTCTTTGTAGAGGAAAATGTGGAACTGCTCTGATACCATGTAAACTTAAAGAAAACAGTGAAGTAGAAAATGTATTTTTCTTACTTGAATGTTATAGATACAAGGTTACTCTTTATAGAGTTTGGGTGCAGCATAATAATCTTAACAGAAAATCTTATCAACATTTGAAATTCAGTAGAAGACGTCAGGTAGATCAGATTAGTTGGTCTTCCTAATCTTCTTCCAGATTTTCATCTTGTTGATAGCTACAGTTGCTTGGTTTGCTGAGCAGTTCCATATTTTTCTCTACAATGTCAAAGAATCATCTCAACCTAATAGTTTAAGCTGTTAGGTGAGGTTCTAGGATATGATTTATATTATTCACTAACACACCCCCTTAAGTGAAAGCCCTTTGGGCTTGAAACTTGCACAGATCCACATTACCTTGTGCTTAATTTTTATCAAATACATGAGGATGGTGAGATTCGAACTCAAGACCACTTGGTCATCAAGGCTCAGATACCATGTAAACTTAAAGAAAATAGTAAAGTAGAAAATGTATTTTTCTCAGTAATGATTCTGTTCCTTTAGTGTCTCACTTTGCAAGAACAAATGAAGAACCACCTATTAGGCATACTACTTTTATCTCATCGCCAGATATATTTATTGCTGACCAACCCATCTTCTCTAGTCTATTAGAGACACCTCTTTAACCCACCTTAACTCCTACAGTAATGTAAGGCAATACCAGCACCCATGCCATGATTACCATATCAAGAAACAATATTTTTAAACCAAAAGCCAACTCTGATGCTTTTGTACGATATCCTCTACCTAAAGCATTGCTTACCTCTCTTCACTCTTCTGATGTAGAAGCAACATGTTAAAGTGATGCGGTCAAGTCACCACAATGGCGAACAATAATGAATGCAGAGTTTGATGCTCTTCTACACAATGAGACTTGGTCATTAGTTGCTCCTCATCCTCCTAAGCCAATATCGTTGGTTGCTGCTGGATATACAAAATTAAAAAAAAATACTGATGGTTTCATAGAGAGGTTTAAGGCCAGGTTAGTTGCCAATGTCTTTCATCAACAAGAAGGAATTGATTTTAATGAGACATTCAGTCTTGTTGTCAAGCATGCTACAATTTGAATAGTCTTATCCTTGGTTGTTTCTTATAACTGGCAGATTAAACAAATTGATATCCAAAATGCATTTTTACATGGTGAATTGAAAGAGGAAGTTTATATGGCTCAACCTCAAGGCTATATCCATCCCCAATATCCTAATCATCTTTGTAAACTATATAAGTTAATTTACGGCTTGAAACAAACTCCAAGAGCTTGGTTCTCTCGTCTAATAGATAAACTACAGGCGATTGGATTTCATGCTAGCAAGGCATACATTTCTTTGTTTATTTGATACAAGAATGATGTTCTGGTTGTGATTCTTATTTATGTTGATGATATTATCATCACAAGCAATTCTAGTACTGCCATCCATCATGTACTTCAAGACTAACGTTTAGATTTTGCTGTTAAAGAGCTTGATGATCTTAGCTACTTTTTGGGGTGGAGGTCTTGCGCTCAACTGATGGTATGTATCTCATTTAAAGAAAGTATGTGGCCGAACTCCTAAACCGCACTCACACGACAGAAGCAAAACCATATACAAGTCCTATGTCAATTACCTTTCACCTATCTGCAATCGAAGGAGCTAAATTTTTTGATCCTTCTCTCTATAGACAGATTGTTTGTAGCCTGCAATATTTGGCATTTACTCGACCTGATCTTTCATTCTCAATTCACAAAGTAAGCAAGTTCATGCATAACCCGTTGGAGCCACATTGACAAGTAGTAAAAAGAATACTACGTTATCTTCAACATGCCATATCAACGAGACTATTTCTTAGCCGGTCTCATCACTCTGCAATTCAAGCTTTTTCAGATTCTAATTGGGCAGATGATCGTGATGACCGACGGTCAATAAGTGCTTATTGTGTTTTCATGGGCAACAATCTTATCTCATGGCGCTGCAAGCAACAATTTACAGTTGCTCGTAGTAGCACAAAAGCTGGATATAAGTCTCTTGCAGACACTGCCTCAGAACTCCAATGGTTGCAATCAATTTTATCTGAAATTGGCTTAAAAATTCCAACCCCTCAGTGTTATGGTGTGATAATATTGGAGCTACATACTTGACTGTTAATCCTATGTTTCATGCCCATACTAAGCACATCAAAATTGATTTTCATTATATGCGTGACCAAGTTCAAAGAAAGCAACTTATGGTTCAGTTCATTTCTACTAAAGATCAACTTGCTGATTCACTGACAAAATCGGTGTCTCCACGCAAGTTTCAAAATACTTTGGCCAATCTGAATGTTCGAGCCCTTCCTTTCAGATTGAGGGGGCGTGTAGAGGAAAACATGGAACTACTCAGCAAATCAAGCAACTGTAGCTATCAACAAGAGGAAAATCTGGAGGAAGATTAGGAAGACCAACTAATCTGATCTACCCCACGTCTTCTGCTAAATTTCAAATGTTGATAAGATTTTCTGTTAAGATTATTATGATATACCTAAACTCTATAAAGAGTAACCTTGTATCTGTAACATTCAAGTGAGAAAAATACATTTTCTACTTCACTGTTTTCTTTAAGTTTACATTCTTAAACATTTACTTTTTTTTATATGCCATTTTTTATTTCAATGAAAATGTCCCTCGAGTTACCAAAAGAAAAATTAAATTTTAAGAAAATAAACATAAAAAACTAACAAACTTGAAAAACCTATATTTTTTTTTACAAAAAACATCCAAGTATAAAAAACAAAAGAAAAGAAGGAATAAACTACAAAGGAAAACAATTAGCCAAATGTGGTCTTAAAATCAAACCTTTTTATATACCTCCCGAAATTGCCATTTTGACCACTCGACTACAAATATCTATTTATCATTCCAAATTTTTATTTTAAAAAACATCTTTGTTTTCTAAAAATAGATGATGATCATGTAGTCTACTACTGTCTAGAATCTAACTACCATTATAGTGACTAGAAAATCATAAAAGAAGATTTTTTTTGACTTTATAACCTATCTTGTCAATTATTTTTACCTGAAAACACATAAAAACCCAAATAAATTTATTTGTGGCCGAAAACACCCATAAAATTGATGTAAAAAACAAAACTCAACATGTTTCTCAAAAGCTTTCTAAGGCAAGATCTATATTTTTAGGCACGATAAAGGCCAAATAATATCTTAAAGGAATTCTCCTCATCAAAAGAAATTCTCTGACGCCAAAATCAATCGGTTTCAATCAGTAAGTTTTTCTTTCTAATGTCACTTTCCGGCGAGTCTCTCTCATCTAGGGATAAAAAATAAAAAAATAAATTCTTAGACCAAAATAAACTTTGCCTCATAATATTAGATTGGTCATTATATTTCTGTGTTTTTAACTTTGATATCTTATCATTGAATTTTTTCAATTCTTAACAAAGTTTGACAAATTAGTCACCAATTTGATCTTAAAAGGATGTAATTGAAAAAACCAAATTAAGTATGAAAAAAAGTGCTACATTGATTTTCTCATCAATAAAATTATTAATTAATGAAAAAAAAACAAAATATGGAGATAAAAATTGAAAAAGATGTTTATATGTAGTTGATGTCTTTCTCTCGTCCATCTTCTTCTTCTAGTTTAGTTTATCACTAGTTTACAGGCCACACAACACTGTGGTACAAAAAAAAAAAAACAAATTGAATGTAAAAATATATATTCATGCCATAAATATTTTTTAGTATTGTTATTAAATTTGGCCTGCTTAACAAATTAACCCTGAAATCTCTCAACTTGATTCCTTATCCAATCCGCATTTAAAATTAAATCATGTAAGAATTGCTCTGATGTGATTCAATCGACTTGACTAGTCCAAAAACAACTCGAACGACATGTAAAAATAGTGATTTGAGTTTTTTAAAAAAATTCAAGATGATTTTTTTTAATATTGAGATGTCGATATATTGAATCGACCGGGTTTCACAATTAACCCTCTACATTAACAATCGGTGTGATGGAATCCACTAGATTTTAAAACTATTTTAAAAAAAAAAATTATTTTTACTTAATTATTTGATATGTTTGTAAAATTAAATACAAACCAAATATCATGATATTTATTTGAAATTATAATAACCTCATAAAAAGTAAATTGAATTGGTTTTTGAAGATAAATTTAAAATTAAGTAAACATAAAAGAATAAAATTAAAAAAAAATAAATGAAAGAAAAAAAACAATGGGGAAATGCAAGGGAAAAAAAAGCAACGGCCTTCATTGATCCTTGACAACATATAAGGAGCACGCCATATATCAATAATTAATAGAAATTAGATGAAAACATCATATTAGAATAAATTTGTTAATTTTAAGAGTGTGTTTGGCATTGTTTTATATATATATATATATATATATATATATATATATATATATATATATGATGTCTATGAAGATATTTTTTATTTAAAAATATATAAAATGATTTTTTTAAAATTATTTTCCAAGGCAAAGGAGAGGATTTGCTTGTTGAAGGAGAGATTTTCAGCTGCATTTCGTCGTTTACAACTGAGTGGTGTTCATTTCAGAGGATGACTCTTGAATTTGAATCGTGGAGGTGTCAGAGGGCCATGTCATAGCACCTATTCATTGAATGGAAGAAAAATCAACTTTGGAAGGCTGTCTTATTGATTATTATAATGATGTTTAGAATTCCGATAATGATTTTAATTTAAAGTATATTTTATTTAAAAATATATTAAAATAATATTTTTTATATTTTTTTAAAATTATTTTTGATATCAATAAATTAAAACGATCTGAAAATATAAAATAATAATTTTAAATAAAAAAAATTAAATTTTTTAAAAACACCATCTTAACTGCATTTTCAAACACAGCACAGCTAAATTAATTCAACGGTGGACTCCTCCTGGTTCTAAATATCATATTGTTGTGAAAATACTTCTTATGTCAAGCCTTCCTTTCCTTTATTTCTATGTCAACTTTCAAGTGCAATATTTTAGATTCTCAAAAATTGGATACGATGCTATATTTTAATTCTTGATTTCTTTTATACGAACATTAATGCAGTTGACTCGGATCTATTATTAGAAAATAATATAAATTATATTCTAAAATTTTATGTAAAAGTTTAAGCTATTAGGTTGAGATAATTCTTTAACATGGTATAAGAGTTTTGATGACTAAATAATCACGAGTTCGAATCTCACCATTCCTATTTATTTGAAAAAAAATAAGCACAAGGTAATATAAGCATGTGCAAGTTTTAAACCCAAAGAACTTTCACTTGAGGGAGTGTGTTAGAGAATAATATAAATTATATCTTAGAACCTCATCAAAAAACTTAAGCTATTGAGTTGAGATGGTTCTTTGACATTCAACAGACAAGTTAGGGCATAAATTGAAGGAAAAAAAACCCTAGTTATAAAAATTATTTGATTTCAATATGTTTGTTCTAAAAATACTTTTATGATTAAAATAAAAAGGATTATAAGTCACCATATTAAAAAAAAAAATAGAGAGATATTTTTAGATTTAAATGCCCTTAGAGACCACAATTAAATAAACATGAAGGTTTTAGAAAAGTGTGTTTAGTAACATGATGTTTTTAAAAATATTTTTTAGAATTTTTTTTAAATTTTTAATATTGATACATAAAATCATAAAAAATACTAAAAAAATAATAAAAATATTCATCTATTTAATACTTTTCTAAATAAAACTACCGCATTGGAAGTAAAGAGGTGAAAGGAGCTTTCAATATCTACCTAATAAAATTATGGCAAGAAATGGTAAACGTGTGCAAGCCGTTCGAAACAGGAGGAGAAGAGAAAATTCATAAATTATATTTTACTTCATGTATACTCAACAATATTCAATTTCGGCTCTTTATAGATTTAAGTTTATTAATATTTACCCTATAAATTGTAAAAGTTTCAATTTGGCCCTTATCTTTCAATAGTCACGGTTGCTAATTGAATGT
>Ga0325410_1008722_pt1 | contig 10944 bp, 6 predicted proteins | sample PopdelMetagenome_16_FD_206182 | JGI IMG/M metagenome (GOLD analysis project Ga0325410, IMG submission 206182) | Populus deltoides microbial communities from Bellville, Georgia, United States - Xylem-PdIQD-R3 | ecosystem: Host-associated > Plants > Phyllosphere > Stem > Wood/Secondary xylem...
AAGAGAAGCAAATGGATTGATCTGTGAAAGTATTGGCTATCAGACGACCGTCTCAACTCTTACCTACCGTAATTTTGTCTCAACCTGGTCAACGTTAATATTAATATGTATGTAGCAGATACGGTTGTTATTAGGTAGCACTAAGAAAAATAGATTATTTTATATTAAAATATAGTTTTCGTTTCTGAACAGATAAAGAATATTTTTAAAGACCAAAAAAAAAAAAAAAAACTTAAATACAAAGTCTTGCACTCACGTTATGATTAAAAATTAAAGCTTGGGATTAGAATATTTAGGTGCTAGCGAATTCTTGCAGCCCATGTGATGACATGTTATAGGCAATTTAGTTTTTCCATCCCAGAACGAAAATCATCCATTCTGGCATATTTTTGAAATTATTTTTTTATTTGATTTTATGGTGATTTTAAAGATATTGAAATAATTTTAATGATTTAAATTTTTAAATAAAAAAATATATTTTTTCTTGAGTAAACAAATCAAGAAAATATATCTTGGATAGTAGTCTATTAATACAGTCACTAATTATGAACAAAATCAAGCACTGATATGATCGTGAATCTTGAATAATTGAATAGTATAATTTATTTTTATAATTTTTTAGTTATACTCTTCTTTTTTTATAGCATGGTTTTTTTTTTTTATAAAAACATAAAGCAACTAAAATAAAAATTTATTTGATTTAAATTTAAGAGAAAAAATATGTTTCTTTTCCAAAAATCCCTTTTTGTTATTCATTTATTATTTTTCATAAAAACTATCTTTTATCAGAAGCATGGGTTTTCATATAAAAACTTCTACTAAAAAAATAATGTCTTGATTATTTTCACTCAATTTTATTGAAAAAATTAATTCAAGGAAAGAATATAAAACATTGACAATAAAAAAAAAGAAAAAATATATTTATTTTAATTAAATATTCATGTGCATAGTATTTTTTAAATATTTTACACATACAATCATTAAAAAAACATTGCAGATATAACCCTAAATATCTTTAATTTTATTTAAAAAATGTGGCATAATTGAGTAATTTTGTATACATCATTGTAATTGTTTATTTAAAGATAATTTTATTTAAAAAAAAATTAAAAGAAAAAAAGGTCAAGAGAAGTTAGGTGTTTATAGTTACACTTTCAAGCCTGCATGTCTGGCCTGTAAGAAAAAACCCAAGAGTACCTGGCCTTAACGCTTACCTAATTCCTTTAAAAAGAATCAACTTCGCTTGATGTTTTATTAAAATAGACTAGACGGTGTGTCATCCACTGCAACAAATTATAGCCATTAATAATGGTTGAAAAATCAGGTATCGAGGTATTTGAATATTAATAAAACTATTTTTTAAGACTAATTTTGTAAAAAAAACAAATATAGGAACCCATTTACAACTCCAAGAAAACCTTTTGTAAAAAAATAAACTTTTTTTTAAATTAATAATTTTTTTCATGTTTTTATATCACTTTGATATGTTGATATAAAAAATAATTATTAAAAAATAAAAAATATATTATTTTAATACATTTCCGAACAAAAAATATTTTGAAAAACAACTTATATCACATTCTCAAACACCTTTTTAATTCTTTTATAATTGTAATCGTAATTTCTGTAAAGTCTATATAAATAAATAAATAAGTTAATATAAACGTAGTGAGGTTGGTATGTGGAATTGTAGATTTAGATTATGGAATTGAGGTTTCAACAGGTTTTGACCAAAACAAAAATGGAATGCTCCTCGTTGACATGACCAATCCAAATTATACTTGAGAGGATAAAATTTATCATCAAAATTTACTTGTGGTAACCAAATTAATCTTAAAGATATATTTTTGTGATGATTTTAAAGATATTAAAATAATTTAAATGATTTAAATTTTTAAATAAAAATATATTTTTTATTGAGTAAACAAATCAAAAAAGTATGTTTTGGATAGTAGTCTACAAATACAATCACTAATTATGGAGAAAATCAAGCACCACATTAAATGATATCATAATGAATCTTGAATAATTGAATATTATAATTTATTTTTATAATTGTTTAGTTATACTTTTATTTATATCTTTCCGCGTTCCCAAAAACTTTGAAATTTTTTTTTTTACTCAAATTTAATATGGTTTGTATGTTTTGGATCGTTTTGATGTGCTGATATCAAAAATGATTTTTAAAAAATTAAAAAACATCATTGACATGCATTTTGGCACGGAAAGTTATTTGAAAAGCACCCGCAACCACACTGTCAAACACGCTCTTAATAGGTTGGTTGTAACCACACATATCGTATTGATAAAAAAAAAAGTATTTTTAACATTTCCCTTTTTGTTAAAACATAAATCAACTAAAATAAAAAATGAATTGATTTAAATTTAAGAGAAAAAATATGTTTCTTTTCCAAAAATCCCTTTTTGTTATTCATTTATTATTTTTCATAAAGATTATCTTTCTTTATCAAAAACATGGTTTTTCATATAAAAACTTCTAATAAAAAAATAATGTCTTGATTATTTTCACACAATTTTATTGAAAAAATTAATTCAAGGAAAGAATATAAAACATTGACAATAAAAAAAAAGAAAAAAATTATTTATTTTTATTAAATATTCATGTGCCTCGTATTTTTTTTAAATATTTTACACATACAATTATTGAAAAACATTGCAAATATAACCCTAAATATCTTTAATTTTATTTTAAAAAATGTGGCATAATTGATTAATTTTGTATACATCATTGTAATTGTTTATTTAAAGATAATTTTATTTTAAATTTTATGAAGATATGTTTGTAAACAATTGACATTTTAACTAAGAGAAGTTATTTGGCCTATATATGTTATATCACACCAACTAGTTTTTTTTTCTCATGATTTAAATTCTAAAAAAATATTTTCTAAGTTATGTTGCAATTAAATTAGATATTTGTAAGAAATTTCATGATTCAAATTCTAAAAAATATTTTTGTTATTGTGTGATGTTTTCTTTTTTTGTTAACATTTTGTTTTACGAAAACATGTCTTTTTTATTAGTAGAAATTTTTTTTAATAAAAAAGTAAAGGAAATCAAAATAATATTTGTAAAAAATTCAATCATTTGAATTACAGAGAAAATAATATATCTCTTAAATCAAAACTTCCTTTCCTTATATATGCATCTTTGAAAAAAATAAAAAGTTTTTTTTTTAGAAACATTGTTTTTTAAATTAAAACTTACTTTCAAACCATGATAAGTTTTTAATTTAAAAAACAATGTTTCTAAAAAAAAAAAACTTTTTATTTTGTCAAAGATGCATATCACGACTCGATAATTTATATATATATAAAAAAATTAATCTAAAAATTTATATAAAAAAATTAAGAATAAAAAATAACAAAATAGATATTTTATTTTTATTTAATATTCATGAGCATATTGTTTTTTAAAAGGTTCTGCATATTAGTTTTATATATAATAATTCACAAAGTTATTGTCATATTACCATAGTTTTGAAACCTAGACCGGCTCGGCGGGTCGACCCGGGACCCGGCCGATCCGGGTCTAAGTAAAAACCCGTCTGGAAATTGGCCCAGCAAAACCCGGTCGGCCCGGAACTTGGATGACCCGGGTACATCCGGCTGAGACCCGGTCTCTTTTATTTTTATATATATGGCTCGTGAACGCTGTAGAATTGCAAAGCCAATAGTCAGACTAGAAACAGAGGCAAATGATAACCAAAATTCTTAATTTACATGTAAAAATTTGAATATAACTCAAATTAAAGAAGATGGAGATGAGCACTTGGCACTAATGAAACGAGCTAGAGTTAGAATGGGCAAACAATCATCTTTGAAGGAGGAACACAATAACTTTACTCGAGCTGAAGAACGAAGATCAAATGAAGTTGCCTTCAATGCAATGGAGGAAGACAATAGCTTTTTTCAACCTGAAGAAAGAACATCTCTTAAAGCTGGAGTTAATACATTGGAGCCGATTAGCTCCTCCTTAAATTGCAATAGTGATATTGTTACTCATATAGATTCGTTGGTGGTTTAGAGTTAGACAGAAAGAACCTAATTAAAAAAAAGCAATTTCAATCTATAGCTCCTACTCATTTTAAAGCTTGTGGTGCTAAAATGAATGCGGGTTTGGGGCGGCAAATTCATGGGCAAATGATTTTGGTTGGGGGTTTTGGTGAGGATTTGCATGTTGGGAATTCTATGATTGATATGTATATAAAATGTGGGTTTTTGGAGTGTGGGTGAAAAGTGTTTGATGAAATGCCCAATAGGATTGTGATTTCTTGGATGGAGTTGATTTCTGCTTATGGAAAGAGTGGAAACATGAAGAGTGCAGGAGAGTTGTTTGATGAATTATTTGATTTTTAATTTTTTTTAGGTTGACCCGAGTTAACCCATTTGACACGTTACCCGATTATTAGATCGGGTTGATTACCGGGTCGGGTTTCAAAACTATGCATATTACCATAAAAGCTATACTCTTATTTGAAAATTAAGGGGAAAAAATCATTTTCAAATATCAGTTTAATTATAATGAATTTTATTAAAAAATTTAAAAAAACCAAGAGCAATATAAAAGAAGTTAGAGGCTTAAGCCTAGGAGGATAAGCACGCTTGTTGGAAAAAAAAAATTCCCAAACACATTTAGACCAATTAAAAGAAATATTCAAAACAAATTTCAATCATTTGAATTAAGAACGAAAAAAATATATTTTTTTCAATCAAAACTTTATTTCCTTATTCAAGTATCTCTCTTTTTTTAAATTTTTTTTATATAAACATTGTTGTTTTCTTAAAATAAAACTATATCAAGATCTGAACACAAAGTTTCAATGAAAAACATAAAAAATCATGAATCAATAATTTATACATGATAGAAGAAAAAAATAATTTAATCTAAAAATTTATGCAAAAATCTTATGATAATAAAATAAAAAAAATATGTTTTTTATTCTAATTTAATATTTATGATCATATTTTTTAAATAATTTTGCATATTAATTTCATAATATGTAAATTCACAAAGGAATTTTTAATATTATCACAAAAAGCTATAATCTTATTTCACAGCTATGAAAAAATTATATAACTTTTTAAATACTATTTTAATTATTTTATTTATAGTGAATTTTATTGAAATCTTAAATGGGTAATATGAAAAGAGGCCATTCATCTAAACTTAGAGAGTCCTCAAGGAGCGTAGCGTGATGGCAAAGGGCTTGAGATCTGCATAGCAGGTCTCGAGTTCAAGTCAGGACGTGCACCTCTTATAAGAGCCTGAGATAGCCGGGATTTTACTCCCTTACCTGGGCCCACAAAATGGGCTTTTCGAAGAGTGAGGTTTCCTCGAATCCAAAAAAAAAAAATCTAAACTTAGGAGGATAGACATGGACGCATGGCCTAAAAGTAGAAGGTTAGGAGCACATGTCTATTTTTTTTTTTAATGAAACTACATAATTATTTTTAACTAAAACAGACATATGACATGTTATTATCCTGTTCAATTTCAATTTACTAGTTGGATGAAAAGTTGGGTCTTAGTTATTGGATCTTGAAAACCTATTTTTTAAAAAACTTGTGTTGACTTGAAGAAATAATAATAATAAAAACATTATAATAATCTAAGCAAACCCATTTTAAACTTCAAAATATCAGGCAACCAGTCAAAAACTAAAAATTCAACCTGATAGAAAAAATTTAAAGCTTTGATCTACTTTTTTAACAAGATAAAACTTTCAAACTACCTCCATGGACAATTCACTCTATAAAATGAATCTATTAACACTAAAATTATTTTTTTTATGACCAGAATATAATTGGTCGACCTTGATATCTTTTTTTATTTTTTTAGTGATCTTTTCTTTTTTCTTTCAATATTTAGAAACTAAAACATAATAAAAATAAAGTTTAGAATCAAAATATAAAAATAAAAAACTATATATATACCAAATATACAAAATTTAAATTTTAGAAATAAAACTATATTATTTGAGTGGGCCACAATTATTTCTTATAGATTAAATGTCACACTCACAAGGTCCAATGACACAACAAAAATTTTTTTTTTTTGAATAATATAGGTTGATGGAAGTTGCTAGGATATTAGAAAAAAAATGAAAATGTTAAATTAAAAGGACCATAATATCCTTGGTTTATTAAAATTGTAGATGGATAATGTGTTATTTGCTGTAGTTTTCTGAAAAAAATATATAGAAAAATTAGGCACGAGAACTTAGCTTGTTGGGGCTTTGTAGCATAAACTGTCTAGCCATGGCTAATTGGCCTTCCAATTTTTTTGTTGTTGCTTTTCTTCATTTTTTTATATTTTTTAAATTTAAAGATTAATTTCTATTGAAATGAAATGATTAAATTAATGTTTTTGAAAGATATCTTATTACCATCGTACTTTTCAAATGTTATTAAATATTTTATGATATTAATATCAATATAAGCTGAAGATGCATAACTTAAAAAAATATTTTCTCATTAATATTAAATAATAATAAAAAATATTTTTTGTTATTTTTATTGTTCATACATTTTTCTTAAAATTAATTATTGATTTAGTTTTTTCTTATAGTATCTCATAAAATTTATGAAGGCATATTTGTTACTTTTATTTTTCATGTTTTTTTTTCCAAAGCAAACTTTTAGTAAAAAACAAGGAAGAATTAGCTATATATGAATTTTTTCTAGAAAATCATTAAATTAAATGAAAAATATCTGAGTGGACCTTACTATTTTTTTCTCGAACACCCCCCTCACCCTCACCCCATCACTATCACCTCGATCATAGTAATTTTTTACATCATTACTTACAAAACATAATAAATATTTTTCATGTATATTCATAAAATATTTATGAAAACAAAACACCCCTGCATATAAATAGATAGCATTAATTTAAAAATCTTATACAAGCTTCCATAAAAAAATACAAAAAAATCCTATACATTCACTAACTAATACTCACTTTTAATTGGATATGTATAAATAGAACTTGTTTGGGAAGAGAAAAAATATTTAGATGGCTTGAGTATGATTGATAGAAATATGATATTTATATATAGTTGAAAACGAAAAGTCTTAATGACATGTTTTTGGTTCTTTATTTAGTATTCATAAGGAATGCAAGCAAGTTTATCATTTTATCCATAGTTTTTAGATCTAGCCTGATGGCTAGTTTGAGTTTCAGATTTTGATCATGTTATCGGGTTTTGATCGCGTCATCAGGTCGCAAATCAAGTCCGTATTCATCTGTTTGATCACTTTTTGAAGGGTTAATTTGCTGGATATGATCAGAACCAGGAGGCTTTTTGATCGCGACAATATTGTTTGATGATGGAGAAGCACCAAAACTGCTGTGAACTATGCAATTGTCATCAAACCTTGGAGAAGATGAGGAAGTAGAAATTCCAAATCCACCACAAAAGGCATTCAAGCTCTCTGTCCTTAGCCTATCAATGGAAGGCTGTGTGTTCATCAAAGTTTGCCTGGCCCAGCCGCTATGGGCGCCATAACGATGCCCTCCCTCCGGGGGGTGTCCATGAATAAGGCGATGTCTTGTGAATGAAGGAATCCATCCATACTCCGAGTGCCCTATTTAAAGATCCATAATAGGGGTTTGTTGAAAGGCTTGAATAAGGGTAATATGGCAAGTGTCCTAAAGCACTCGCATCCATCTCCCAACGCCTTTTGGCTAGTGCCTGCTCCTGTTTGGTTGCGTTTTGGTGCCCTCCTAAGGCTTGGGATGTGGAGAATTCTCTCTTGCAAAAGTTGCACGAGAAAACCCTAGACTCGTTCTGCCTCAAGGTCTCATCAGTGGACTCTTTTGCATGAGAAGAACCAACACTCATGGGGCTAAATAGATTGAATTGCTTCGATCCGCGGATTGAGTTGTCACTAGAAAGCTTCAAACCCGGCAAAACTCGGGCACTTGATTCTGGAAGGAGTGTTGGTTCGGATCCTCTGGCAGCTTTCTCTTTCATCTTCTTCGTACTGTCCATCTTTGTTTGATCAAGATCACCACCATCTCCATGCAGGGTTCCCTCCGAGGTTGCAGATATGCTAGAGCCCTCGGAGGAAGACCTCTCTGTACCACTTGATTCCATTGAGAACTCAAGAAAGATCAAGTTTAAGTTTGGTTTGGCATAAAGATGGTGAAAATCTTCCTCTTTTTATTGAGTCTTGAGTCGATGCAGTATCTTTTCATGGATGGAAAGAATCACGTTGTGTGGTTATTACAATGTATCAATTGAGAAAAGGAGCTTGAATGATGACGAAGCTTAAAAGATTTTGTTTCATTAAATAAGATTTCTCATACAAATATTCCTAATATGTGTTTGGTTGCACAATCCAAATGAGTCAAACTTCCGTACGAGGGAGATAAGGCATGATTTGGTGGCTTTCTGTGAATCAAGGTAAGGAATTATCTTTCCATTTATGCATGAGCTACTGTAGTGAGTCGTTATTATTTTTTATTTTTTTTGGATAATGGCTCATTACAATTACAAATACTATTATATTACATTATTATTATATTATTATAATTATAAATAAAATAAATAAATCTGATCAGAAACAGAAACAAAACTGTTTACTAAAACAATGTTATACAGTACTGTTTTGCTTTTTTAAAAAAATATTTTGGTCCTTCAGATTTGTTTAATTTGGTTGGTAGAAAAAAAAATTATTTGTTCCTTTAATGTTGTGTTCATTTGGGAATAGGTTTTGCAATTTGCTTTGGCTGCCTATCTAGTAGTGTCGGGGAAAATTCTATGTCTTGGTTGATGTTTTGTTTGGTCAAATTAAATTCAGTTTTATTGATTTAAAATAATTAAAGTTATAAAGATCAAAATTGAATAGTAAACAAATATTTAGCTCATTTTTCTTCCTACAATTTGGGGCTAAATTGCATATGCATGGAAAAGGTTTGTAATTTTTTTTATTCTTCTAATTTTTATTTTTTTCAATTAAATTCTCACTTTATTTGAGATTGAACTTGATAATTTTTTTTATTACATAGATATTAGAATCTCACGATGTCGAGAAAAAATTCAGGTATGTGGTTAATGCTTATTTTAGCAAAATAAAATTAAATATTATTGATCTAAAATAATTAAAGACAAAGGGGGCAAATTTCAAACTAAAACAAATAAGATATACTAAATGGGCAAGGGCAAACTTATTGGCGCTTGTGAAGGAAATTGTCGCGCTCTAGTAGTGCATGTAGCTTTCCCTGATGGTCGAGCGTCGCCTTTTTTGGTGGCGTTGGAAGCGGCTCGGTGAGTTCATTCCATTATGGTGGCAATGTCAATCAGTGGGCAATGGTGAAGCTTTAGTAACCTTTTCTTTCTTTTCCTCTCCCTTTTCTCTCTTATATCATCAATCTTCCCACTAAACTATCCAAAGTTGCAAAAGTCTAATGCCATTTTATGTTTTTTTTTTTTTTTAATTTTAGTCTTTTTTTTTCTTTTTAATACTATTTGTTTTGATTTAGGACTTATTTTTTAATTAAATTTTTTTCTCCACTTCATCCTTTAGCATTTGGTTTATTAAGAATTGAGTTTTATGATTTTTTTTGTTCATCTTTTATGGGTTAATCCCAGCCTCATTTATAGGTCAGAGGTTTGAAAGATTGATCTGGGTTAACTTTGGTCGATTGTTTTACATTATTTTTTAAAAATTAATATTTTTTTAATTTCATTCTTCAATATTAGGCTGATTTGAAATTGGATTTCGCGATTTTTTTTCTATCTATAGAGTTATTCTAATTTCATGACCTGTGTTATGACTTTAGCAAGTTAACACAAGTTGGATTGAGTTTTTTAAAAATTTAATTTTTTTTATTTTCATCATTTAGTTTGTTTAGGAATTGAGTTTCATAATTTTTTTTAATTTATCCTTTTATTAGTTTATCTTATTCACATGACCCGAGTTCCGGGGTTGATAAGCTCATCTAGGTTGGCTGGGATTGTTTTTTTTATATTCTTTTAATTATTTGATTTTTTTCTTTCATTTTTGTTTTTCTACATTGTGTTTGTTAGTGATTGGAATTTGTATTTTTTTTTCTAATTTTTTTTTTACTATGAGGTTATTATGATCTCACGAGTTTAGCCAACTAATTCAGGTTGGCTCGGGTCAGTTCTTTTTTTCTTTTAAAAATTAATTTTTTTTTTCAATTTCATCTTTCAACACTTTGTTGGATGGGTGTTGACTTTTGAATTTTTTCCCCTTTTGCTTTATGTCAGATTATCTCATTCTCATGTCTTTGGTAAGATGTTGGGCAATTTTACCCAAATTGACTCGAGTTAGTTTTTTAATTTTTTTTTCTTAATACTCTTTTCTAGTTCCACCCTCCATCATTTTGTTAGTTTATTTTTTTTTTAATTCTTAGATGAATTAAAAGTATATTTTAGATATTATTTTATTAAATTCTATCTATTTTTACTTAGTTATAAAGTAAGATTATAAATCTTTTTATAAAATTGAAAAAATATCTTTTCCAAGTACGTTGTTATCTCTCAATGTTTTAAAATATAACATGATATACCTCAGATTTTGAGTTTATTATCGATTTTTTTTTCCTTTTAGAAAACATGTTGACAATATCCATCTACATATTTTATTTTTACGTTAAAAAAAAATCCACCCCCAGCACAGCACAATTCAAGGATCTAATGGTAACTGTCGATGCTTGCAAGATCAATATCTTCTGGAGGTTTCGTGCAATGATGGACTGGAGTCTGGACTAAGCAGGGGGTTCATGTTAATATAATCCATCTATCCTTTTTATTTTTTTGATAGAAAAACCCATGACAGCATTTGACTGAATGCTCTACATTGATGCGACAGAATACTGCAAGCACTTACAGGACAGGCATTATCCATGGATTTCTGTAAAGAACTATTACAGTTACCAGGATCAAAATGA
>Ga0325410_1008725_pt1 | contig 10943 bp, 8 predicted proteins | sample PopdelMetagenome_16_FD_206182 | JGI IMG/M metagenome (GOLD analysis project Ga0325410, IMG submission 206182) | Populus deltoides microbial communities from Bellville, Georgia, United States - Xylem-PdIQD-R3 | ecosystem: Host-associated > Plants > Phyllosphere > Stem > Wood/Secondary xylem...
AAGTCAACATGGCAACGCAAACAACCATGTTGACTGCCCTAGACCATAAGATATGGCGGGGTATAGTTGAGGAGGCCCGGCGGGGGCTCCCACAACCCACAAGTGGGTTTCTTCTTAAAGCCACATTTCTTGATCGCCACCACTTGATCTGATTACCCCACTCCCAGCTAATATGTTTAAATTTAGAAGATTCCATGAAGGTGACCGTGTTGACCTTTCGATAATAATTATTCACGTGAATATAATGACCACATCATACAAAATACTCGAATAAGATCTTTCGAGTTGTAACTCACTGACGACAGGCCCTACATTTTCTTCGGGCATCAGCATGAAAATTCCACAGCTTTAGATCCATGATTGATCGATCAGGCGGTGACGGGTGAAGCATTTTTGCTATCGTGTAAGATGCCATAGATGTATGTATGTATATATATATATATATGGAAGCTTTCTCATTTTTAAGTTTTAACCAGTGCTAATCAGTGATCAGAGAGATCCTTCATGAACTTCGGTGAAAGTGACGGGCTTGCTTAAAGATCAAGTTAGCTTAATTATTAATAAAAGAGATTCGAATCCGTCCCCACTCCTCATGCCCGCCCTTTAAATACTTGAGGCGTTTCTTTGAACTTTAAGGAAAAGGCCATTTATGCATCCCATCCAAATTAATTAAACATTTTATTTCCTTAATTACTCTAGCCTCTTTAATATCCATGGCTCGCTCACGCACGCTACGTTTCTCTCTTTCTCTCTCGTTTCTCCAGTCGATCGGCTCGGGTAGTTAAATATACACATGTACTTGTCATTATCTCATGTTTGATTTTATTAAAAAAAATTAAGACTGTAAAATTCAAATTCTTGATTGTTTTTTTATTAGGATTTTAATATTATATTAAATAATCATTTTAATTTTAAAACTCAATTAATTGATAGATAAATCCTAGAGAATTATTCACTTTAGCCTACCGATCTGGGAATTAAGTAGTACATGATAGAGCGGCTGAATAGACGGTAGAGTTCGGGGTTCATAGCGATCGATACCTTCAACGATCTACTGTGTGGTTTTTGAAACCACAAATCTAACAAGGGAATCCCCCTCCTCTAATTATAGGTGGGCGATTCCATTGATGGAAGAGGATCGTTTCCTTCACTGTTCATTAATGGCCTGTAGTTACCTGGGTAGGTCTGTCTATTACTAGAAGCAGAACCAGCGGTTGAGAAACTAGCACCCCTAATTAAAGAGATGGTCTTCTGGACCATGTTGGCTTCCATGGCAGATCCTTCATCCTTGTATGCTGTTGAAAAATATTTCATGGGCTGTCAGAAGTCCATGAAGTTTCGAAGAAATTTTACTGGTTGAACTCCGGTCGGCACGGACGGAACTGCATTGAAGGGTGGAGGGCCATGGCACCCCGAATTTGGGAAATTTAACATTTTATTCCTGCAATTTTTAAACTCTTAATTACGTCCTTCAATTTTACATGCTTTGCATCCAAAAAATCACTTGATTTCTTATTTTCCCTCCAATCCTAAATTCCTGGTTCTTCTCTTCAGCAATGATATATAAGCTGAGATTCATAAGGAATTAATGGAATTTAACTGGAAATTAAAAATTAAAATCAATAAAGGAAAAGTGGTTTTCCAACACCAACTAACTCGTCTCAAAATTAAAATATATATAAAATGATTAAAATAACTGCAAATGGTTTGCCTGACGGTGAAGATGCATTGCTTTATTCCTTGATTTTCTGGGTTTAAATCTTGGAGGCATGCAGTAACGAAAAAGAGTTTATTAAATTTCTTTGAATGTGTGAAGATGATGTAGGATGTGCGCCTTTAATTATTAATATCGCTTGGAAAGAGAACTCGATCGATCGATATTGATGCGCAAGCTCGTATGAAGAAACATCTTACCATCAAATTAACAATAAATAATTAAAATAAAATTTTAAAGATTTTAAGAAATAAAGAAATTACGACAATATACGTCATTAAGACTCTTAAAAAGGTTTAAGAAGTAAAAAATATTGAGGGGAGCCGCAGTCATAGATACTGATAAAATCTTAGTCCTTTATTTAATTTAAAATGCTAAGATCAAACTAACTAACATGGATGCATCATGTTAATTAGCAGAAACTTGAAAGAAATTTAATTAATTCGTATAATTAAGTACACAATCCTTGCAGATTATCACCCGATTTGCTCACAAAAAGCTATAACATCGACCGATCAAACAAATACATAGGCTTACCCCCATATAACTACAGAAATCTTGCAAACTGTCAGCTTACTAATTAATTTGCTCACAAATTAAAGCCATAAAATTGACCAATCGAACAAAAAAAAAAAAAGAGGCTTTCCCCCCTTTTAGGTAACATGGCAAATTAACTTGACGTTTAGGCAAGAATGATACAATGAAGCGTCATTGTGGGATTGCAACTTTTCATCATATAAAAGGAATAATCCCATTGTCAAATAATGCTTCCAAGAAGACTGAGATATGGCTATCCATTTCAAGCTTCCAACCAAATGAGAAATGATTTCATCTCATTGTCATCATAAGTGTCATTTAGAGGATAAATTCGTGCAGCTGATCCTTATTTTCTGTATTTAACAGATGTCCTAATGCTTAATAAGCTCGAATTAATGAACCCCAAAGCGTAGTTTTGCTGTCAGCATCAATCGTTGTATTGGTGGGCCAAGGCCTAAAAATCAAATTGTTCCATGACCGTCCCCTTGCTTAACCTACGGAGATGATCTTGATTTCTCTCTCGTCTTCTTTCCTATCTAGGGCCACGATAGCTATTCTCTAGTTGTAGGTTTGGTTGAAACTCCTACGCTCGCAGACGTCGTCACCATATTTCTATCTTAGACATTGAGGATTGATGGCTGTAAGTTTCTAAAAGCATTTGACAAAACTAACGCTAGCTCCGGCTGCTATCCGATTCAATTATCAGGAGGTTGATTAATTGACGACTGACAACGAAGTTTGCTTGCCTGAGTTTTTCCTTCCTGGACGCCTATGTTCCCTGTAAATATTCATGACACAATTAGCAGAGAATTTCATGATCAAATTACGCTACGCATCGCGAATTCGAACAGGAAAGCACGCACGTAACGGTGGGGGTCAAGCATATATATGTCATGAAAATTAATCTCACTCCTAGTGTGTATATTCCTGAATAAGTGATTTGTGAAATTTAGTATTTGTGGCTTGTCCCTCCCTTCCTAACTAGAATAAAATCCTGTGGTTCTTATGAAACTAGCTAGCTGGTCCAGTCCAGAAACATTATCTTTGATATTTTTTTGCCCAATCTTCAAAGTGGATTCGGTCAAATACGCATTGTTTTCTACTTCTCTTCCTTCTCAAGGTTTTAGATTCCTCTTAACTAAACCACAAAAGACAATGCGATTCCTATAAACCGAAGACTTTGATTCAAACAAGTTATCGCGGCGCAATAATTTCATCTTTTAGAACCCACGCGGTTACTAAAATATTTTTTTTTAATTAAGACTATATTAATATGATTCTTTTTATATACTTAGTACTAAAACATCAAAATATGTTAAAAATATTAAATTAATCTTTTTTTAAATAAAAAGCAATTTAAAAAGCCAGTTGAACTACCAAAATAAACGCACCCTAATAAGGCATACAAATTAAGAAAATGGTGTCAGCTTCTTACTCCATCCTGCGACATCCATCTTCAAGGGAAACCCTCCTTCTTTCCCTCTCACAATCAAATTTCAGACAAATTATATGGGAAATTAAGAGAAACATGCAGACGAAACAACAAGTAAATTAAAAAATATAAAAAAGGTAGCCAGCGAAGTACTGGCAAGGAGTTTCATCTCATGCGCAAATGTGTTATGGGGGTTGGGGAAAATCGTATAGATGTTGTGAGAGCTTCATGCCTCACGGAAGGAGGAGACAAGGAGATTGGCTGAAGAACCAGTGTCACAGAGAGTTGAAGGTAAAACCTGGGTGCTACCCTCTAGTCAGAAAGTAAATCCTCTACTAATACCACCACCACTACAACAATGGAGCAGTACTATTTATTCATGCGCGTAAGGGACCCACCCGCATCCCCTTCCCTTATTATCAGCCTCCCGTATTATTATTATTATTATTATTATTATTATTTTGCAGTTGACGCATCCCTAATTTTTCCGTCTTTTATCTTATCTCTTCCTCCCAATCTCTCTCCATCTCTCTCTCCCCTCCTTTTTCTCTCTTTCAATGTTTTTCGGTGATAAAAAAATAAATAAAAGAGTTAATATTTTTACAGGACAAAAAGTTTTCTTTCCTCGAACCCTTTGAAAGAAAGTTAAAAAACAACGCGTCTTTCCCAACACAACGAACTTCCTTCATATCACTTCTCCCAAAAACCCTAACTCTCTCTCTCTAGAAACCACATGCGCTCACTCTCCCTTTTCACTCCTATCTTTTCAGTTTTTCCCCACTCTCTACTTTTTCTCTCTTTATTATCACTCGAATTCACTCTCTTGTTCTCCCCCAAAACTCAACTGTTTTCCGATAGATCTCTGCAAATTATTTGATGGACGATACAGAAAATCCTGATCCAGGGACCGAGTTCACCAGCGAGTCAAGCTGGACACTCGGGCCTGACTCGGATAGAGCCAATTGTTTCTTCTCTAACCACAGAGAGAACTCCATACTCAGCGAATTCGGCTGGAATCTTCAATCGGATGAACCAGCCCGGTTTATGGACCTGGATCCGGTCGAAGCAGAAGAGAGGTCCGATTTGGCGGGAAACATAGAGATTCAGCGATTGCAAGGGGCAAGTCTGGCCGGGTCTGGTGGTGGTGGCGCTGACGTTTCAACTTCAAATTACCCGTCAGTATCATCGAGCTCCAGCGAGGATCAGCCCGATAAGTCTACGGGCTCCGGCGGGAAACCGCCTGAGATACCGTGAGTTCACTTGTTTGGATATTCAAATATCCATGAAACAATATGGTTAATGTTTTAAATAACTTGAAATTCAAGGAAAGAAATTATAGAGTAGACAGATTTTGCAGTTGGAATAACGAGGGATAAAATCACAAACAGAATCGAATTTCCCCCCCTTTTGCAAAGCCTTTTCAGCTTTCAAGATAGAGAGAGTGCAATTTGCGCGTCCGTACGATCTTGAAACTTTCAAAAAAAAAAATTTAAAAGGGGTCGGGTGGGGGGTTTGGTTCGTGCAAGTTGTTGGGGGGTGGGGGGAGGCAGTTTCGTAATTGGAGTGAAGTGCGGGGCTAGATGAGGTAATTAAACGGAATAAAGCTTAAGTGAGAAGCATAATTAACAGAAACCACGTCCACCGCCGTTATTGCGGCGGGAATGGCGTGCTCTCTATCTTTTTTAAACACTGCACAATGAACATGCATTGAAGAATCATTTTTTTGAGTACTAGTAATTAATATATATAGGGATTATCTTTCTTATTAAAGAGATAGAGAATATAGAGAAAATTTGTTTTTGTCGATTTGCTTGGGCAATATTGCTTTTTGTTTCAAATAAGGTAAAGAGATATTCTCTTCTTATTATAAAAAATTCGTGGTGCTGGTGCTGCTGCTGCTGCTTGTTTTATGCTCTATATTCACCCCCCCTATGATAGTCGAGCTGGTGCACATTGTAATCATTTTGAATGCGATGCGTGTCTGCCAAGAATATGCGTTGTTATTTTCAAGTTTCTTCTATGATCTCGCTTTTTGTTCATACACTAATGTGTAGTTTATGAATTAGATTTTCTTCACTAGCTTTACTTCTCTTGTTAATTTTTGTGACAATCTTTTCTTCACTGTCAATCATTTCATGTTGCCCCTCACAGTATGTATATATAGACATATAATGCCAATGAGGTAGCTTACAAGTAATTTCCTCTTCAGTACGTACGTACTTCCCTTCTGAATATTTGAAAGATAACATTTTTTCATTTGGGACAAATTAATCCTACTAGAATGTGTACTTAGACTGGATAGATCTTGATGTGGTTCACATCAGGCTGTTGATTTCCAGAGAGAAATATACATTAATACACGTGAAAAAATGCAATCTAAAAACTATGATTAATCTATTTGCAATCAAGTTATTAATTAGAAAATACATCTACGTACCTTTTCTTTCTTTCTTCTTAATTTTCAAAATTTTTTATTTATTTTGATGATCGTAGTTGAAATATTTTGTAGGAGTCCTAAAGTTAAAAAGAAGGTGCAGAAACGAATCCGGCAGCCACGCTTTGCTTTTATGACTAAAAGTGAAGTTGATCATCTTGAAGACGGATACCGATGGCGGAAATATGGACAGAAGGCAGTTAAAAATAGCCCATTTCCCAGGTCTGTAATAACTACACCTCTCTTCTTAATTACTGTCCTAAGAGTATACGTGCTATCTTTGTTGAGCTCAAAGGTAGAAAAATTAAATCAACTTTAGTTTCTAAACTATAATTTTTTTTATTTGAGTACAGTGAGTTAATTTATATATATAAAAAAATAGGCCCCTTCATCCATGTTTTCATCTCCCCATCGTTTTTTCATTATCAAATCACTTGTTTTCTCGATACCATCGTGTTCTCCATAGTTATCTATAATTAAAATTAACGTAAAAGCTTGTTTTTTATATAAAAAATTAAAAGTATTTAAATCAAAAAAATTAAAATCAAGGACGAATTCAGTTTTTGACTGAAATTCACAACATTTTTTAGTTATTTACCCTTTTTTTATCTTGCAGTGCATAATTTTCTCTTAATTAAGTAATTAATTATGAATGCCTATATAGATCCTTTACTTCTCCCTTGTTATAATTGACTCAAAATTACGTCTTAGGGTGCTTTTTGAAACAAGTTGCATAAAATCTATATATGTGGTGTCCGAGTTAGGGATATGTTTTCTCGCAATATTCTCATTTTTATCTTTTATCTTTTTTCACATTTCTGATGCATACTTGACGTTCTCTGTAAAATCAATTCCAAAGTAAAGGCTTAATTCCTTACTTTTCTCCATCTCGCCCGCAAATATTCTTCAGGAGCTACTATCGCTGTACAAATAGCAAATGCACTGTGAAGAAAAGGGTTGAACGCTCGTCTGAAGATCCCGCCATTGTGATTACCACATATGAAGGCCAACACTGTCATCATACAGTTGGTTTTCCTCGAGGAGGAATCATCAGTCATGAAGCTACATTTGCTAGTCACATGAATCCTCCAACGTCGCAATTTTATTATCCCGGGATGCAGTTACCCCGAGAAAATCCTCCAAGTACTGTGGTACAGTCGCAACCGTTGCCAGTTGGAGCAAGAGAGTGCAACACAGTGCCCACGCGAACTCCCCAACTTCCAACAGATGAAGGACTGCTTGGGGACATCGTACCTCCTGGAATGCGTTGATCAAATTGAGAAAGGTACTCGTTACTTGCCTTGAATTGATAAATGTAACACATTTCAACTTACAAATATTGCGTGAATATCTATGTTACCTTTTCCATTCTTGGCATGTATGAGAGAAGTACGCGTCCATTAATGGCATCGTTCTGAAATCAACTTTAGTAGTTTTAGTACTCTTAACTTTAGTAATATCCCATCTTTATGATATCTATTTGCACATATCTCAATTAAAACCTCTCGATCCAAGGCCAGCTTATGAAGCCCCCAATTACTCAAGCTTCCCTTCCTTTAGCATCCACCGACAAATGGCCAGCAAAAATCCTCCTTAAAACATGCTTGAGTGTGTAGGATTGTTCAGGGAAGTGGTATTGTTAATATGAACCAACTCTCACCATCTGGGCCGTCTGTTACATACTTAGTTTACATGCTTGAGCTGGAGACCATCACTCTACCCACTCAAGTTTAAGGATATTTAGTTATGTAATTAAATAAATGTCAAGATCCAATGTATTTGTTCAGACATTTTCGTGTCGAAATATTATGTTATGTCTCGAATTATTTATCGAATATTCTGTTTTCACGAGTCATTTATTGTACACTGTTTCCTGCAGGGGGATCGACAAATTATATTTCATGAAATAAGGTTGTTTTTATTACCACTCCGCAGAAAGTCATTCCATTCCATATTTTGTTGAAATGACAATCTTAATCTTATTCTCTTTGTTTCTTTAAAAACAAAAATTTATACTGTCAAACGTAAAAATGGATCCTCACTAAATTTAATAGCATAATATATACCGGGGGAAAAAAGAGAGGCAAAAATAAGAATATTTTATTAGCAGAATATCAAAATATTTATAGATTCATTCCATCCCGAGAAAACCAACTACAATCCGACTTCTTATTAGATTTTTGCATCATGATCCTTTTCTGATTACAAGAAAATTATTGAGGATGGATTCTGATATGCGGGAAAGTGTCCATGCGACCTAGACTACGAGAGCTCCGTACGCAAACCAATTATTTTCTACATGGCTGAACTCTGAACTGTTAGTGGATAGCTGTTGTTAGTGAAGCTTAGAACTCTGAAAATCTTAGAACTCGCTAGACATATCTTCAAACTTTATCCGCTCCTGTCGCTTGAGATTATATATATTGGAAATGTGTTTCAGTATAATGCGTTTGCAATTGTTTCGCAAAGTTTTCTTTGGCTGGAAAAGCAACAGAACGAGGTGTTCTCAATTTCTTATATAGTTGGCATATGGTAACTGCCTTATCGTTTTAATGCTCTCCTGTGATGGTCTCAAAAGATATTTCGGAAGCAATTTGAAGAAAGGGCTGCACGACCACCAATTAAATCTCTCCTGATTAATATTTCCAATAACATCTGAGTTTTAAAAACTTTAATTTCTACAATATTGCACGCATATTCTATTGTTTCTTTTATTCGCACAACACTTCCTAACATACTTCCACGGGTTTTTGAATAATTGAACTTCAAGAATTAACTTGAATGCTCAAATTCCAACTTCATTCGTTGTTGAATCTACTTTTTTACTTCTCAGAGACGGAAAAGTCGGCAAGGGTAATATTGACATTAGCAAACAACTACTTCAAAGTAACTTACTGTACTTTTCTGATTTAATTCTCTCTTCTTATTTGATAAAAAATAGGACTAGTTTCAGTTTTTGGACACTTGCATATATATATATATTCGTAGAATGCAGCATCTTTTTGAATCGTGCTAAATTAGCTGATCTGTAGTTTAAACCTTCCCGACATGTTCAGGGTGTTGTCCAAATAGTGCAGAGATCTTGTGTGCCCCAATGTTCCTCGAGGCGGGCGTCGAATCTGATTTTTTAACCCGGAACGTGTCCTTTAGTTTTCTGAGACTCTTCCATATATACTCACCGGCAGTATCTGACATTGATATGTATATGCGCGCGCGCTTCTGCATCAGGTATTTGTTGCTCATGGTTATAGAAGATGGTCTTTATGTCATATCCTCTTTTTGATTATTTGTGCATGTAGATTTCCAAGTTAATATATATACTGTACAGCGAGTTCGTGTTACTTGCTTTGCAGGTACAGTATATGTTCTGTAATGTAATATAAAATAATTTTTAAAGATGATTTTTAATTGAAACTATATAGAAATAATTTCTTTTTATTTTTTACATTAACAAATCAAAATTATTAATTTAATATTTTAAAAAATACATCAAAAGAATCTAAAAAATAATTTTAACCATGAAAACCAACTCCATACCTGGATAGCATTCAATATAAGGTCAAGATAATATAGTTTATTGCACCGTTGCAATGCTTGAACATCTATTTAAATATTTTGTATTTATAGGTGTTGTTTAGCCTGTTTTTTATGGAAATTTTTAATTTATTTTTTTAATTTAAATTTATTTTTTTAATGTTTTAATGGGTTGATCTCAAAAAAAATTTAAAAATAAAAACAATATTAATTTAATATATTTCTATAAAAACAATTTAAAAAAAAAACTCCCAACGGTACTCCAAAACACCTGAATTCATTTCTAAGTTCTAAATAAATTATTTTTTTTCCCATTCATTATTCAACAGCTTGTGATCTTCGATCTGTGATGCTTTTCTGATGTTCTGTGCGGTCAATTTATTCATGGTACGTACACGACTGTCAATTTCACACGTGAATAATTAATGAATATAGGCCTCAGAAGTAGGGGGGGCCTGCAAACCAGGTCAGTCCATAATTTCGTAGGCTGATCAGTAGGAGCGTGGATTTCGATGTTGCTTCAGAGTCTGCCGACAGTGTTGTTTACTTCTCCTTTCTCTCAGAGCGCTTTCTCACCACCAATCTCTAACCCCTTCGCGATGGATACGTTGCCTCTTCGGACGCATGATCCATGATTGCCGGGAAACTGTGTCCTTGTGATGAACCAAAAGGGTCCGGCTACCTGGTAAAGCGACCGACCTCTCCCCTGTTGGCCACCTTTCAAGGCGGATCTAACACCGACGTTGGGTTAACGTTTTTCATTGTGCACTGTTAAGTTGCGATGATGTGGCAGTCTTTTCTCTCTTTTTTAAACGTTGGACTCATAGTGACAACGATTGTCTTTAATTAATTTCACGACAAGTTCGCTATTTTGAATTCTTTTTTTTTTCTTCCTTTAATTTTCCTTATTTTTTATAAAATCTCATCATCCAAAAAAAAAACTTGGTTCTTTATGATAAAAACATATTTTGTTTCATTTATGATTAAAAAAAAATAATATAAATTAAGTTGGTGGCTTTAAACAAAACATGAGAGTTTGCCCGGGTGAAAGGAGGAGTGGTTTAATTAAGCACAGTAGCTAACTCGTATAATAATTAAATATTGATGCTTCTTTTTAGCTATTTTCTTTTATTTGATTGGGTGTGGATATGCATGCAGTGGGGTGGTAATATCTCTTTGTTTCTTTTGGAGCACCATTGTATTTTGTAAGACTATTAATTATTATTGGTTATTCATTTGATTAATCATTGATTATTCGATTTTTCAGAAAGTCTAAATAATTTACCAAATAA
>Ga0325410_1008726_pt1 | contig 10943 bp, 6 predicted proteins | sample PopdelMetagenome_16_FD_206182 | JGI IMG/M metagenome (GOLD analysis project Ga0325410, IMG submission 206182) | Populus deltoides microbial communities from Bellville, Georgia, United States - Xylem-PdIQD-R3 | ecosystem: Host-associated > Plants > Phyllosphere > Stem > Wood/Secondary xylem...
CTAGGGGAGAGTGAAATTTTAAATTATGAGAATTTAATGCCTTCTTGATGTGTGTTCTTAGAAATTATTTTAGAAGAATCTTACTAATTATATTGTTTTTCTTTAATTGAGAAGGTATTATGATAATTAAACAGGGTTTTTTATAGCAGAAATTAAATCACGAACAATAATTCCATGCTTTCATTGAATTAGGAAATATGCTACTTCACTAATTTTTAAAGTTAACATTTAAAAAATAAGAAATATTTTTTTATAAAATAAAATTTCTTTATTCATTATAATAAGGTGAGAAAAGTTACAATTTTTGAAGGAGACAATATCTATATATGACAGCAATACTTTTGCTGGTGGCATTTCTAATAATTGTTGCGGTAGTAATAATATTAATATTAATTGTGTGTGGTGGTGATTACACATAATTATTATTGTTGATGGTAGCAAAATGATGACAATTGTTATTGTGGAAGTGGTGGGGTTATAGGTTATGTTTGGGAACGCGGCTTCGGCTGCGTTCCCAAAAATTTTCAAAAATTTTTTTTATTAAAATTAAATATGATTTGTATGTTTTGGATCGTTTTGATGTGCTGATGTCAAAAATGATTTTTAAAAAATGAAAAAACATCATTGGTATGCATTTTGGTACGAAAAATTATTTAAAAAGCACCCGCAACCACACTGCCAAACACGCTTATAATGTGGTAAAAACTACGGTGACATTGATAAGAAGATAATGTTTTACATTATAGTCTAACTGTATTTTTAAATATTTTTTATATTTAAATTAATTTGTTTTATATTTTTGGACTCTTCTGAAATGTTAATATTAAAAATAAAAAAATAAATATTATTTTAATATATTTTTAAATAAAAAACATTTTAAAAAAATCTAAACTACATTTTTCACGTTAACACTAAAATAATTATTATTATTATGGTGGTGATTGATTAGGTTGTTGTTGTTATAGTGATGACTAGATATGTTGTCAGCACTCCATTGCAAGCCAAGCAAATTTTTTTGATGTACAAAAGGTATAAAAAAAAACACTTGCAAAAATATAATAAAAATTATTTATATTAAATTTATAATAAAAATTAAGTTTATGACACTGACTAAGTATAAAAATATAACAAAAAATAATTCTTTTTATTGCTAAAAAGTACATGCATATATAAAAAAATATTGTTAGAGTTTTTTATTCATTCAAAAATCAGTCAAAACTTGTGTAGAGAAATTGTGGGGTGTTTTCAAAATTCAATGTTTTTAAAAAACTGAAAAATTATATTTTTGAATTTTTTGGATAGATATATATTGTATATGAATAGAAAGTTCCAATTTTTCTTTTCAACTTTTATTAACTACTGTCCTTATCGTTGATTAACTATCTTATATTGTCAAAATTCTAAAGAAACAGGAAAATGTATTTGGGCTGAATAAGATTTCGAATATTTTTGAAGACTTCGCCATTGCTTTTACCTTAGATAGTGTCGATCTTGATGAAGATATTTGAACGCACTGAAAATAGAGTATGTCATGGTCCTGAACAGGACCAACTTTCTTTCAGTACAAGTTATTGAGAGAAACCGACCAACTGCTAAGTTCTAAAGTCTGCTGAGCGCTGACAAGTCTCTGTCTTAAAGGGCTTATATTTTTTGTTTGCTTAGTCAATAATCTTGATTTGCTACTACAGTGACAACCCTCTCACAACCCAACTTCTACCTTTTTCACTTTTCTTCAAATTCTGTACTTCTATATGGTTCTTGACTCCATTTCTTGACCATGAAAAAATCAAAAAACACAGAGACAAGGGAGTCCAACTACAGGGAGATACACTGGGAACTTAGGCCTGGTGGCATGCTTGTTCAAAAGATGGATGTTGGGGATGGCTCTTCTGGGCCTATGATCAAGATCAAGGTCTCTCATGGCTTATGTCACTATGATATTGCTGTCCCTGCTCAATCCACTTTTGGTAATCTTTTGTCACTGATTAATTGCGCTTGAAATTTGCTCTCTTTGGTTTGATCCCATTGGATAAAATGCTAGAATCTCATTTCTCCCTTCCGGGGTCGACTTTGCTGTTGATTCGTTGGGTCAGAGCCAGAACTGTGGCTGGTCCTAGTTTTTCATTTAGTGATTGTTTTGAATTTAATTTGAATGGGTCTAGTCATGCTTGGCAATAGATTTTGACATTTCTTAGCATTTTTGTGTAATGCTTCTTTTTTTTGTCATCGAACAAGCCTTTTGGCTTTTGTTTCTATTTCAATATGCACTGCATATTTATCCAACGGACAAAAGTCATGCTTAAAAATTAATTTTGCTTAAGTTAGCTTTATGGGGATGTACATTGATCATGGTCATTTGTTTTCGAACGTTCATTATATGTTTCCTCTCCTTCTTGCATGCAATTTGATTGTCCATGACGTTGGCTGAGTTTACCTTCATTGCCTAATATGTATTAGACTGGCTGCTGGGTTTCAGTGAGGGTACTGGTTGCAATATTTTGCTGTCCCTTATTCTGCCTTCGCAAGTTGATGCTTAATTGCTGTATTTGGTTGAATTGAAGGGGATTTGAAAAAAGTCCTTGCCCATGAGACTGGTCTGGAGTCTAAGGAGCAGAGGCTATTGTTTAAAGGCAAAGAAAAGGAGAATAATGAATATCTGCACATGGTAGGTGTAAAAGACATGTCAAAGGTGATACTTTTTGAGGATCCAGCCAGCAAAGAGAGGAAGCTTGAGGAGATGAAGAGAAATCAGGATACATTAAAAGCTTATGAAGCTGTTGCCAGAGTGAGGGCAGAGGTTGATAAACTTTGCGAGAAGGTTAGCTTTCACATTGAGATAAAAGTTAAAGCCTTCCTTGATGCAAATCAGAGAACATATTGGTTATCTATGTGCTGATGATTTCTTAGGTTGTTGCATTAGAGACAAATATTCGCAGTGGGACCAAGATTGCAGAAAAAGAATTTTCTGTCTTAACAGAATTGCTTACGATACAATTGCTTAAATTGGATTCAATTGAGGCAGATGGACAAGCGAAAGTGCAGAGAAAGATTGAGGTTATTTATAATGCCTTCCCTGCTTGCAAAACTTTTTCCTTTGCTTGTGGTATTTCCATGATTATCTTCCATTAGTTCGTTCAAAAGCACGAGGGAACATATCTTGAATTTATGATTTGTTGAAATTTCCCAAGTCAGGTTTCAGCTTGGGCTTGAAAGATTCTTGCTCTTCATGTGCCTGAAAGCTTAAAGTGATCTAATAATATAGGTAAAACAATGCTAGAAAGTGGAATTATATGATTAAACACAGCTTAGGTATAAGTTGGAGCCTATGGTGGTCCTGATTTATGGGCTATTTCAACTGTTTACAAGGAGTTGTCAGTTTCATATTTCATTAATCATGCTTTCCCACTCCATCTAAATAAAAAGAGAGAGAGATTTGAGAAGAGTAGATAGAATAGTGCTTGCTGATGAAAAATTGTTGTCTCCACACTTGAAAAGAAAGTGTATGCAAGAGGTCCTCTGATGTCATTATTTGTAGGAAACAGGCGAGGTTTTTTCACCCAGAATGGCCTCTTAATTATTTCCCATGAGCACTATTTCAGCCTCGCGTGGCTATTGCTTCAGGATGACTCATAATGCCTCAGGCTGCCAGGGCGATGACCTTGATGTTCACGTTTTTCTTTTTAAGGAAATGAAAGTCCTTAACCAATGGAATCGCTTCTATTCAGATCAAAACATAACGACAAATATGTTGTTCAGTGCAGTTCTGTGTCAGAACGATGATATTTAATTTCGGATTTTCATGGCAGGTTCGTCGAATCCAGAGCTTTGTGGACACACTCGAGAATTTGAAAGCGAGAAACTCTAAATCGTTTAGCCATAACAGCAACGCAGTATCGGTGACTACTAAATGGGAGACATTTGCGTCTGGAGTTGGAAGCCTGAGCGCCCCTGTTCCACTACAATCTGCCACAAAACTAAATCAGGACTGGGAGCTGTTTGACTAACCATGAGTTCTGTTTACTGGGTGGTTTTTGTACAAATTCAAAATGGTTTATGTTTTTCCATAGTTGATAGGACTTGAAGTCCATATTGAGTCGCATCTCTTACTCTTTTGATCATCGAGTGCTGTTTTTGCCAATAAATGGAGGGGTTTATTTCGAACTGCTTCCATATCTGTACATGCAGTTTTTCTTATGATACATGAGTTTCTTCTCGTCTCATCCATTTACCTTCTTGTATATAGATGAATTATGCTTGGAAGCATTGCATGAACCATATTTAAAACTTTGATCTGAGACATGAAAACTTGTTTTGGTTTGAATTCTCAAATACACTCTCAAAAGTCTCAAACAAAAGCAAAATAATCTGTCTTTATATTTTTATAATTCTGGGTGGAGCTCGAAACACTCCCCCTGTCCGCGGGGTTATCGTTGCTCTTTACCATTTTCCATTTTGGTTTTGATTTTTGAAATCATCTTCCTGGCTTAGTGCATTGGCATTGATCTATAGTACTCGCTGCTGCCCATGTGATGAGGTGAGGAAAATCATTTCCCTGGACAAAATCTTGCCATTGCACACTGCACGTCTCAAAAGATTTTGAAAAAGCAATCATACACTGCATGTTAAAGACACCGACGTCTTGCCCATGTTTTCACAACATGTTTTTACAAAAGGACCAAAGCTTTTGAAACAAAAAAAATGAGCACGCAACAGAATAATAGCTTGATCAATGATCAGTAAGAAGATCACGTAGTGGTCCAACCTTCCATCCTATAAGCCTAGGCCTTCGAATCCAAACCTCTTAAAGCACAATTACACTGGTGACACAAGTGTAACTGCTTCTTCGAACTGTTACCACCTGAAAGGATCGAGTGAAGATGTCTAAATTCCCAATCAAACATGGAATATTCAGTTGATTTAATATTATATAATATTATTCTTAGCTGGGACAACTATAACATGAATCCATTGCCGTTTAGTTGGTCATGGATATTCGGGTCTCACCTTCAAGTCCCGGCAACGGAATTTTTTCCTCACTGAGGAAACTTCATATCCCACCTCAATTGATCTTCACTGTCGGACGTTTTAGTGTTAAGAAATGAAGTTGGAAATGAAATCCGTTAAAGGGCATGAAATGCAGGAGCATAGCGTGATCAGCACTTCTTTGATACCATGCTTTAGCCCTATACCTTCTCTCCTTTCCCCAAATTTCTCGTAATTATTCAGTACGATATATGAAGATTGAACTTTCATGTCTTGTTGGCATAGAAGCCGCCCTTTAAATATAAGGATGAGCTGGGAATAGATATACAAGTGAGATGTAGCAACATTCAACTGCAGCAGGAGGTTTTGCTCTCATTCCATAATCGAAGTTTCAAACAAAGGATTAATTTGCAATATTTACAGACAGATTGTGCCGTAAAGTCCTCTTTTGATATTAACTTTAAGAAAACAAGACAACCCTCATTAATTGTAGTTGCTACTTGTCTTGAAGTCAGCCTGCATCACTCGTGTTTTATTCAGGGCCCTTCACATGTTCCATTTGAGTACTCTTCGACTGTGTGACTGTATGTTCCATTCAATAACCTGTTTGTGCTGGTGGAATTTGAGTGAGGGGAGTTTGCGGAAACAGGACTGCCTCGTGAGTACCGGTTCTGTGTGGCTGTGCTACTTCTTGTGGCTTTGGCACGAGCCTTCCTACCCTGAATGGAAGACCCAAAGCACATCAATGTGTAAAACAGAAATCCAATACAAACATCCTAAGCATAAAAAAAGGTTTTCATAGAGTGAAAATTGGAGAATTCTTGTAAGCGTAATACTGGCCAAGATACTTGCCAGATATTATACTGAACCATGACATGAGAAAGAAAAGTTAAAATAAAAATAATAATAATAAGACAGCCAAGCATGTTAGCAGTCAAAGGCTCACCTTTCCCATGCACTTCTCCAGATGAGGAGCAAATCTTCCAGCCACAATTGGTCTCCCGCAATTCATGCAGTCAAAAACTTCATTTGCAACACATGGATGAGTTTGTCCAAAAATGTCTACCACATACTTGCCAGTGGTATCACCACTATTACTAGGATCAGCTACTGTAACACGAGCTTGTGCTGACAACCTCAATTCTTCTTCCTCTTCCTCCAAATTGCGATCAAGACCCAGTCTTGCCACCCGATGACACTCAGAGGCAACATCAACAATAATGGAATCGAGGAGATCCCCAAAAAAATGGGATGAAAGCTGTGATAAAAACATCACAACCATCAAAAACATAGACTAGAATTGTATAAGAAAAAGAATGTCAGAAAGAACATATGAGAAGAGCCATATAAGCGGTAAGAGTGATGGGTCATGGACGGTTCATTTCCAAGTGGAACACATGATTCCTTAGCAAAGAACCAGCAGAGCAGGAGGGAATAAATCTCAACATCTTTAACCAGGAGACATCCACATCTTATTCTTCCATTGTTTTAACTCAATAATTCTCCACAGAGAATGGTGAGAATTCAACTTACACCACAAGTTCCTTCCTTACTTCCATTTCTTAAAAAGGTTTTAACTCGGAATCATTTTTAACAAGGAGCAATATAATGCAAAGCTGCATTGCAATCACGACGGTGCGATGTATTATATGCCTGTACGGTCTCACATTATCACACGATAGCGAGTATTAACTATTAACAACCAGACAATTGTACCAGCAGCGTCTCTGTATAGAATTTCACTTGGAACAAAAGAAAAACGCAATGATCAAATCCCATCAATAATAACACAGCTCTTCAGACACAATATCTTGTATTTAACAAGAACTCGTAAAATAATCACTGACAGATTACCTTAACATTAAAATCACCGATAAAAGAATGGTCTACTTCAGTAAAAAAAAATCGCGAGTTTTTTTCAAGAAAAATGAATACCTGCATATGAGGAGACATGTTATCCTCGTTGGGCACAGACATGGACCTTTAACCAAAGCCCAATTACTAAGATGCAAAATCTTCACTACCTAGCAAAAAAGAATACAGAATCATCAAGCCTAGTTTCTTCACACAAGATCTAAAATTCAAAAAAAAAATTACGATAACCTGCTACAGGTGTTAGTTTATCACTCCCTGATTACAGATTGGCACAAGTAACTCAATTAATTAGCTAAAAATCTGGAAACTCACTATAAAAAATTGTAGTCATAATGGGCATAGCAATGTATAAACACGGAATTGAAATAGCTATGACTTACAGATCGAAACGATGTAGCGTTAACGGAGAAAGAGAGGGATTCTGCTTGTGCCTACTCGGGTGGTGCTAATTTTGGTTTTGATTTGCAGGGAGAGAGAGTTGGTTGGGATCTGCTGCTTCGCGCGCCTCACAGAAGACCAGTCATGGCTCGCCACTGTTTAGGAATCCACATTTTCGACGTAATTACAGATACATCCCTAGCTTTAGACATAAATATATATCGTCTCCTGTAGTTTTAGAAATTACAATAACAGTCTAAACTCATTGTAATATTATAATACAAAACTCTAAACATTGTGGCGTAAATATTGTGTGCATTATTCATCCTCTCGCTTTACTGTAGATTTATTGTTTAATTTACTTTTTTTAGTTTTTAAACTTTTTTTTCCGTGATTGTATCTTTTTTAAATCAAATTAAAGAAAAATTAAATTAAATTTGTTGATTAAGGACAAAATTAAAAGATGAATGACCAAAGTAGAAAAAGCACCATAAATAGATGATGGTTTTAAAGTTCTCGTAAAAAATTTACTTTAGTCCTCAAAATTTATGAATTATACATATTAAATCCCTCAACGTAACACCTCGTAATTTATATACATAAAATAGCTTCTTTAAGCCTTAAACTTGAAATATCAAAGTAATTTTTTTAAAAATATATATACAAAACTATTACGGTTTATTCTTTACATTTTTATCTTCCTTTATTAAATTAAAGTATAAAGAATCGTGTTTATAATAATTTTTACTTTCTATTCTAGTTCTTAGGGAGTCAATATATATAATATTCAAAATCAATTATAATTTGAAAATAAAAAAACTTAGTTTATGCATCATTTCCTTATTAACATATACATATGTCACACTCATCAACTTAACCATTCTTAATTTTGCTACTTACATCCAATCCATTATTTGAACCCTTCATACCGGATTTATATAAGTATATTTCTATACACCCATTATGTTATCCAATAAATAAATTTTTTTTCTATCCACATGTTAATAGGCAACATTATTAATATAAAAAGAAACATAAGAGACTAATTCCCTTACAAATAGAAATGATATTATATACTTTTTAGTGATTCGACTTTTACACTCAACAATTTAAAATTCTCGTTCAGCATACTCTTGTTCATTTAGCAACTAACTTTTCTTATAACAGTTGATTTTAGTTGTATTATCATCTTTTTTGGCTTGTCATATTATATCGACACCACTACCTTGTCGTTAACGTATTTGCACCTAACCGAGTCAAAACATATTCAAGGCTTACTTCACCTTTCAGTTTAATGTTCCATTACATCACATGATTGAAACATCAATACGTTTATTTTCCTTTATATACTCAGGTTTAAAGTGGATTCTCCTCTCATAACTTTATAATTTTAGCCATAATTGTTCTTACCTTTTTTGTGTTAAACAACATGGTTGGTAGTTACATTCCAACACGTGTCATCATCATTGCTAATGGAACATCATTTTGCCACCAATACAACCATAATTTATTTTCTTATCACATTTATTATCAAGTCAATTTATATCATATTACAAATATGTTATTAGATACATATTTTATAATCTCATACATGCACACTAAGAACAATTCCAAATCGTTTCCCATATACTCTAGTAACACATTATCAAACACATCATATACATATTTTAAATAACCATTACTTCTGTTGTTAGTGACCTTTATCTATTTTTGTTCTTTTTCTGTCATATATTCTTATAACAGTTCCTCCTAGGAACTAAACAAGGTTGTCCCTAAACACATCCTCAGGTTATGCCACACAAGTCATTTAAATTAATTTTTTATTTATTTTGTTATATTATCACAATAATCACAAAGCTTTCTATGCAAAAATCCATTTAATACAACCTTATTTATACTTTACTTGACTTTCCAAAATAGTCATGCACCTAATCCCTTTTTATCTCTAAGTCATCCTTTATATTATAACATCATCTTTCTCATTATAGAGATCATCCTCCTTATCACTATTTAAGTTTGCTAAATCATCTAACATTTTATGCATTCTTCTTAGGTGATACGATCTTTGTCTTTATCCTTCACAAATGTTAGACATTTATTAATTCAATGATCTATATCATAAACTCAATCACAAGATTCTTATTAATTTAGCATTTAATGCCATAAACATAATTTACCACTTTTATTTAACAGGTGGGTTTCACCCAACATTTCATTAACAATTTGACAAATCATTCATCCAGGCAATTTTAACTCCACACAAGTCTATTTAAATCAAATTAAATATTCTATTCATCAATCAAACTGATCTCACTAACCCATTATCGGGCAATGGCTTCATTATTGGGTAACTAGTTCTACAACATAGCTCATTACCAAGCACTAGCCACATTATTGAGTATCTAGTTCTATCCTTATCGTTTTTTTTTATGGCATATATTTCAATTTAAAATGGGTGCCTAATACATTTAAAAAATTGTTGGGCACCTACCTTGAGTCTATGTACGTGTTGTTGCTCTTTGCTATTTTCTTATCTTTATAGCCTCCTTTGTCCCATCAAGGATATAATTATCACCAACAATGTTGTTAATATCATGATTTCATTTCACTTTTTATTTAACTATTATTCTCAAGCCAATAGCAAGGAAAGTCCTAAAATTCTATACACATGTACATTTGTTTCATGTTTATACCTGTTTTTCATAGTCTCACACCTTATGACACTCAATTAACAATAATTCCAAACAAACATTAGATATTTGCAACTCTTGGTGGGTTTAGTTTAACCAATCTGGAATATTGTTCGGTATTTTAATCATATCTAGAGTTGTAAAGTTTATTTTTGGGATATATTAATGTGTTAAGAGGAGATTTTGAGTGATCGAACACCTAAATTGAGTTAATTATGGAAGTTTTAGTGTTTGGGAGATTCCTTAGAAGCTAAAAGGAAGAGATAAAGAAAAAATTTGTATTATTTTATATAATTTGCTCTAAATTCCTTGAAATTTAGAAGCAAAGATTATGCATAACATGATGGATTGTGATTTTGCTATGTAATGAGCTTGAATTAGTGTAATATATATTATGTAATTTAGGGTTTTAGTGTAGTTAATGGTTTGAATGATGATATTAATGTTTATTGATGATTATTTACATGAAAAATTGATGGGTAAAGTATTAATTATTGGAGATTTGAAGAAATTTTATACCTCCCCTTATATATGGATTTCGACCAACAATAATAAAAGGAGGGATGGTATTTTTTAATTCAATTGATTAAGAAATCTTGTTAGTAAGTATTAATAAAGATGTTTAAGAGTATATAAGGATTAAATTGCTCAAACTTTTAAAGAAATACCATAAACCATATAAGTTTAAAGTTTCGGCCAAAGAGGGGAAATATGACATTGATAAAGAATGATGAAGTTAGTTCATATTTCGTATAATATTTGGGTTATATTAGAGTAGATGAACTTGACTAAGACAAATTAAATTGATTCTTGTGAAAGGAAAACAAAGAAAAAGAAAGAAATAAGAAATAAAGGATTTTAATAAGAAAATAGAGAATCATGGATAACTAAAGGAAGATGCTTGCATAATTAGAATAAGGGTGTCGTATTAAGTTAAGTATTGATTTCATGATAATCTAATTAAGGTTCCCAAGTTATTAAAAATGATTGGTAATATATAGGTCCTGTATTGACAGG
>Ga0325410_1008727_pt1 | contig 10942 bp, 9 predicted proteins | sample PopdelMetagenome_16_FD_206182 | JGI IMG/M metagenome (GOLD analysis project Ga0325410, IMG submission 206182) | Populus deltoides microbial communities from Bellville, Georgia, United States - Xylem-PdIQD-R3 | ecosystem: Host-associated > Plants > Phyllosphere > Stem > Wood/Secondary xylem...
GGTAGAGCGCATGGCTTTTAACCATGTGGTCGTGGGTTCGATTCCCACAGACGGCGAGGCAATCTCTTTCGATTATACGCCTCTGCAGAATTGCCCCATTTTGTTTTTTTTTTCTTTTTAAATGTATTCAGATGTTCTTAGTGTACGTTCGAGAGGCTGTACTCTATAGTAAATGTAAAAGCAGAGAAGCAAACCAAACACATCTCCCAAATATGGGGAAAAAAACATTATGTTATGTTTTGTCCAAACATACTTTTTTTTCAATCAAGCAACTGCTTTTTTGTTTTTTTTTAAGGTGTGGTTGTAGTTATTTTTTAAAATTTATTTTTATGTTGAAATATATTAAAATAATGTTTTTTTATTTTTTTAAATTAACGTATTAAAATGATCCATAATACATAAAAAATTAATTTTTTTTTAAAAAATAAATTTTTAAAAAACACAGATAAGATATGTTTAATGTAGACCAATTAACTAGCACAACCTTCATTTTCCTTTGTGCGAAAGGCCAGGTATGGTCTAGCTTTTCTGCTATTCTCCTTGTGACCTAGCTAAGTGATTCTGTGTATTTTAAGTGTAACTGACCTCTTTGCAAGGTGATCCATGGACCAGCTTTCCATAATTAGTGACCACAGTGCTAACAAATCTAACCAAACACCCATAGAAGCATTGATACACAAGTACAGAGTATTTGGACAAAGCCTTGACTAATGTCCTGACTAACACCATGTGATTAGCCTGATAGCAGTCAATGAGTGAAGTTACAATACAAACAACAGACACTTAAAACGGATCTAAATCTGATTAAGACATGCTCTTTTCTGAAGTCAATACAGATCTACAATACAGTTAACAACATGGATTAAATTATTTGAACAATGCTGGTGAATATCACAGGCTGGAACAGAGAAACCAAGTCTTGGTGTGATGCAAACAATTGGCATACCACGCAACAGACAGAGGTTTAAACAAGTCTTGGTGTCCCATCCACTATCCACCACCCCCTCCAAAAAAAAAAAAATCACAATTGAAAGAGATACCCAACAGAGTCACATGGGTCCGGCAACATGAACAGGCTTTGTTTATTTTCTAGGTACTAGTTCCTCCACATGGACTTCCCCTTGTTTGTCCCCTCAAGTCCTTAACACTAGCCAACAACTACCCTTGATTTTTGTACTTCCCACATGTCTTTTGCTGGAGATTTACTTCTGATTTTCATTATAAGATAAAGTCTTGTCATATCAATTAATCAAATATGGGATGATAGTATTCAATTTGAGGGTGCTATCTCTGACACGTCTTTGCTAGATCTATTGTATTTCATATGGCTCTTGATAAGCTGCCCGGCTGCAATAGCAGACATCAGGGACAGCTCCCCTGCCAAAACAGAACCAGCAATGATGGTGGACAAGAGTCTTGAGTTTGATCCTGGGGAGTCCTTGCTAGCACCCTTCACTCCAAGTAGGTTCAAGCAAGCTGACTGAGATGGTAGTTGGGTGCCACCTCCAACTGTGCCCACCTGAACCAAATAGTCGATACCTTATTAGAAAAAAGGAGGTGGAACTTTGTTCTTGATGCCAGAGCTCAAATTAAATAGATTTTTTTAATGCATAACCATTTTAGTACTTTTCAACAGACCTGTTAAACAAAGTGCTAAACCAATAAATTGGAAATAAATATTTTAGGTTTCTATAGTATAAATCTTTACCTCAATTGAAGGCATGGTGACTGAGATGTGAAGGTCCTTGCCACCATTAACAGCTTCCATCATGGTAATGCAGTGAGAGCTCTCAACATTCTGAGCAGGATCCTGCCCTGTGGCTATGTAGACTGCAGTAACAATATTGCTGGCATGGGCATTAAACCCACCAAGAGCACCAGCCATAGCTGAACCGGTAAGGTTTTTGAGCATGTTAAGCTCCACCAGGGTGGCTACGTTGGTCTTCAATACCTTCCGAACCACCTCTTCCTTTATGATTGCCTCACATACAACTGACTTTCCACGCCCTTCAATCCAATTAACAGCTGCTGGTTTCTTATCAGAACAGAAGTTGCCTGAAAAATTCAAAACACGGATTGAAAATAATGAATCATTGACTATCACCTGAGAGTGAATCCAAAAATGGCAACTAAGCAGCAGGGAATTTTACCAGAGATGCCAATGATCTCCATGTCAGGAAAATCGGTTTGGAGATAATCAAGGACATTTTGGACTCCTTTGGAGACCATGTTCATTCCCATAGCATCACCTGTGCTGCAACTAAACCTCATGTACAAATTCTTTCCTGCTATTGTACATTTAATGTTTTGTAGCCTTCCAAATCTGCTTGACCTGCATATCATCTACCACATTAAACAACTATTGTCGTGTGAAGTAAATAATCCAACCCTAATTTTCATTTTGGAATATAAACATATTCCTAATAGTAACAAGAGTATTAGAAAACAGAACTTCCTGTAGTAGATAAATATAGAATAGGCAGATAATGATTAACTAATGCAAAATAATAATGAAGAAAATTAGAACCCATCAACACCAATAAGATTTCATCCACCAACAACAAAATATTTCCAAAAGAACAAGAAAATTTCTACCAGGAGAAAAAATACAGACATAATTTAAAAAAACAAAACAAAACCAAACCAAACCAAACCAAATCAAATAGAAAAATTAAGGAGGTATCCAAAATCATATGGTACCAACTTTCTAGCTCATTGGATGAAATTAATCTTTTTAACCTAGGGGATGGACAATTTTCAATTTCAAGAAATCAAGAAATTAATCATTTCAAGCCAAAGAAGACTAAAAAGACAAGGATTAAATTTGTAAAAAGAAGATTAAAAATACATCTAACCAAAAAAATATTTATTTTCTTCAAAAAATTGGGGAAAAAAAATCTAAGAATTAGGAGAAAAACAAGAACCTGTTGAAAACAACACTAAGGGTGTCGAAATTTTCAGGATCCTCGATAAAGAACTTCAACTCAGCAGCCCTTTTAGCAGTCCCAAACCTGACAATAGGAGCTCTAGTCATGCCATCTCTAAGCAAAACAGAACTAGCCCCACCTGATGCAAAAATAGCCTTGCACCCTCTATTTGTAGAGGCCACCAAGCACCCCTCAGTAGTAGCCATTGGGACCGTATACTCCTTCCCGTCAAGCAACAAAGGCCCTGCAACCCCCACAGGAATCTGCACATACCCAACAGGCATCTCACAACATTGCCCCAATATTGACTCATAATCAAACCCCTCCAGTGGCAGTCCTTCCAAAGACCTCCCTGTCATTCTCTGAAGCGCTTCACGACGAATAACAGCTGCCCTTTTGCAATCTCTAAGCTTTGATTCGAGAGAATACGAAGGAATGTCCCCAGATACTACTCCTTTGATAACCTCCTCGTCATCACTGCCTAACAATGATGTTTGAAACATTGTGCTAACAGCTCTCGCACTCGGAACCGGAGCAAGAGTGCAAGCAAGTGATGCAGCATGACTTTTTGCAGGACCTGAACATATTTCTGCAGCACAAAGCCCACCTTTTTTCTCCATCATATGATCTTCCTCTACGTCCCAAGAATCCTGTGACCCTCGAGAGATTAAAGATTGAGCGATGCCAATCCCAAAGAAACCAAGAAGATAAACCACCGAAGCAGACAAACAAAGTATCCCAGCGATTTCAGGGAAAGTAAGGATATGAAGGGGAGTGGAGTTGCGGATCTTTTCACGCCAACGGTGAAGGAGGAAGTAGGCTACGGAGAAAAACAGCCCGAAGAACAAACCGTTCGTAAGGTAAAGTGGTAATGGCAGAGCATCCGACGCCTTTAAAGACGTCGGAGTTGGTAAATTATGATGATCATTGTGATGGTGACGCTGACGATGGTATTGTTTCAGGGGTTCGCCGGCGGCTTTGTCCATGTGGACGTCGGATTTGGGTTGAAGCCGGCGAACCTCGTGCGTTGAAAGTCCGATTCAAAGGGCGAAGATAGTGATAAAAAAACATATATTAGAAATGTTAGAGAGAGAGAGAGAGAGAGAGAGAGAGAGAGAGAGGAGGAGAGGCAGAGCGGAGAGATAGGACGGTTTTGGACGTGGGCGCGCGCTGTATCGCAGCTCACATGCACGGCATGTTTTTGTATCATGCTGTTTTTAAAAATTAGAAAATCAACTTGGTCACTATCACGTCTTGTAGTTGTAGCCCATAATTTGTTTTTTCCTTGTTCTAGGTAAATTGTGTTTTCGACTTAATTTTCACGATTAAATTAATTGTTTTTTAATAATATTTAAAGCATTGATTTAAAACCCCACTATACAGTGATAAAATGTTGAAATATTCCAGATTGTTTCCTGAATCTTAGGACTATTTTTAGTTATGTTGAATAATTCCTCCTTGGTTTGAGGAACACGTTTCTTTCTCTTTGTTAATCACGATTGCATCATGTAAAATCGTGAATTTGTTATTTTTCTTTGTCACGGTGTAAGGCTATTTAATAGCCACTGCTGCAACTTAATAAAATATCTTCTTGATCTGTATCTTGCTAGCGTTAACATATGGTATCAGAACATAAAATCTGATCACTAGTTTTTCATTACAGGGACTAGATAAGAAGACGAAACACTGAGAGGAGTGAAACACCGAGAGGGTGAGGAAAACACATGCAAGTGAAACACAGAGAGGAGAGAAACACTGTGAGGAACACATAATTTCCAGAATTTCAGAGAGAAAAAACACACAATTATGTCATCTGAGAATAGCTTTGTGCAACCTGCTATTCTGCGATTTGATGGTCATTACGACCATTGGAGTATGCTAATGGAGAATTTTCTACGTTCCAAAGAATATTGAAACTTGATAGAGACTGGAATCATTGTTGCAGCAGAGGACAAGGATCTACGGGAGAAAACCATTGATGAGCTCAGATTGAAAGATCTCAAAGCCAAGAATTACCTTTTCCAGGCTATTGATCGTTCAATACTGGAAACCATCTTGAAGAAGGATACTGCAAAGGACATATGGGATTCTTTGAAACGAAAGTATCAAGGCACAACTCGGGTAAAATGAGCTCAACTGTAAGCACTTCGCAAAGAATTCGAAGTATTGCACATGAAAACTGGAGAATCAGTTGATGACTATTTTGGCTGAACTCTTATTATAGCCAACAAAATGAGAATCCATGGAGAAAAAATGGATGATGTGGTAATTATTGAGAAAATTCTGCGATCGATGACTCCTAAGTATGATTATGTTGTATGCTCTATTGAGGAATCAAACGATCTTGATGCTTTGTCCATTGATGAGCTTTAAAGCAGTCTTCTGGTACATGAACAGAGGATCTGTTGACATGGAGTAGATGAACAAGCCCTTCAAATTAGTCATGGACCACACCAAGGAGGTAGAAGTGGAGGCAGAAGTGTTTACTGTGGTAGAGGGAGAGGCAGAGGCAGATTTGAAGGCAGATTTGAATTTGACAAATCCAGCATAGAATGCTACCACTGTCATGATTTTAGGCATTTTCAGTGGGAGTGTTCTAAGCGAGCCAAAGATCATATGGCCAAGTATGTAGAAACAAAGGAAGAAATGCTATTGATGGCACTTGTAGAACACGAAAAGACTAACATTGAGCACACCTGGTACCTTGATTCTTGGTGTAGTAATCATATGTGTGGAGAAAGGTCTTTGTTTTGTGAGCTGGACAGTAACTTCATAGAGTCAGTGGAGCTGGGAAATGACTCAAAGCTTGCAGTACGAGGCAAGGGAAAGATTCGATTTGAGGTAAATAGCATCGTGTTTGTAATTCTAGAAGTATTTTATGTGCCAGACTTGAAGAACAATTTATTAAGTCTCAGACAGTTGCAAGAAAAAGGCATGACAGTGTTGATTCAGCATGGAAAATGCAAAATCTTTCATGCTTTCAAAGGTCTAATTATTGAAAGTAGGATAACACAAAATAGGATGTTTTGTGTCCATGCTCGGTGTTCATCAGAAGAATAGAAATGCCTTTCATCATCCACCACAAATCAAGCAAATCTTTGGCATTGTCGTTACAGGCACCTCGACTGGAATGGACTTCGCCTTCTTCAACAAAAAGGAATGGTGAAGGGACTACCCAAATTTAAAGGCTCTCAAACTGTATGTGAAGATTGCTTAAAAGGAAGACAGCATCGTGATCCATTTCCCAGTGAAAGCAGCTGGAGAGCTTCCACCACATTTCAACTGGTACACGCAGACATATGCGGGTCAATCAATCCAAGCTCCAATAGTAAGAAGAGGTATCTGCTTACATTTATTGATGATTTTAGCAGAAAAATCTGGATTTATTTTTTGGCTGAAAATCAGAGGCATTCGATTTCTTTAAAAGTTATAAAGCAAGAGTAGAGAAGGAAACTGGGACATGCATTCTAGCTGTCAGAACAGACCGTGGGGGAGAATTTACATCCCAGGAATTCATAAATTTTTGTGAAATTCATGGACAATTAACAGCTGCCTATACTCCTCAACAAAATGGTGTTGTGGAGAGGAAAAATCGCACTATTATGAATATGGTGCGAAGCATGTTGTTCGCAAAACAAATTCCTAAAACTTTTTGGGCCGAAGCTGCAAATTGGTCTGTGCATGTGCTAAATCGATGCCCAACTCTTGCTGTAAAGAACAAAACACCTGAGGAAGCATGGAGTGGAATTAAACCTTCAGTGGATCATTTTCGAGTTTTTGGTTGTGTTTCCCACGTGCATGTACCAGACAATAGAAGAGTGAAGCTGGATGCTAAAAGCTTAAAATGCATTCTGCTTGGGGTAAGTGAAGAATCTAAAGCTTATAGGCTGTTTAATCCTACATCTAACAAAATAATTGTTAGTCGTGATGTTGTGTTTGAAGAAGATCAACAACGGTGCTGGGATGACAATCACAAACATAATTTATTGACTGATCTTGAGTGGGAGACACAAGAAGCAGCAGATACAGATGATGGGGAAATTGAAGCTGACTCTGGAGCAGATGCAGAACTGGGAGCCATTTCAGCAGAAAAGGAAGCTGATTCTGGAGCAGATGCAGAACTGGGAGCAATTTCAGGTGATTCTGGAATAATTACAGAACTGGGAGCAATTTCAGGCGAACAGGAGCCTGAGTTTGACGAGGAAGAGTCTGTATTAAATGGATTGTAGCCTGGAGTCGATGATGAGGAACAACATACTCCAAATAGCAACATTTTGGAGCATCAGGGACGAATCAGGAAACCACCAGTCTGGATGCAAGATTATTCTGCTGGTCAAGGGTTCTCCGATGAAGAAGCTGGAAATTCAATGTTCTTGGCCCTGCTAGGTGACAGTGACCCTATGACCTATGAAGAAGCAGCAAAGTCTGAGAGATGGAGGAGTGCCATGGACCAAGAAATGCAAGCCATAGAGAGGAATGACACATGGGAGCTCACGGCATTACCATCAGGAGGGAAGAGTATAGGAGTAAAGTGGATTTTTAAAACTAAAGTCAATGAGAATGGGGAAGTAGACAAATACAAGGCAAGGCTAGTTGCCAAAGGTTACTGTCAGCAACATGGAATTAATTATGCTAAAGTATTCGCACCAGTAGCCCGTTTGGATACCATCCGAATTGTCATTGCGCTTGCTGCACAGAACAGTTGGGTGATCTATCAACTTGACATCAAGTCCGCCTTCTTGAATGGGGAAATTAATGAGGAAGTCTTCGTTGATCAGCCCCCAGGTTATGAACAGAAAGGACACGAATCCAAAGTCTATCGACTCAAGAAGGCTTTATATGGACTCAAACAGGCACCCCGAGCCTAGTATAGTCACAATGAAGCGTATTTCATCAAAGAAGGGTTCACAAAGTGCCCATACGAGCACACCTTGTTCATTAAAACTGCTGGTGGAGGTGAAATTCTAATTGTGTGTCTTTACGTTGATGATCTCATTTTTACCGGTAACGATCAAATGTTGTTTGCACAATTTAAGAATTCCATGATGTCTGCATTTGACATGACTGATCTTGGTAGAATGAGGTTTTTTCTTGGTATTGAAGTATTACAAAGAACAGATGGTATATTTATCAGTCAACGTAAATATGCACAAGAGATTCTGGAGAGATTTAAAATGGATCAGTACAATTCAGTTCATAATCCAGCAGTTCCTAGTTTTAAACTTACAAAAGATGAAGAAGGCATTAAAGTTGACAGTACTCTCTATAAACAAATAGTGGGAAGCCTCATGTATTTAACTGCTACACGTCCAGATTTGATGTTTATTGTCAGCTTGATTAGCCGATATATGGAAAGTCCTGCTGAAAGTCACTTGTTAGCAGCCAAACGGGTCTTGAAGTATATCAAAGGCATGACCAACTTCAGGATATTCTACAAAAAGGGAGGAAATGCAGAGTTTTTTGGATACATGGACAACGATTATGCCGGTGATCAAGAAGATAGAAGAAGCACCTCGGGTTAAGTTTTTTTTATGAGTTCAGGGGCTATTTCTTGGTCATCGAAGAAACAACCAGTTGTTTCCTTATCCACCACCAAAGCTGAATTCATAGCAGCAGCTTCAAGTGCATGCCAAGTTGTATGGATAAGTAGAATTCTGAAGAGTCTCAATCAGACACAACACACTCCAATGAAGGTATATTGTGACAATATTTCAGCAATCAAACTTTCAAAGAATCCCGTAATGCATGGCTGTAGCAAGCACATAGATATCAGGTTTTATTTTCTTCGAGAACTTGTTAAGGATGGTTCATTAGAACTAATTACGTGCTCTACAACAGAACAAGTTGCTGATATTCTAACAAAGCCATTGAAGCTTGATGTCTTTTTGAAGATGCGAAGGTTACTGGGTGTGTGTGAATCTCCAAATATAAATTGACAGAACTTAGTTTAAAGGAAGATGGTAAAATGTTGAAATATTCCAGATTGTTTCCTGAGTCTTAGGACTATTTTTAGTTATGTTGAATAATTCCTCCTTGGTTTGAGGAACACGTTTCTTTCCCTTTGTTAACCATGATTGCATCCTGTAAAATCATGAGTTTGTTATTTTTCTTTGTCACGGTGTAAGGCTATTTAATAGCCACTGCTGCAGCTTAATAAAATATCTTCTTGATTTGTCTCTTGCTAGCGTTAACAGGTTTACCCACACGACATGACTTTCAACTAAAAAAATAAAAGAGAATTAATCTAGTATGATTCAATTAAAAATCTAAATTATTCTTGTTTTAAATTAAACTTGAGAAGAGATTTAAAATTATGATAAAAAATCTACTTTTATATTGACTCGGTGTATTTAATAAAATATAATTTTTTTATAGAATTTTTCTCTTTCTTCTTAGGTTAATGTTGAGGATTTTATACTGTCCTTCATAAAATTTGATAGGATTCTACAATCATCTCTCAGCTCAAGAATTTTAGAAATTACCCTTTCAATCACTCTAAATTTAAATAATATATTTAAATAATTATTTTATAGAATGATAAATTCAATTATATAACTATTATAGGATCTACATGTGTATTCGTGTGGTTCTGACTTATTCATTGTTATATTAGCAATAAAAATAAAAAAAAAATGATGAAAATAAAAAAAGGTATTAAAATTGAACTAAAAAATGAACTACCTAAGATATTCGCTCACCGGTTTAACTATAAGTTATTTTTTTCATAATATATATATATATATATATATATATTAAATTTTCCTATAATCATATAAAATTTTAATGTATTTTTCATAAGTGTCTTGGGTCAGGTGGGGCTGTAAGACCCAAAGAACTTGGGTCTGCGCCCTTGCCGCTCCAAAGTAACTTGGATTAGGTGCATCTTTTCAACCCCAAGTTTTTTAGGTCTGGAAGGGCATGCCAAACCCAAATTAATAATGATAATGATAATGATAATAATAACCTTCAAATCAAATCTATATTTTTTATAGTAATAAAATTTATTTCAAACTTAATAATATTTATGTTATTAATAATAATATTAATCTTGTTTAACCTAAATTTTTATAGTTTTTAATCTCCTCAAATAAAACTTATTGTTTTTCTTCGATAGTAATAATATTTTTCTTTAAATTTATTAATGATGATAATAATAATAATAATTTTATCCTTCAAATGAAATCCATGGTTGTTTTTCAAAATTAATGATATATTTTTTTTAAATTTCTTAATTATGATATTAATTATAATAAAAATAATAATATTTACAATACAAATAATATTATTTTTAAAATTAATAATAATAATAATATTTTTAATACAAATAATAATATTAATTATACTAAAAATAAAAAAAAATTATAATACAAATAATAATATTTTTAATATTAATAATAATATTAAACTAATCCAAGTTTAAGTGAGTCTGGCTGCATCACCACGCCCAAGAGCTTTGGACCCCTCTTAAATGTCAGACCCAAGACTCTTGAGTCTGGCTACAACCCGAACCAATTAGAGTTAGGTGAGGACGTCTGACTCAAATGTCTTGGGCCACGTAGGGTTGCAAGATCCAAGGGACATGAGTCTGCTCCCCTGCCACTCCTAAACAACTTGGCTCTGGCCTGCCCTTCCAGACCTAAGAAATTTATAATACAAATAATAATATTAATTATACTAAAAATAAGAAAATTTATAATACAAAAAATAGTATTTTTAATATTAATAATATTAAAATTAAAAAGATTTATAATATAAATAATAATATTAATAATAATTTTAAATTTACCCAAGTTTAAATGGGTCTGGTTGCAACACAATATCCAAGAGCTTTGAGCCTATCTTAAATGTCAACTCCAAGAGTTTTTGGTTTAACTGCAACCCTAACCCATTAAAGTTGGGCGAGGATGCCTGACCCAAATGTTTTAGGCCAATTAGGGCTGTAAGACCCAATGGACTTGGGTCTGCTCCCCTACCACTTCCAAGCAACTTGGATCAGACGCCCATTTCCAGTCTCA
>Ga0325410_1008730_pt1 | contig 10941 bp, 11 predicted proteins | sample PopdelMetagenome_16_FD_206182 | JGI IMG/M metagenome (GOLD analysis project Ga0325410, IMG submission 206182) | Populus deltoides microbial communities from Bellville, Georgia, United States - Xylem-PdIQD-R3 | ecosystem: Host-associated > Plants > Phyllosphere > Stem > Wood/Secondary xylem...
GTAGGCGGTTGCAGGATAAATACGTATGAGATGGGCTTTGATACCATCATTGGCTTTCTAGTAGTGACTGTATTTGGCATCTGACCAAAGCTTTCCTCGTCGAATGGAAAAGACTCTCCAAGGAAAAAGAAGCTGTCTCTCCCCAACTTCTCTACCTGAAATAACAACAGAACACGTTCAGACTATCTCATCGTTGCAAATATCACCACTGTAAGCTGCACTGCCAGAATCATAGCTGGTTTTAGCCACACATGGCAGACGTAAATCATGCTAGCAAATGACAATAAGAAGGAAAAAGATGCGTCATGCAGAAGTTCATCGCAAATAGGAAATGACATTTTAAATGATGCATAGAGCATAAAATAAACACAAATGCAAAAAACAATTACCTGTAGCAGTGAAAATTTGATATTGTTCATGACGAGGATAACTTGCACTTCATACAAGGCATCAGCTAATAATCGGATGGCTAAGTACTCAAAGAAATTCTGCAGAAAAGTTTTCTGCCTCTCCAAATTTTCACTGTAACTATCTAAATTAGGCAACCACAATATGCACTTAACTTCACTCCATGGAATGGGACTACCTCTGGGAGTGGAAATAATGGTTTGGTATGGGTGGTGGAGACCCCACAGAATTCTGATACCCATCAATGATGGGTCGCACATGAAAGTGTCTGACATGCATGTTGTAGAGATTATTTTGCAAGGATCGTAGTGACGAGCAAGATTTGAGGAGAAATGCAAATCAGTGTCATCCAATAACAGAACACATCCATCAGAAGACATTGGAAGAAAACGTAGCAGGGACGCGGCATTGACAGCACCATCTTCTGGCATGCATGGAGTTGAGCTAAATGATGACAATGATGGACCCACAACATGAGAAAAGGAACAAGTCTCTCCATTTCGACATCCCTGAAAATTTACTAACCATTACAAGATATATACAAGTAACAAAGATATCATCAGAATCAGAAACTCGTGTCAAATTATTCAAGAGGGATCTTATCCACAAACACATTTTCTCAGACATGGCCTTAACAAGTAGCTGAGGAATGCATGAGAACCACAATTGGGGCTTTTAACGAACTGTTACAAGCACTTGGAAAACCATATTCTTCACTGTCAACCAGGCAAATTAATCTACTAACTATGCTTACAAACTCAGTTAGATAAACAAAGTGAAGTTATTCTGGCATCTAAGTGGGTTGGCACAAGTTACTTTCAATATATATATATATATATATATATATAAGATAGGGTTAAGCACATATTGTTTTGAAAGTAAGAGCAGATTTAAACAGAATTTCAATGGAGGGACATGAGAATTCAGTCACCTGAATAACACATCATCAATGACTTAAAAATCATATGAAGGCTTCAGAGACAAATTACATCCTATGCTAAAATGCTAAATAAGGAGGTCTGCAGCTATTTCACTGGGGCTTCCAGATGATTTTTCCTATTTCCAGTAATATATCTGATTATAGCAGTCAAAACCTCAGTTGTAATTGTGATTGCAGTTGATTCCTAACTGCATCTTCATCAGCCTGTAGTGTTAATTGCAAAAGGGAATTAACTGTAGCTGATTCCTAAATAAGAAGGTTTGCAGCTATGACAGAGGGGCCGTTAGATAATTTTTCTATGTTCCAACATTACATAGGGATAAAAGAACTTGTGTTGTCAATGCTATGTATTAGATTACAGCAGTCAAAACCTCATTTGCAATTGCAGCTTTAGTTCATTCCTGACTGCAAGCTCATCTGGCTATTATCTTAACTGTTTTACTGAATGAAAGAAAAAAATTCTACCTGTCATACAGTACTAGAAAATAAATTCAAATGTAGAAAATGATTCAATAAAATTCGAAGTTGAAGATAAACTCAGAAAATTTAGAATCCCCCCTCCCACACTACATCAAAAACAATATGCATTAACTCCAAATTAACTGGGTTCACATGTATCAACTTTTGTATCCTTCCACACCTAAAACTATGCTTTGTCCAAATTTTCTCCACTGTTTGATCAAGGAGTTTGCATCAATCCTCACTATGAAGACATGGTAAGACAAGAGAGGCGTCACCACCAGTCCAACTTTCTCAATCAGTTTCTCTTTCAGATTACTAGTACAAAATAACACTAACATTATAGGCCCAGCCTTTGAATCGTAGCTAGGATCAATAGAGCTAGAATGGCCCTAAGTCAAAGCTTTGCCACCTAAACATAGTATGCTAATTATTGCAGTAATGACAAAAAAAAAAAGCAGTATAGAATATAAAGAGAGAACTCAAGCTACAGAAGTGAAATACTTGTAAAGTGAAAAAGAATTTGCACGGATCTCTTTTCGCTTGAGCTGAATGAGAAAACAAACATTGACTGCCTCTGTTGCAGGATCCCTTCATAAAATATACACACAGAGAAGCTTCTTCATTGCCATGAGACTCATTAACAATATACCCATGCTGATCGTCAGACGTGCTGTCTGTATGCCGAACTCTTATCTGTTGAACATGGGAAATAAGTGAAATGATAATTAATATGTCAATAAAGTAAGCTAAAGGTGCAAGGCATATTACCTCTTTGATAATATTTGACAAATTTTCAGCCACTTTTATGGTCTGAAAGTGACTTGGAGCAACAAATGGTACCGCAAAACATTTCCTTGTTTCATGAGATGGCTCATCATGCTCATCATCCGCAACGACAGTATCATTATCTCCTTTTGGCTGACATTTTAGAAGACAAGTGTGCTTAAATTCATAAGGGGCATGCCAAGTCGGTAAATCATTACAGGTACCCAGAAATCTTGGCCGAAACCGATGCAGTGAATTTAGTATATCTTCATCTGAAAGAAAAGATCACCAAACTGGAGATAAGCTTGGAAGAGAAAATAAAACAAAAAAGAAAAGAAATGAGAATAATAATATAATCGAATTGAAAAACCAAAGAGGTTTACCATACAAGACAAGGTAATGATTGCATGTAACAAAGCATAGATGCTAGTGTTTAAATACATACATATTTCAGAGACATTATTTAGTGATGATTGGACAAGATTATGGAATGTGCACCATTCTTCTTCAATCTTTGGCAGCAATACAGTGGTATCTTTCATTTCATCAATCTTTAAAAGGTGTTTCAAGCGTTCAAGGCGGTGCTTATCCTTCAGAAGAAGGCAGAATGTTTAAAATCATATACAAAATATCTACAACTAAGAGCATTCTTCAAAAGGTGTGAGCTAGCAACCAATTTAACCTTAAATATATGTTGCCAGAACTGATATGCACCCAAGTTTCCAATTAGTATCATCTCCTTTCGACCAATTTGGACAGTATAGTCGCAGTCTCCACCATAGTATCGGTAAGCGTACTCTGTATACTGAAGATTGATAAAAAAAATTATCAGAGGGGGAATTGTTCCCACAAGCAAGCACATGCAACTTATAAGACAATACCAAATGTTCCTCTCCAAACGGACGAAGAATCGGTTGAGGCTGGGCATCCATCAATATGCCCAGTAGAATGCCTTGCTGGAGCAATCCAAAGTCTGCAAACTTGAGTACAAGCACAGAAGCATCAAAGGACAATGGGAAACTGGCAAGCAACCGTCCATAAAAGGTGGGCTCGTACCGCCCCCTTGGAGATGGTCTATCCAATGCCTTCATGCAAACAAGCAAATTTAATGCGTCTTCAATAAACTCAGGATCTGGGGGATCCAAAGCCTTCTGCAACAAGACTGGCATCAAATTTACAGAAATTAGGATGCTCAAATTTCAGTATACAAACTAAAAATAAGGAGTTTGGTTCAGATACTTTAGCATGATCTTTGACACCGATCTCAACAATTAATACAAACGGCTAACATCTAAATCACTAGACAGTTATTTTCACACTAAAAACTGCAAATACAACAAGATAAAAATAAAATAAAGAGCCTAACTCAGGTTTCAAGAGAATGTTATAACTTAAAATGTGGTTCAAGCAGGGTAGGCAAATCTACAAGGTGTCAAGTATATACAATGTGCAGTTTGACCTACTTGACAGTTTAAGATTTTGATCATGGCATTCATTCAACACCAACAAAATGGTTCACTTTGTTGCATCACGCATTGTGCAAGTAAACAGTAGAAAAACCTACAAAGGAAGTTCTCTGATGAATGCCGTGAAATAACTGACCTAATTTGAGTTGAATCCAAATTTTTCGCACCAGCTCATTTCAGTGTAAAGAAAAGTAATTCAAGCATAGGGAAGAAAATGCGTTCTTTCCAATTCATGCATCTATGCAAGATAAGTGGCTGCGTGTGAATTGAAAAAGATATTCCACCCCAACCATTAATTGTGAAGTACAATTCACAACAATATAAGAACCATACCCTTGGGATCATTAATGGCTCTGGATTCAGCACAACACATCAGAAGAACTTGTTGCCGCAATGACAACCTCAATATAGCTGGACGTTCATGATCCTCCAGCTTGTTGAAAAATGATTTTGTGACCAACCGATATATCTGGCCATCACAAGTTCGACCAGTTCTCCCTTTCCGCTGATTAGCCTAAACCATAATTTGCACTAATAAGAGAGTGAGATTATACAAATCCAAGAACAGCCTTTACGATGCTCACGATACCTGAGACTTAGAAACCCAAACAAGCTCTGTAGAATCCTTTTTCCTAGTAGCGTCCCAGAAAACTTGTAAAGATCGGCATGAATCAATGACATAGGCTACTTTGGGTATGGTTACAGATGATTCTGCAATATTTGTGGCCAATATTACCTATGAAAAGGGAACAACTTCAACCACGATAAGTTCTAGAACTGAAACTAAAAGTGGCTAAAGGCATCAGTGTCATAAACATTTGTGAATGAAAGAATTGAAGAATCAAACTCTATTGATAAATTTTACAGTGTCCAGTGTGTATGTTTATGTCTGATGGAAAATATGCCCCAAAACTTAACCAACCCTAGAACAAAAAGGGCACAAATTAAGCTTTTAAACATGTTCAAGCCTTACAAGAAGTATGTGTATAATAAGATGTGAACATTTTGTTTGATTTTTGAATGTCAGATGCAGATTCACTTCCCTATTGTCTTCCACTAACCACATTAATGATGTCCCAACCAATTAGATGCATACCTTACGATGAGATTTCAAGATTTTCATAGCCAAAAGAGCTTGTTGAGTGTCAATGCTTCCATGTAAAATGTGAACTTTAAAAGATGAACTAAGTGGATTCAGACGATGCCACTGCTGCTCCAGGTCATGGTACGTTGGAAGGAAAACCAAAATGCCCTTTTCAATGTCTGGTTCATTTTCATGAATGTGCAAAATCAAATCAAAAATAAGTCTATGCACTTCTGGTTTGATATCAGCAGCAGCCATAGAAGGGTTTGGTCCTGAACAGTAGGTTTGAGCCAATAAGTCTGAACTCGTTCCAAGAAGTTCAGTTACCTGCTCCAAAAACAGAACAAAATCATTAATTATACTAAAGGAATGGCTTTTCTGTCAAAAGATCGCATGCCATCAAAGAATCTGACACTGCCTCTATGGTCCCTTTCATTCAGATATATGCAAGCCCCACACACCAATGCATACTTGCATGGTGACGTTTTCATCATGATTGCCTATGCAGTGAAATACCTAACAAATGATCTTTTTGTACAACATGAATGATTATAGAGAATTTACATTGCATGCTTTTTACCTCCTTCAAAACTTCATCCAACCATATTATCCCTTCAAAACCTAGTTATGTGGGAATATTTCCAAACAACTTATATATCGATTGCATCATCTATTTTTTATGCTGTCAAATTCCTATGTCAACCAACTAACCACGCCCAAGTTATCTTCAACCACCTATTAAACTGATTCACACTCACTGACCAACTTCTTCATTCTTAAAGGAAAATGTTAATTATTTAGCTCAAATTTGCTAGTCTGGAATGCCGAAGGCTTCCTAATGGAAATCTAGTATAAATATGGCAGTCATAAAACAATCAATTTAGGCATCCCCACTCCCTGTACTTTATTGCATCCCAAGCCAAAATATCATTAAATAGTGCCAAGAGAAGACATCTGTTATAAAAACTGATATTTTACATTTATAGAATGCTCAAAGGAGGCATTGTGCTTGAAAACTCTAGAATTAAAACCAGTTGAATTCTTCATCAATTCAAGGTCTTTGATGAAGAGCACAAATTCCATCAAGAAAAGTCCCTAGATACAAATACTTGCCTGTTCAAGATATGACACTCTTCGCTGGAAAAGGGCCTGTTGGTTGGTGTTAGCGATTGCAAGCACCTCAACTCTTTCACCCCTACCGAGGTCTTTGAAGTAATCTCGGTATCTTGCAATATCAGCAGTTGCCGACATCAATACCAACCTGAAGAAAACAAACATCTGTCAGACTTCCAAATAACATGACTCGGACAACTCAACTGCTATGTGACATAGAAAACGCAAAGAGACAAATATCCCACTCTTGTAGAAATAAACTGAGAAGGTGAGAGCAGGAGAGGAAGAAAAAAAAAGGGGCATGAAAATAGCGCAGGAGAGGAAGAAAAAAAAAGCATGAAAATAGCAACAAGTCAGCAAACAAAGGCTTCAACCAAGCAATTTAGGATGGAAGAAAACAAAATTCAATAATACAGAAAACATTGCTATACATGATAAAAGCCAAGGAGGCACCTCAGGTCATTGTTTTTCAACAGAAACTGCTTGACACAAACAAGAACAAGATCAGATTCAACAGATCTTTCATGCACTTCATCAAGAATAATAGCCTTGTAGTTGAGAGCGTTCAGCCCTTTATCTCGCATTTCATCCAACAAAACACCAGCTGTTTTGAAGACAATTTCTGAACTGCTAAAGCAAAGAAAAGTAATTAGTGTAAAGACCACCAGTAATAGGAAAAAGACACATCACAGTCCCAAGACCTCACTTTGGGTGTCAAGCAGAGAGAAGGAGAGGATATAGCACAGTACTTGAGTAGAGATGGCACAAAAGTGATGGAAAAGCAAGTAAATCAACGCACGGGCTGGACAATACCTTGCCGATATAAGCTTCGAATGACCTATGTGATATCCAACCTGTGCTCCAAGTTCACAGTTACGAGCTTTAGCAACCATTTTAGCAACAGCAACAACAGCAAATCTCCTTGGTTGTGTGCATAAAATGGGTTTTATGTTTTCTTCCAGAAGAAACTGTGGAACTTGAGAGCTCTTTCCTTCAAAATAAAACAGAAAAATCTATTAACACCACAAAATGCTAAAAATATAATTATACAAAAACCATGTAAATTATTATAAATTCATAAGCCCTCCCAATCCAATATACTTGAACTCATCTCAGATTTTAATTAAAATAAAAATCTTCCTTTTCTTTTTTCCGAAGAATGATAAACCCCAGTCATCCATAACAGCAGGTTACAAGCACTACGATTTTCTCTTTTTCACAAAAAAAAAAAAGAGTAAATATTCCTTGGTATCAAGTAAAAAACCAGGATATTTGTTATAATAAAACTTGTTTCCATTATAACTTTTTTTTTTCAGCTTGATCATTTCAGAACCAAACAGATTTTTTCCTATTTTTATCCTTTTGCTTTTTTTTATCGGCCAAAAACTAAAAGAGAAAATGCAAAAAAATAATGAGAATAACGAAAGGATTCGTACCGCAGCCAGTCTCGCCGACGATGAGAGTGACGCGATTTTCCAAGATTTTCTCGACAATTTTGTCCTTGAGAGCCATTACAGGAAGAGACGCGAAGTTCGATTGTGGAAATGGTGCAGAACGTGAAGAGCTACACGACGTAGGAGATGATGGCGATTCCCCCATTTTCAAAACCCTCGCTCGCTCACAAGCTCAGTACTGTATCGCAATCCCTTTTTCTGCGCGGACAAGGAGAGAAGCGAAGGAAAATGGGAAGAAAGTAGTCTCCGCTAGTACTACTTGTTTTGCAAGGGAAGAGCAGTTTTTCTCTCTCCCGCCACGGGCTTTATATTGGCCCTTTTTTCGATGATGGGCTATGATTGGACAAAGTAAGGTTTAGTTGAGCTCGAGAATCTGTTCTACTCTAATTGGTTGATGGAGGGATTTTTCTTTCGTTTTGGTCTTTGACTTTTATTTTTTCGCCTGTGTTGAGTGTGAGAAAACTACACCTGGGTACATGAAATAGTAACGTCATCTACTTATTCCGCAAGTTAAAGAAGGAGGTGGGTCCCTGTCGAGTTTTGAAATACTTGCCGTTGGACCGCTCACTTTCGAATCATTCACGCTTTTTCGACGACTCGTGTTGACGGACGGCCGTGATCTCATTTCTACACAGCATTTTTTTAAGGGCAGACCTAGACTGAACTGAGTTTTGTGTTGCGGGATAAAAAAAATATATTTAAATTTAATACGTAGTTATTGTACAGCGGTTAGTACGTGCTTTTTTTTATTTTATTAGGAATTGCAGTAATGGTTATACTTTGAATTGTTTTTTATTTTAAAATATATTAAAATAATTTTTTTATTTTTTAAAAATTATTTTTAATATTAGGATATCAAAATAATTTAAAAATATTAAAATAAAATAATTTTAAAAAATACAGTTTGCTTCATGTCCCAGACATAATCTTAGTTAGGTTCATGAATACTCCTTGCATCTTTTGACCGTTTGCCTGAAGATACCAAACCTCCTCCTTCAAGCTCTCAACTCGAAGAGAAACCAGAGCACTTAGATCTGCACAGCATCATCTAAATTCTTTCATAATCACAACATAGTATAAGCCTGCAAAAAAACACACTGAATTCTTTCTGCCTTTTATCTTGAATTTTTAAACACACTACGAGATATTGCAAATAATCTAAGATGTCTCATTTCAAGAAAACAATATCATAGTTTTTTTAATATGTAATTCTATGAATTACTAATTTCTATTATTTTAGGCTATGTCTTATTTCACTTGTTCTTATTCATTCTTGATTTTTGTTTTAGAATTGTGTAGAGTTATTGACGGCACACATATGCGAAGATGTGTTTTTTCATAAAATTAAATACTATTTATAAATAGAAAAAATGTATCTACACAAAATATTATGGTTGCATGTAGCTTTGACATGCAATTCACGTTTGTTTGGGTGATGGGATGATAGTGCACACGACATACAAATATTTCTTGAGACAATTTACAATCCTATCATCAAATTTATTAAGCCATGGAATGTATTAACAAACCAAAATATGTAATGTTATTTATTTCAAGAAGATGTAACTTTATTTTTATTATTGATAAATAACTAACAAAGTTAGTAGATGTTATTATAGAGAAGTACTACTTAGTCGATTCTGGATATCTAAATAAATATGGGTTTTTAGGTCCATATAGAGATGAGAGGTATCATTTCCAAGAATTTCACATGTAAGGACAACCACGAACATGAGAAGAAATTTCCAATCATTCTCACTTTTCAGTGCACTATGTCATCAAATGTACATTTGAAGTGTGGGAAAAAAGGTGAGGAATTCGATCATCATTCTAATTTTGTTTTCGATAAATTTTTTAACCGATGTGTTTCCATGGTCACAAACTCATAGAAACTACAGGCTTTCGTGTATAGATTTTGTTCAAAATAAGATTGCAACAAGTTTAATAGAACGATAGAAAAGGTATTGTAATTCATGTGGTTGTTTGTAAAATTTTATGTTAATGAAATGCAAATTAATGCAATTGAAAATTAAAAAATAATTACATGTTCTTTTTGTTAATATCATTAGCAACATCAATTTAGATTATAATTTTATCTAAACACCTTATACATGTTTTTTACTACACATCAACTTCAACCACAATTTTTACCAAATACATATCTAAATCAAACCAATTAGAACTAAACATAATTTTTCTAAACTTAATTTTTTTTTCAAACAACAGCAGCAAAAGCTAAATTTAGTGAACAAAGACTAATAAAGTGTTTGGAAGTGTGATAACGGTTATTTTTCGCTTAGAAATGCATCAAAAAAATATTTTTTATTTAAAAAAAATTATTTATAATATCAACACATCAAAATGATATGAAAACAAAAAAAAATAATTTGAAACAAAAAAAAATAAAAAAATAATTTTTTTCTAAAACATTTTTGAAACACAAAAATAAACAGAAAAGGGATTTTCATTCATGATCAAAACTTGAACAAATTATCTATATCCTGATTGAAGAATAATAAAATGTATTTTTTAAGACATTATCAAATACAATAACATTTCGTGTGTAAGAATAAAATGTATATAAGACAGAACCCAAATAATTATCATGATTATGAATATAAAACCTCTTTTATGTAATTTATATTATTGTGATTAGATCGTCCCTGAATTTATAATTATATAATTTGTTTTGGTCGATAAACCTAGCATACGAAACACGCAAATGCCTCCAACTCGTACTACAATGATTCTAGGAGATAATTGATGTGGAGGATACAAGGAGAGAGGTGGAGATCATGAGGCATTTGCCTGAACATCCTAATATTGCGAGCTTCGAGGAGGCATATGAGGATAGAGATGCTGTTCGTCTTGTCATGGAACTTTGCAGGGGAGGTGAGTTGATTATAGGATTGTTTCTAAAGGGAATTACACCGATCGTGCTTCTGCAATGGCTACCAAGACCATTTTGGAGATTGTCAAGGTATTGCCACTGTATAGATTAGGATAATGATTTTCCTCTCTCTCTTTCTTTCTTTCTTTGTGGTTAAAATTTGACCAGAAAGAAGCCTCGATTAGGTGTTATGAAAATGGGAAACTTGATTAATCAAGATTAGGGTTAATCTTAACAAAACATGATTCAAGATTAATGTTTCTTTAATCAATTCTTGTCTTAAGTGGTTGAGGGCCTTGATTTTTCATGCATTCCATCTGTAATTTTAGATGTTGAAGCTCATTCAAAATGATCATGAT
>Ga0325410_1008734_pt1 | contig 10936 bp, 2 predicted proteins | sample PopdelMetagenome_16_FD_206182 | JGI IMG/M metagenome (GOLD analysis project Ga0325410, IMG submission 206182) | Populus deltoides microbial communities from Bellville, Georgia, United States - Xylem-PdIQD-R3 | ecosystem: Host-associated > Plants > Phyllosphere > Stem > Wood/Secondary xylem...
AATGAAAAAAACGTGAACTTATTTGTCACAACCAAGAAGAACAGTAAGATTCCATCCAACTATTAGTGGTGGTGCTGCTTCCAGATAAAGCCAACCATTTGCATGATCCATGTTGCAAATACTACCACAGGACTACAAACATTTCTTATTGTAATGACAGAGCAAAGTAGGATACCAATCCAACAACTGGATCTACCACTTTTTCGAAATACCACCAAATCACTAGAAAAAAAATGTCATAACAAGAAACAGAGTAGGATGCCTGTCCAACAAAGATTAGTTTCCTTGCTTCCAGCTAAGACAGACCATTTGTATGGTTTACGTCGAATGAATAAGAAGCTAGCAGGCAGTAGCAGCCATTTATCATCCATACATTTTTTGAACTAATATAAAAGGCAGTATTGATAAGAACTTAATATCATATAGGGATTCAACAATAACTATAAAACAAATTCCAATATGATGCAATGACAGAACTGTGATGAAAGTCAGCATGCAGGTTAGAATGACTTAAATTTGCACCCTATTTCTTGCTGACATTATCAGGGAAAGGAAATTTCTGCCACTCACCTGAATCGCGCAATTTCTCTAAGAGGTCCACCAATTCCACATCCTACATCCAAAACCTAATTTAAGAAAAAAATAGGTCAAGCCAATGCATCAACATTATTAAATAAAGCAGATCTCCTGTTGGTTTCGCAATATTCTGTAGAAGAGGTTAAACCTTCTGTCCAGGTTTCAGGCCAAGTTGCAAAGCAAGAAAGTGCTCATGTCGCTTGATGCTCTCACGGAGAGACTCCCCTTTGAATCTGAAACAAGAAATGTTTCGTTTTTTATCAGCCTTATAAGCAGCGGTAGCAGCACAAAGTATGCCTGCAGAACTTCAATATAAAATGTAGAAGACAGTAAAAGGTACCTGGGTGCAAAATGGAAAGACTCCCCCCAGCCGAACTCATAAAAACTGGTAACAAGATCATAATATTTATTTACCTGAAATCCAAATGTGATGAGTCAATAGGTATAGGTTAAATAATACTGCTTGGATCAGCAATTAGTTGGCATCCAAAAGAAAATAATCAGGTTATTCATATTTCAGCAAAAGATTTCAATTCTTCATATTCAAATAGAAACATTACAAAAAATAATCGTGCTGACACACATGTTAGCGTATCTAGCTGACTGATTTTAGTTAGAAGAATCTAACTTTATGACCAATAAACTTGAAAACAAGACATTATTCATCCTTGCTAAAGTTACATGGAAAAACTTCCATGGATGTTTCCAAAATATTGTTTCAAGAAATCTTTTTCATAGATCAGGTACTCTTTAAAATCTAACTGTTTGGTTTCAAGTACACTCATTTATATTGAGTAGTAACTCATTAGAGGAATAACAAGAAACTTAGCTTCTCTGAGATATATGTGCTATGAAATGAAATGGACTCTGCATGCAGTATGATGTTGATGTTTTTATGAATCAATAGAAAGTTCCAAGCATTATTCAATCAATTGGCACTTTCTCTACAGCAGTGAAAATGTATTGAAAAGGAAAATACTATAGTTCAAAATATGCACCCCTCTACTCTATGACTACCAATACGCAAGACGAAGCAAAAAAGTCTTCCGAAGCTTAACATATCAAGAAGGAAACTGAGAGCAGATTATTGAGGTCAATCATAAGAAGAAGTTAGCAACTTGATCTTCTCTTACCATGTCAGAGTAATTGGCTTTTCTGTCTTCCTCAGCACCTCCATAATAAACATGATACTTTTCATACCTGGATTGTCAATACAAGATTTTTATCACAATTTTTTTCAGTAAGATCCAAGAAAATTTAAGGATTGGAAAACCTAAAAGTTTGCACATGCCAAGGAAGAATTTCTAGGAAGGTTTAATAAAACTCACAGCAAGATCATTCATGTAAATAAGCAGATCGATCATGTTATTCTGACACACCATTCCACACATTTCACTGATTCAATTATATTTGGAATTTTATTTACACTATATTGGATGGTTTCAATACTAGATTATACCAGCACCAAACTCAAAATTAGACCGAGTCTTTACCATAAACGACCATGCCTTCTATAGTAGGTCAGCAAAAATAATTGAAAAAAGGATCACGTACATGCAAAATTGAAATTCTATTCTTGCACAAAGGAGTGAGTCCAGGGATTTTTCATTTTTCCTTTATTTTTCAGGTTCTTACTGGGAATTTTCCTAGAAAACAGGCCCTGTCAATCGCCTACACAATCTAGAAACATTTTTGTGGTTCTTTTTTATCCCACTTCCAGGTACAACAACTAGAAGTCACTGTTCACCTTTAAAAAAATTATAATAAGTACATAAAAACATGTAGTTTTTGGGATTTACTAAAAAGAATCAATAAAATAACATGCAAAAAAAATTTTAATAAATAGCACAGTTTAGAAAGTCGTAGATAATATTTGCAATTCACTAGTCGTAACAGTCATTCATGAATCTCTTAAATTGCAAAATTGTTGAACACAATATTCAACAAAGAAAAGAGGTGAGAGGGAAAAAAGAAAGAAAGAAAGAGACTCTGAAGACACACCGAAACTCCAATGACGACACCGCCGGTACCGTTGAAAATATCTCAATAAGATGAAATAAACGATACCAAGAAAGGTCATTAACGGTGATCGGATTGGGCCACATGAGTTGCCCCAAGGCAAGTGATCCTCGACACCTTTGAACGACTCGTGTTGCCTACTTCGTTCACCATCTATAACCTTCTTTAGAATCGTTAGATTCATCTTGTCGAGATCTTTCTAACGGTACTGGTGATGTCCTCATCAAAGCTTCGATGTACTTACAAGGTTATTTTATTTCTTTTCTTTTCTCTCTCCTATCTCTTCACAAATTACAAGGAGGAGAGACGAGAGAGAAAAAACAAAGAAAATAAAATAAAATAGCATTAGAGGCACATCGAAACTTTGATAATGACAACATCGGTATCGTTGAAAAAATCTCGATAAGATGAATCCAACGACACTAAAAAAGATCAAAAACAGTGAATGAAGGGAGTCATACGAGTCGTCTAAAGTTATTGAGACTCACTTACCTTTGAGCCTCTCATGTGACCACTTTGATTATCTTTGGTGACCTTTCTTGTTATCGTTAGATTTATTTCGTCAAGATCTTTCCAACGGTATTAGTGCTATCATCATCAAAGTTTCAGTGTGACTCTGAGGTTTTTTCTTTTTTCTTTTATTTTTTTCTTTTCTTTTTATTATTGAATCTTATGTACAGTAATTTTATAATTTGAGAAAGTCGTATGTAACACTTACAACTTGTGAATCACATATATCGTATATGTTATTTCTCTAAATATTTTTTGCATTGTATTATTTTATAAAAAAAAATTACCATGCTAAAATTAAAAAAAAAAAAAAAAAAAAACAACAACAACAACAACAACAACCCTTGGAACTCTAAACAGCCAGGAACACACTAAAGACGCGAGGGGAAACCCAATCATGGTTTCCTTTGACAAACACCATGTATATTGTATTCGTGATTGAAACTTGAAACGATAATTGTCTGTTTCGGGTCCCAGGTGGTTGTGATACACGACAAAAGAAAGCGGTGAAATATATTTTTTAAAGTATTTTTATTTTAAATATATTAAAATAATATTTTTTATTTTAAAAATTTATTTTTATATTAAGTTTTTATATTTTTGGTTTGGAAAAAAAAAATATTACTATCAACTTCTACCACTTATGATTTCTGTACTCAAGAGAAATAAATGGTTGACGTATAAGATTTAAGAAAGTGGGACCATGCACGATTTTTCTTATGAAACCAGGCCGAAGCTCCGTAGTTAACGGTATCACGAAACCTTGTGCAAGTCACAACCCCCGCCTTCCAAAATCAAATATTCCTCTAATAATTCTCAATATTACAAAAGAAAAAAAACAGTTATCACAACGAGATCTAATAATCAAGCTAAAGAGACTGGAATTAAAACTTGAAATAGAGAGATAAAAAAAGAGACATTCTACGAAGAAACAGATTTTCTTTTGTTTTTTCTTTTTAAGAAAAAATGCATTTATCGAAATTTCTATACAACAAATCAAAACGTACAGTTTTGAACAACCAAAGTCTTCAAAATCGTTGTAGAGATACAGAGACAGGAAACAGAAAACTTCAACAGAGAAGAAAAATCTAAAAGATCAAAATCCATGCATGTGAGAAAGAGGAGGTGGATTAAATCATGCATGCTAGGAGAAGGGAGAATACTTTTCAACGGAGGAGAGAACATCGCTTTTATCGATCTTTCCACCGAGACCGGAAGCGAGATCCAATGCACCAGCCTTCGACATTTCTCTTAGATTCCACCAAACAGAGATCTGAGACAAAAAAAAAAACAGTGGAAACGGATTCTAGTTTTTTCGATGGAAATGCAAAATATTGTGATTGAGTGTGAGTGAGTCTGGAAAATTACATCGAAAGTTGAGATCGGGGGATGAGCCTTTTTTAATTTGTTCAGAGGGAGGCCTGAAGGAGAGAGGGTGGGGACAGTGGAAGCTTATTTTGCTACAATTGGGATTTATATAGAGGGAGAGGTTTAAAGACAGGTGGCTAATTTGAGGAGAGGGAGTACACAGGTGGCTAATTATTACTTAGCCTTCGCATTAAATTCATGCGCACCGCACGTACAAACGCAATCGTGTTTTGAATTGGGATATAGGATGTTTTAAAGTTAATTTTTGTTTATAAATATATTAAAATAATATTTTTTAATATTAACGTATTAAAATTTTTTTAATAGATTATGTTTCCTATTTATAAATTTGATCTTTAGAGGAAGCTCATCCACAAATGTTTGTTTGATGTGATGAGATGTTCCTTGATTTTTCGTGTGGAGCAAAATAAGTACTGTTACTACCGTCCGTGCCGTTATTTTTAGAATTTAGATAAATTATTTCTCCAAAAAATAAAAGTATAGAATTTAGAGAAACTCGTGATTTCCATTTTTCACAAATATAAATATAAATCAAATTAAATGCTGTTTGAGTCCTTGTTTTTAATTAGCACCGGCATGTTAAAATTAACGGTAGGAAATGTCATTTTATGGAGGTCACGCCTCGAGTATTTTTAATTTCTTGTATTTCTAAAGCTGAGGCTGATGCAACGTGTTGTTGTTATTAATTAACAAAGACTAAATAAAACTGGGAGGCTGCCGATGTTTGAACCTCCTCCGATCAGTTTTTAACTTTTCAAAACTTCTTTTCTTTTAGTTGCAGCTTTTTATAGTTTAATTGTATAAGAATATTAGATTTCAAATTATAGTATAAATACAAAATTAAAAGATATAAAATTATGATATAAAATACACAAAAAAAATACCAGACTTGTCTTAAAAAACAATTGGTTGATGGAATTCCAACAACAACAAAAAATCAAGTTTAGTGTCAATAAGTTTTATTTTACGAGAAGAGTTTGATGGTAATAATTTTTCTCTATAAACATTACTAGAAGAAAAATAAAATTCTATTTATACTTTTTAGGTTCGGTTAATCTTGTTTTTCTTAGATGATTTTATGCTATTTTGATGTTGGTAAGTGATTAAGAAAGTTATATTGTGTTTATTGTATGTTTTTAATGAGAGTTGAAAAATAAATTTTAACCCAAAAAACCTTACTTAGTGATGGTTGGATTTTGAGTTATATAGTACCTAGTGACGAGCTGTTGTTTATTTTTAAAAAAAAAAAGATAAACAACATGCAATTTACACCTTATAAAAGAAGAAAAATTAGTTTTGGAGTGCGGGCCTGACACAGGGTTACACGACTAGGTTTTTTTTAGATCCTGACATGCTAAGTTACTCAAGCACACGCGTTTGACTTGATTTTTTTAAAAAAAAATCTTTAATTTTAGATTTTTAATTTCATAATCTCGATATTTTTTTATATATATTAAAAGAAAATTTATTCCAACCTACAAAATATCACGCGAAGTAAGCTAGTGGTATCTATTTACATTTAGGCTCTAGCTAGCTTCTCAGGTTAGAACGAGTAGTGAGAGTTTTCAAATATTATTGTCGAGTAATGTGGCATGTTGATCGGAAACCGTTTACAAAATCATTGTCGGTAAATCTACAGGGATTTAAGATCATAGCCGATGCTTACCTTCCATGCTATACATCATTTGATAAGAGCTTGTGAGCGTACCTTGGCATTAATTTTTACAAGTATTTTGTCGTCAAATATATTTTCTTGAATTAAAATAAAAGAAGGTCTTGAATTTAATTACTAGCGTTTTGTCCACACCGATGGATAGTTAAGAGACTTTACAATTTAGCGGGAGCCGTACGGAGTGAGAAAACAGAAAAGTCTTGGCGGGAGAAAAAAACTGAAGGAGACGCCAAGAAAGACAGCACTGATAAAATCGTTTTTATTGTTTGACAACAGGCCGATTCCCTTGCTCCTGCCAGCCATCGCTGCACGTCGTGTATCGCGCTGCACGTGCATTTCGATCCATGTCAGAGGAGATGAACTGAAAGCGGATGTTTTTTTTAAAAAACAAAGGAGCACTTTTTTTTTAATTGGTAAAATAAGAGGAGAGAAAAAAAATCAGAGACACGATACAGTTGATATCATCAATTAATCTACCGTCACTGAGAAAGCCATCAATCGTGATTGGAATATTCCGTCTAAATATGACAGACGGCACACTTTAGTCCCAGATAATTAGTGGGTTTGTTTTAGCGGTGGAGATTAAGTTTTGCGCGTGAAATTTATCAAAAATAAAAAATTATTTTTTGTTTTTTGAGTTTTGTGCATGATTAAATTGTACATAATTTTAATTTTAATCACAAAAACTAAAACAGACAACCTTTAACGTGGGTCCCTTTATTTTCTTTTTCTAGATGTTATTAGATTTATTATTTTTTAAAAAAAAATTATACTAATAAGAAAAATACCGCTGAAAGCGATGCTTGGTCACCTGATCCTAAGCCTAAACCAATATAATTAAAGGATACTAAAATCATGGTTGGACATGTAAGTCCGGCGCTGGACCGTATGATCTAGCCCAACAATTCTATTTTGGAAGCAGGCTTTTGCTAGGCTTTGGCCCGGTTACTTTATTACAGGACGACAACCTGTCGAGGTTTTGGTCCAACAAATCCATGGTCAACTGAGCCCAAACCAAGTTGTCATATATTCATAGTATGTCGTAACGATGCAAAGTTGCACGCTACGTAAAGGCGTAAAGTGCTGAAATTAAATTTCTAAACCCCATCAGTATTTTATTTGTAGGGCTAGATTTATTGCACATTGAATTGCTACGGTGCAATGATATATTTGCCTTTCATGACAAAAATCAAATGACCTATTTTTGGGAATAAAATGATCTTTTTCAGGAATTTATTTGTTATTATAAAATTAATCAAGCTTATAATAGTCTATTAACTTTTTTTTTCATGGTTAAAATGATATAAATACCTTTTAAAAGCAAAAAAGAAAATAACAAGTTGGTAGGGGCTTTTCATTTTCTTTTTTGAAAATAGTAAAATTACTTCATTATTTTTTAAATTAAAAAAATTAAAGAAGGCATCAAGAGGTATTTTGGTCTTTTCATCATTGTTATTTCTTTATAATCTATTTGAGTTATAGGCACATAATTCTTTTAAAAAAATAAAAAGAAAAGGTGGTTGACGTGTCTGTTGAGTGGATGTTGCACGCGCCCTTTAGGAGGTGCGTGTAATGACTTATAGCCGCCAAAAACACCCGAACACCATGTCTTTATAAGCGTCTAGTTACGACACAACAAACGAGGAGGCATGTGTGGTTAAATTTATTACGGTGGGATTTATTTCTCCCCTCTCTTCTCTCTTTCTTTCCTTTGAAACCCACGCTTGATTAGTCAAAATTCAGAGTTATATTTCTATTTATTTTTTTTAATTGTGATTTTTGTTCTTTTCATTTTTCTTTTTTATACTTTTTTAATTTATTTTATTTTTCAATTTAGTACTTCATTATTTTCTTTCATTAGTTTTTATACCAGATTTGGTTCTCATTGTTTTGATTGATATTTGTTTTTTTTTTTAAAATATGATTGAGAATTATATTCGTGATTTTTTTTTGTTGTTTTTGCCTTACATGGAGTCATCTTAGTCTTATGATCTTGGTCAGTGGTTTTGAATATTAATCCGATTTAACTTTGGTTTTTTTTTAATTATATTGTTTTTTCAATTTTCTCATTTAACAATAGGCTATTGGATCCTAATTCTTCTGATTTTTTTGCTTTTTTTTCTATAGAATTATCCTGGATCACGAGTTAGTTACACTAGCCAAGATTAACTTATATTTTTTTTTTCAATGTTTTTTTTATTTCATCATTTAACATAAGGCTATTAGACCTTGATATTTCTGATTTTTTCTTCTTTTCTTTCTATAGGATTATCTCGGGTTGCGTATTAGTCAAGTTAATAAATGTTAACTCATATTTTTTAAAATGTTTTTCAATTTATTTAACTTTAATCTTTTTTCTTAGGTCTTTTTTTAATAATTTTTTTATCCCAATATCATATTGCGGTAGTGGATTAATAGAGTGAACTCGAGTTGACTTGGATTGTTTTCTTTGATTTTTTTTTAAATTAATTTTTTTTAATTGTATGATTTGACATTAGGTTATTGGATCTTGAGGTTTGTTTTTTCTTTCTTTCCACTATACGGGGGTATTCTGGTATCATATTCTAGGTCACGTGTTAGTTAAGTTAACTTAGGTTAACTCGGGTTATCATAGCTTGAACATCTATTTTTACATTAGAAAAATTTGTCTTGACCTGAAGTAGCAAAAATTCTTAGTATTTTTCCAATTAATGGCAATTTCTTATTCTTTGTGTTTTCTTGATTGCCATAAAATTCATGCTCAAATTATTAAAAAGAAATTTGTGTTTTTCAAGTTCTAAGCAAATATATTATTTAAAACATTTTCTTAGAATTTCACAATTCATTCCCAAAGTAATAATGTTGTTAATTGCCGGAATATTGTCTTTTATACTCTCTATCTTGATAAGGACCCACCCCAATTCAAACAATCAAATTCTTCTTCTTTTTTTATGAAAATAATTATGTTGTCTTACTTAATATTTTGTAGTCTAAAAATAATTTTTATATATCAAAATTAAGTTTTTTTAGATTGTAATTAATCTATTTATATATAAAAAAAAACGATTTTCCTCGTTTTTTTAATCAAGCTCGAATCAAATCTATTTATCATCACGCTGTTCTTAGATGCATCCAAAGTTATATTGAAAATTTCGACAAATTTTACAATACTAAATAAATAACTATAAATATTATATCGGACAGACAATTTAAAAATACTCTAGAACTTCTCAAAAGGTGATATTGATGTTCTGTTGCATTAAGAATCTCATTCTCATTAAAAGCATATTTATTGATTGGTAAAAAGAAGCAAAGATATCTCAAAGATTTTAGATGACTCATTGCCAATTTTTCATCTTATTTGTAAGTACTTCCTTATCGAATAAATTATTCTCATGACGATACATTGCCAAGCATAGGTTTGAAATTCAGCCTGGTCGGCGGGTTAATTTGGGACTGGAACCGGATCGAGTTGAAGAAAAAATAGAGAAAGAAAAAATCTGGTGTGACCTAGCAAGACCAGGTTAAAAATCTGGTTGCAACCCATTAATTCTTTTTTAATAAAACAACATTATTTTAATTTTTTTTAAATAATCCAATCAATACCCGAAACCTGAACCAGATCTGAAAACTATGTTAGCAAGAGCTAATTGTACCGGGAAATCACGATAGACACATCTTTATGGGAACTGTTTAGTATAACAGTGAAATGATGATTTTGCTTTAAATATTACTTTCTAACCATTTGACAGCCTGTTAGTTTTAAGAAAATAATATTCATATCAATCTGATTAGTCTAATTATTTTATTAAATTGGTCTGGTTATTTTGAGAAACGGCTAAATCGTTTTCATTATTAAAAAAGTAGGTATTTTCAGCCACAAACCTTTTCTAATTCTTTCATCTTTATAACTCTTTTTTTTTTCTTCTTACTTCATGTCATTTAACTGTAATTTATATTATATTATTTTCAATTTTTCCTAGTTTAATTATTATTTTTACATTTCAAAATATTTTAACCAGATCTTATAGCCCGTGCATGGGCCTTTATCTTTTTTTTCTAGGTTAATGGGACGAGTGATGTGTCAGCCGTCCCATTTCAACTAAAATAACAGACGGCGTGTCGTCTGAAATCCCTAGATTTTAACCACTATGATGGTCAGAAAAATAAAAATATTAATTTTTTTTAAACCTATTTTGACTCAAAACACCTTAGAAAAGTTATCAAACCAGCTTATAACCTTTTAAAAAACACTTTAAAATCTAAAAACAACTTGAAACCAAAAATCTTCTCAAGCTCAGATATGTTTTTAAACATTTTCAAGATAAAAAAAACCCATCATCATATAAAACCATTTAATATTTAAATCAACTGTTCTGATGGTCGGAATCATCATAACGATAACTTTTTATCTTTAAACCAGAAATCGACGAGCTCCTCTCTCTCATCCCATCAAAAAAAAACTGAAAAATAATGAAAATAAAATTTGACACTAAAATTAACATTTTTAAAATTAAAGGGATCGATCACCTAATAGCTAAAAAAAAAATAAAAGATTAAAATATACTTTTCAATCAAATTTAAAAGTCATTATCAATTTTACTTTTAGTCTTTTATCATTTATTCAACCCTTTTTTGCCTTAAAAACATGCAATTTGGTTATGATTTAGATTTAAAAAAGTTTAATTGTGGAAAGAAAATTCACTGCTCTAATTTACTGTAATTTATGAGAGAATAAATAGTAATAATAGCCAAAAATGTTTTCCCTAACATGAATTATTTTATGTTAAT
>Ga0325410_1008738_pt1 | contig 10934 bp, 7 predicted proteins | sample PopdelMetagenome_16_FD_206182 | JGI IMG/M metagenome (GOLD analysis project Ga0325410, IMG submission 206182) | Populus deltoides microbial communities from Bellville, Georgia, United States - Xylem-PdIQD-R3 | ecosystem: Host-associated > Plants > Phyllosphere > Stem > Wood/Secondary xylem...
CTTCCCTCTACCAATTCTGGGTTTGTAACGGGAATGCCCGCATGTCATGCACTCGGTCATCTCAGCATTTTCAAGGTAGTATAACATGCAGAAGTTAGGGCATATATCAATTTTCTGGTATCCTAAACCGAGGGGTTTCATCATGGACTTGGCAGCATAGAAGTTCTCTTTCAGCCTGTTCCCTTCAGGTAAAATGCTTATCGCCCATTCAATAATCTTGTCATAACCGGCCTCACTCAACCCGTGATCTGACTTGATGGTGAACACCTGTGCTACGGCTGATAATTTACTGTGGTTCGTGCAGCCATCCCATAATGGTTCGTCAGAATCTCTCAACAGATCAAAAAACCTTGCTGCATCTGCATTAGGTTCTTCTTCTACGATTGGACATTCCCTGACATTACCTTCACTCATTCTCATTGCATCCATAACCATATTCCTGTAAGGATTACTGTTCTCATTTCCAACTTCATGCATGTTGCTAGCACTAGAAGTTGACCCAACCACCTATTCTTCCATGCTCTCATCAGGAACAAATAGTTCTCTGTGTGCATGCCAACACGGGTAATCCTCCATGAACCCTTTGGTTAGAAGATGCATCGTTACAACATCTTGATGCAGAAACTTTAAATTTTTACACTTCCTGCATGGACACCTAATACCGCCATCAGTAAAATTCCTCGGAATAGATCTTGTGAAATTAATAAAACCCTGGACACCGTTACAATAATCCATCCTCCACAATCCTTGGGGTGAGTCCTGATACATCCATGAACGATCATCCATGACTTCTATTGAACCTCTATAAAACGTAACAAAAATATTGGTTTTCCCCGACATTATCAAACAAACTAAAACAACACTTATGTTAAATATTCATTATCATTTATCAACTATCAAATTTCATACATACAAATTTATACATATATAAATTTACAGAAATCACAACTTCAAAATAGAATTGATAACAATTAAAAAAGACCCGTTAAACAAGCTATTAATTATTTATTTCATCACAACACATTTAATTCGGTGTAACTCAAACAAAATTTCAACAATTTACAAACAAATATAATTTAACAAAATCTAAAACAAACTATAACAATTACAAAATTATACATTCATACTACAAGTTTCTTTGACAAATAACAATCAAACAAGTACATACGTTAACAAAATACATATACTAAAAAAACAATAAAATTGATCACATTTAAATGTTAAAACTAAAAAGAATAGATTTACTATTAAAAAAATAATAAAATCCACAAGAAACGGATATTGTGACCACGTATAAGGTATAAGAAACTTGAGTGCTTGTGTTGAGAATAGTGGAGAGTTGGGATGGGTGGTTGCAGTTTGGGAGGGAAGAGGTGGGATGGGAAAGAAGAAGAAGGAGAAACAGAGGAAGAGAGTGTCGGCAGAGGGGGTGTATATAATGGTCTTTACCGATGGAATCACCAACGGAAACATTCCGTCGGTTATTCCATCGGTGATTCCATCGGTGACAGTGCCATGTCACTGTATGGCTATCTCAATTTGAATCCCTCGGTCATTCCGTCGGTAAACGGTCGGTATATACCGACGAATATATTCCATCGGTATTGATGTAACCATATTATTCGATAGTTTCACCCATATTTAACTAGTGTTTTGCCTATGTTTTATGTATAAAATGCCTTGATATTCTTTGTTTTATACTTTGAAGGCACCTTTAGATGAAACATGCAAAAAGGAGTAAATTGGAGGTAATTGGTAGCTTTTACCCTCAGTCGATGTTTTGTGCAGAGCGTGAGTTCTAGAAGTCAAAATAAGTGATTCCAGTGGCATTAGAAAGCTAACATCCATACCTTTCTGGAAAGCTAAGTCAAGAAAAATAAAAATACAAAGAGCATGGAAATCACATCCTTCAAAGTCAAAATTTGTATTCTGCCAGTGTTGACCTTTGGTCATTCAAAAATTCAATATCTGGAGCTTCAGAAGTCCAATTGATGCAAACTAACTTTTGTTAGATTCCTGACTCAAAGGCATACAAACGCTCTAAATTTCAGCCAAAAACAATGTCATATGAGGGAGATATGAGTTTTCAAAGATGACAACTGAATTCTGCCAGCAAACAGGTTTTGTGAAGAAACGAATCCAAATTACATCCCGAAGCATCCAAACCGACATCCAAGTTTTAATTTCAGCAATTTAGCTCCTCTAGTAAATCAATCTAGAAGGTCAAGGAAGGCAACCACCAACCTCAAATCACCAACCACAAACCAGCCGCCAGCCACCAGCCGCCTTCACACTACCACCATCTCTTGATGTTCACACTTGAACTTTGATTTTTCTTACTTACAATTTGTGTATAAATAGGCTACTAAGTTTATGCTATTAAGTGAGCCAAGAGAGCCAAGACAGAGGGAGAGAGAGTGCAGTAGAATCAAAGAAAGAAAGGTGGCAGCCATAAGAGAAGAAACATGAACTCTCCCCTCTACAAATCAGAAATCATATATTCTTTCATCTTTAGGAGTAGTTTTTCAATAGATATGCAAGGCTAAGCTCGTTTTCTTGGTTGTAAAGACACAAAAACCTTCAGATTTCAAGAACTGTGAGATTTATTCTTCGATTTATTTTCAGTTTGTATTATGAATGAGTATGTTTGTTTTCCTATGCATATTTCCTATGATTGTTTATCTTAATTGCTAGAGTGGACTTTAAGTTATTGTTGTGAACAATCTATTGCTAAGTTTGATATCAAAACCGGAGTTGTGGTATATAAACTTGTGAAGCAACTAAGCTTGATAATTGTAGCGGAACTACGTTATTAAACTTAGGGAGAACATTCGATCAAAGCAACACAAGCTGACAACTTGGTTGTTAAGATTAATGAATTTATCTAGATCTTAAGGCTGCCATTGGATTAAATCATTAGTGCGGACACTGTGATTGTTTGTTGGTTAGGGCTAGTTATACGGAAGATCCGTTAATTAACCAACGTTAAAAAAAGATAAAAATTCAGAATATAAACTGAAGTTTCGTTTCAAGGATCGGTTCTGATTTCTGTAGGTGGATGTGTGCTTGCGACCAAGGTTTGTTTTCTTGATATATTTCAGTTTCAATTGATTTTGTTTGTTAGTGTAATTTCTACCATAGTTTAGATCATTGCAAATCAAACCCCCCCCAATTACATAACGTATAGCATAAAAATCTAAACTAAACCTTCCTCGTGGGATCGACCCCTTGCTTGCTCTATACTATCTTGTGTGTTTTAAGTTAGGGTAATTAATTTGTGCGACCGCGACATCGCAGCAGGTATATATTGACCGTATCTCCGACGGAGTTAGTCCGTCGGTATATACCGACAGATTTTGAGATGGAATTTAGTTTGTCGGTAATAACTACCGACGGAATATTTCCGTCGGTAATTCCGTTGGTTTTCTCCGGTTTTCTGGTAGTGATTGTTCACTGTCCTTAGGTCAGACCCTCAATCAGATTTGGGATGCTCGACATTAGCATTTTCTCGAATCAGATCAGGAAATTCTTTTGACCTTCAAGTTGCGGCCATATTTTGCTCTTCAAAACAATTTTATCTCATTTTGGATCCTTCATGAAAGTTATAATGCTACAAGTTTAGATGAATTTGGGTTTTTGAATTGCTAATTTCTATAACAGAAGCTCAAGATATTTCCTTTTGAAATCTAGCATGAAAGTAGAGAATCATGCCGCGAGAAGGTTTCCAACCGAGTTTTGTTGCAATTATGTTTTTCAAAACGATTTTATCTCACTTTAAACCCTCATGGAAGTTATAGACAGAATTTGAGCTTTTGCAATCACGTGCTGATGAATTTGAGCTTTTGAATTGCTTGATTTCAATACTAGAAGTCCAAGTTATTCCCATTTGAATATCTAATATGAAAGTAGAAAATCCTGCCGCAAGAAGGATTCTAGCCCGAGTTTATCAAGTCTTGTGCAGTTTTATTTCCTTTTTTTCTCTGCACAAACCTCCCCATATGCAATTATTTCCTTTTCTCTGCAAATTCTTGGTAGTTTCCTTTTTGGAGCTGCAGATCATGTTTTTGTGCAGTTTTAATTCATAGGAGACAACAACTTTTGATAGCTGTAAAATGACATGAAGAGACAAACCTCACCATCATCTAATGGCTGGGATTTTATCCCTAACATAGATGGCTGGGATGATGTGTTAATGTTGGAAAGAAATCACTGGAATCAACACATAATCAATGAGAATATTGTAGTTTTCTCATTTGCATTATTTGGTTGTAAATCAGCCAAGATTTACATCCTAGAATTAGTGCATTGAATCTTTTCTAAATAGAGATATATTAGGCTATTTATAAGCCCCTTCTACTGACCTAGCAGAGAAGGGAAAAAGAGGAGAAAAAGAAAGAAAAAAGACAAGAAAAAACAAAAGAGAGGCTGGCAGTAGGAGAGGGAAAAAATGCAATAGAAAGATGAAAAAAGAAGAGAAACAAGATGAAAAAAGAGAAAGAAGGTAGACAATAGAAGAGAAAGAAGAGAAAAAAGATGAAAAAAGAGAAGAGAAACAAGAAAGAAGCAGGGACTGCCTTTCGGTCTCTGCTCCATGTTTTGCAAACAAAATCTGCAGAACAAGGAAAAACAAAGGAGCTAAAACCAGTAGAGAGAGAGGGACGAAAACGCAGAGATAAAGCTCAAGAGACAGACACCAATAGAGAATAGAGGGGAAAGAGCCGAAACAGATGACAATATTGATAGACAAGCCAGTTCGCCTTCCCCATCACCGTCTTCCTTTTCGTTTTCTGCCTCCAGGTCTGTTCCTCCCCATCTCTTTGCATGCATTTTCCTTTGTGCTTGTATTGTTCAAGTGAATTATAATTCACTTGAGCAGTAACCGAGTCTCTTTGCATGCATTTTCCTTTGTGTTTGTACTGTTCAAGTGAATTGATCCACTTGAACAGTAACTGGACAGTTTTCATTGAACAGTAATTGAGCCCTTTTTGTGTCTAGCTAGGTCACTTGCTTGAGCAAGTGACCCGGCTGAACCTACTGGTTCCAACTTTTTTTTTCTTTCCTGAAAAAAATAAAAGAAAGAGAAAGAGATTTATGATTTTCTGGCATATTTATTTTAAGGTCTGAATTTTTTTATATTGTAAAAAAAAATATCAATCTCGCATTTAGAATACCCGGTTTTCAATGCAAATGCAGCAAATATATATATATATATGTTTTCATGCATACGACCAACACCCTAACATATTTTAAATTTCCTTTAAAAAAAACAAATATTCGAAGTTTAAAAAAAATGTGTTTTAGCATGGATTTCATAAACACAAAAAATTATTTTCTTGCATTCTGGAATTTACAACATGTTTGTAAAACTCCAAAAGGTGTTGGCCAATATTCCAAAAAATATAAAAATCTTATTTTTAGGGGAATTCATCTATTATTCACCGTTAATATTTAGATAAAGAAATCCTAAATGGATGAATATTCAAAACATTATTGAGAATAACTTGTTATTATTCACTGTTAATGTTTAGATAAAGAAACCCCAAGTGGTTAATATCCAAAATAATTTTTTAGGAATAATAAGTCATCACACATCCTTGAAAGAAGCTTCAATTATAATTGAGGACATTCCAAATTTTTTTAACTCCACGGTTTACGAGTCGTGAGATTATGAAACGCTAAGGCAAAAATAGGCTTTTAAAGTGCTATGAATTTCCTTAGATTTCTAAATTTTTATCCCTCTTCCTTACGATTTACGAGTCACGAACACTTAAAATCCTAAGGGGAAAATGAGCTTTTAAAGTACATTGAATCTCCTTAGATTTCTACCTTAGCTATCTTTTAATTCATAGGTTATAAATTTATTCCAAATCAAACACAGATTTTAAGAGACTACATCGGTTCTTCTTGGCACTCTTTAGACACATCTAAAGGTATGATCTATATTGACCAAGGGTTCTTACTTTTAGACTTTGAACCCAAGTTCATTCATCATAGCAAACCTATCACAGGAAAACTTATTAGAGAACACGAACACCATAGCAAGGCAAAACAAACACCAAGCAGCTTACCTTAGGTAAGGCGTACTAGGGGTGGTAATACCTTCTCTTTACGCAACTAGTCCCTTGCCTTAAAATCTCTTAAAGAATAGTTAGGTTTCTTGGTAACCATAATACTAGGTTGCGACTCCCTTATAAAACAAAACAAAAACCCCGACATGGAATCCCCACTCCCGTGGAGGGTCCCCGCGATCTGCACAAGGGTGCGACAAATATCATATAGGATGAGTTGTAACTCTTGGACTTGGCTTACAACTATTTTTGAATCATCCATTTTAAAGACAAGTAATTTGTTGCTTTGATTTCTTTTTCAAACTAACATCCTCATCCTTGTATTTCTGCTCCAAGGATTCATGTAGCTTCTTAGATCTAACAATGAAACTATACACATAATAAAGTATATTATCCATCTAATTTATGATGTAATATTTATACATAAGATCACCATGTTTCCATGCATCAATAGCTATCACTAAAGCGACAACAGACTCTTTGTCTGATAGCTTTAAATTTATGATGTAATATTTATACATAAGATCACCATGTTTCCATGCGTCAATAGCTATCACTAAAGCGACAACAGACTCTTTGTCTGATAGCTTTAATGCATGTTTGTGTCACACACATGCTTTGTGTTGCACTCGACATCACAATGGTTGCTCTTTTCTTTTAAATTTTTATGTTGAAAAATGAGAAAAAAAGGTTTGAAGAGGGAATGAAATGTGAAGTAGTTGCCACCTAACATTATGTTCACTAAGAATTCTAACTGGTATTTTAGAGTTTTCAACAAGAAGTTGATTATACTAAAGAGAAGATACTATTACCCGTAACCAGAGACAATCTTTTCAGGTGATATTGGTGAAGAACTAGATGGGTTTAAATAGGGCATAATAAACCCTTAGAGGGTTAAGGTACTAAACATTTGTTTATGTATCCAACGTTCATGGACAAAGATCAATAAAGGTTCATTTATCATATGGTGAGATATCACTCGTATTTTTGTTGAATGATATTTTATACTCCAATCATTAGTGTCTAAATAGTGACCATTGATAGTTTACCTATTTAGAAGTAAAATATAGTGATACTAAATGTCCTTTTTTGAACTAAAGGTTGGACAATGACCTATAAATGTTAATTTATCCTGAGTGTGTTGCTATATAAACTGTCATAACTCAATTCTAGGTTATTCCCCAAACATCACTTTCTTTTTCAAAATAAAAATAAAAAAACAAAATAAAGGTTGGCAATGTGGAGAATGTAAGTCGGGAAATCAAACTGCAATTTTTTAAGGAAATTAAAGACCTAATTGTACCCCATTATGCCCCAAAATAGAGACAAAATGCACATTCAAGGTCAAATTAAATTATTATTGGATGAATTTTCATAAAAATTAAGTTCGAGGACATAATTAAATTTTTAATAGGCCAATTTGATTTAATCGTGAGCCAAATTGAATTTTAATTATGTTTAAGAATTAATTTGGGTTCAATTCAAGGATTTAATTAAGTACAAGGACTTAATTATACTTTAAAAGGGTCAAATTAATTTTATCTAGGGCTTAATTGGTGAAAAATTAAGTTTGGGAGCCTAATCTAGGCTTAATTGAGAATATTAGAATTTTAAGAGACCAAATTTAATTTTTACCAAGTTAATTGATTGAAATTGGCGGCCAAATTGCAAGAAAATTGAAGTTTTTTGGTCAATTAAGGGCTAAATTGAAGAAATTCATAGCCAACGACCAATCTGCAAAAGGCACCAAACTATAGAGGCTTAATTGACGAAATTTAGGGGTGAAATTGAAGAAATTAAAAGTTTAATGGTTTAAATTGTATAAATCCGAGACTAAGGACTAAATCACAATAGGCACGTAACTTCAGGGATCCAATTGAAGTTCATCAGGAGCTTAATTGCATTAAATCAAACATTTAGGGTCAATTAAGGGTTCAATTGAAACAAATTGAAAGCTACAAGACTACATTGAACTTCGGCGAAATCCCTAATTCAAACCTAAAACGGCACCGTTTTGAATATATATATATATATATATATATAAAGGACTAGACGACACGTCGTCTGGTCATTGTTCATTGTCTTCTTCTTTTACCCGGATAAAGCTGCTCTTGTCACCTACTTTGCAGGCACATTTAATGTATCTATCGTCCATAAGATTTAACAAAACTTGCACGAAAATGATCACCTACAATTTCTCTACAATTTCATGTGAACTTTTCAGGTTGAATGACAGCACGACAGCCCCGGTGCCAGCCTAAACAGGCCAACTCAGGCAGCTTTTTTCTGCAAATTTGACAACTCAGGATGCCTACTTTAAATCAACGGTTGGGATCCTTCCCAACTAAATCAAAGGCTTCAATTTTTTTCCCCCGATATAGACAAGATTGCTCATCCTACCGCCTATAAATAGAGGTTGATTTCATGGCCTGAGGGGGGAGAAATCGGGTCCAAAGTCAGCCAAAAAACCAGCCATTCCCGATTCCAGCCAACATTTTCCTCCCTTCCTTCTCTCTCCACCGTGTCTTCAGCTCCTGAAGACCCCGCAAACACCTTTCTCCTCCACCAACAGACAACGGCGCAACCTCCCTACGAACCTAAATCTTCACCAGTGGCAAAACGACCACTGTGACCGCCGGTCCTCTCCCTCTGCATATGTCTTCTTCTTTTTTCCTCTTCCTGTCACAACCACCGTCAGCTGCCACAGTTTCCATAGCCTGCACTACACTGTCCTCACCAGACCCTTCAACCAGGCGAGCCCCCCTTCTTTCCTCCTTTTTCTTCTTCTTTATTCACTATGTGAACAGTAGGCGTGAATTATAATTCACATCCTCCTGTTCATGTAGGATGTAAATTATATATATATATATATATATATATATATATATATATATATATTTAAAAAAATCAAAAAATCAAAAAATTTCAAAATATCATTTCAAAAAATTGTGATTTTCTCAAATATTTTTCTACCAATTTTGCATAATATCAGGTTGTATATTTACACTGTAAAATATAAATCTGGTATTAAAATACCTGGTTTTCTCCTAAATATTTCAAAAAATAATTCAAAACATTTTCTAAAAAAAATCTCAAAAACCTTTAAATTAATTTTCCCTTTAAAAAAAAATTGTTTTTATGCATATAGCCAAATCCTAAAATTTTTCCAAGCACATTTTCATTAAAAAAATTGTATCTTTCTCATATTTTGAAAATCCAAAAATATGGATATCATAACCAGTTTATGATTATCCATTATGGTTTGGCCAAAATATCAAAAACCTTTTTCCAATATTTTTTTAGGGTCTAGATGTAGACTTTAATATTTGTGGGGTGTAAAATTATATGATAAAGTACACCCTCACGTATTAAAGATATAAGGTGTAAAAAGACAATGCTAAAATTCAGACTTTTGAATGGTTAGAGTTTAACTCGATAAGATAGAAACTTTCTCATAAAGAGAAATCTACTTTAAACCTTAGAAAAGACTAACGAATAGAATCCCGACACAATATAACAATCAAACAACAATGCAGCTTACCTTAGTTAGGGTGTATTAGGGGTGATGCGTCTTCCCCTTGCACAACTAGTCCCTTACTCAAACTCTCGCAAACCATAGGTTCCTAGTGACCATAATACTAGGTGGCAACTCCTAAACATTAATCATAATTTTATGATTAAATCCAAAACATATTTCTAACACAAAAAACCACACAAAGGAGGCATGATAAAAAGCGTCCGCCATCGCCAGACAACGTCAAGTCGGCATGACCTCGCGACATAAACAATCATATTTTATTAATTTTTTTAAGTGTTTCCTTTATATATATGTATATATATTATTAAAGAGGCAAATTGATATTTTATCATTTATAAGGTTTTTAGGTTTCCTTATAAATTGAAAGCTATGCCTCTTATTTCACGTTGATGGTGAAAAAGGTGAGTAGAGTACAATATTGAAATACCTAGAACACAAAAAACAAGAGCTATTACTTTAAGGTATAATAATTTCTCTCTTCTAAAAAGGTTTATGAGATTTTTCACAGGTAGTTTGTGTGGATTACCTTTAGAGGCCAGACAATTGGAAGACTTGTGGTTTATGACAAACCAGCCTTGAAGCATATATTCAAAGTCAAAATAAAGTTCAAATCTTCAGGTAATCTTCGCATAAATCTTAAACAACTCTAAATTGTTCTAACAAGATTCTCAAGACTCCTGAAAAAAAAATCAAATTTACTATTTTCACTGCATGTTTGTGTTTGTTAGAGAATAATATAAATCATATATTGGAACCTCACCTAATAGCTTAAGCTTTTAGGTTGAACCAAAGTAACATCACTGATTTTTAATCAGTGCTTGCACCTTCAGTCCTACCATTTTCATTGCACTATTATTTATTATAATGTATTTTTTATTATCTCACTTATTTCTTACAAACATTTTGTCATTTTTCTCATTATTTTATCCCTCAAAACACATTACCAATTTCTCTATCCTTATGAATTCTTAACCAAAATTCATTTTATGGAGGTCATCCCTTCCATTATATATCATTATTTATCTATTATTTCTTATCTTGATTCCCACCACTCATTGAGATCATATCACTTTCAGTCTTACTTTTACATAAGGGTTTACACATCCGCATATTTAAATTATAAATTTTCAGAATTTCACATTCTCCCCTCCTTTAAGAAATTTTGTCCTCAAAATTTTGGATTTCTACTTATATTTGCAACTATTATTAGGTACTTCTTTATCTTTTTCATTTCTCCTTTCTGTAACATGGATATAAGAAACACGTCTTGGATTCTATATAAAAGTATAGACAATTAAATTCAATAAGCTATTAGCCCAACTCTTGTG
>Ga0325410_1008739_pt1 | contig 10933 bp, 5 predicted proteins | sample PopdelMetagenome_16_FD_206182 | JGI IMG/M metagenome (GOLD analysis project Ga0325410, IMG submission 206182) | Populus deltoides microbial communities from Bellville, Georgia, United States - Xylem-PdIQD-R3 | ecosystem: Host-associated > Plants > Phyllosphere > Stem > Wood/Secondary xylem...
TCAACTTCAATATTGTCACAGCTGCCGATGCCTTCCTTTGCCAATTTGATACCACAAGCTCTCAGCCATGAGCTTTTTTCTCGGTCTCTTCATGGTGATTTATCTTCTCCGTCAGCTTTTGTTGCACACCGAGGTTCTTCTTTCAGTGCTGCTTCTGGTCGCCCAAAATCTGCCATCTCTTCATCCGTTTCTGGAAATTTTTCTAGATCTTCAGTTGTTACATGTCAGTGGTGTAATAAAGAGAGGCATACTGCTAAGAAGTGTCACAAACTTAACAGGTTATTAAAAAAGGCCAAAGGAGACAGCTTACTTGAGGCTTTTGTTGCTACTTCCATTGATCCATCTACCACTTCTGAATGGTATACTGATATTGGCGCTACTTCGCATATGACAAATGATGTTAATGAACTTGACAATTCTGTTCCTTATACTGGTAATCAAAAGCTGTATGTTGGTAATGGTAATTCCATGTCTATTTCTCGCATTGGCAAAATCAATTCGATTGTTGCTTCTCATCCTTTACCTTTATCAAATGTTCTCCTTGTACCTAGCATTACTAAGAATCTTTTGTCAATCAGCAAATTTACTCGTGAGAACAATTGCTTAGTCAATTTTTCTTCTTCTGGTTTTTTCATACAGGACTTAACAACAAGAAAGGTGATAGGAGTAGGTCGATGTAAGAACGGGCTTTATGTTCTTGATCGTGGGCATGCAACTTTTTTATCTAGTCTTTCTACATGTAATCTTCGTGCTTCATTCTTTATTTGGCATGCACGACTAGGGCATCCCTCTTTTCGTGTTGTTTCCTCTTTAAATAAACATGGTGCTATTTCAGTTTCTGATAATTGATCAATTGATTCGAAACCTTGTTTTGGTTGTCAACTAGGCAATAGTCATCGTTTACCATTCTCTAACTTGGATCAACGATGTAATTCTTTATTTGAACGGATACATTGTGATTTATGGGGTCCATCCCCAATCACTTTTCCATCTGGCTATAAGTATTACTGTGATGGTGGTACTGATTTCTTTCACATATTTGTTCATTTTCATAAGTATGTCCAAACTCAATTTGACATTCAAATCAAATCTTTTCAATGTGATGGTGGTACTGAGTTTACAAATCATCGTTTTACCTCATTTCTTCGTGCACATGGTATCATACAATGAATTGTTTGTCCTTATACACTGAATCAGAATGGCATTGCTGAAAGAAGCATCGCCATATTACTGAAACTGGTCTTACCCTTATGTTTCATTCTAATATGCCTTTACATTTATGGGTTGACTCTTTTTCCACGACTTGTTATCTCATCAATCGCCTCCCATCACCAGTTCTTGATGGTAAGTCTCCTTATAAAACTTTATATTCTCACCCTCCTTATTCCATGCTTCGTACATTTGGTTGCCTCTGTTTTTCTTTTCTTCGTGATTACATGCCTCATAAATTATCTCCTCGGTCCCTACCTTATGTTTTCATTGGCTATAGTCACCTTCATAAAGGTTTTTGTTGCTTGGATAAGAAAACTAATCGGGTATACATTTCTCGTCATGTTCAATTTTTTGAAAACTATTTTCCTTATGCTTCCGCTTCTTCCCCTCTTTCTTTTTTAGGTGGCACCGATTATATTACTTTTGATGATTCTTCTGACCCGTCTTTGTCTAGTGATACTTCAACTTCCAGTGTGATTCCAGCTCCTCGCTTGGCCTCCACCTCATGTGTACCTTGTGCTGATTCACACATTCCTTCACCACCTTCAAAAGATTTATTACCGCTCTCATCTTCGGTGATAGCCTTGGATATCATACCTTCTTCTTCTTCTTCTTCGCCTCGTCCATCACCAACCATTAATCACCCTATGGTTACTCGTGCTAAAAACAGTATTGTTAAGCCTCGCACTATTCATTCGTTATCTGCTTTGTCTTCTCCATCTTGGTTTTAGGCACATCTTACAATTAAGGAACCTCGTGGCTTTAAGTCAGCCATCAAGTATCCTGATTGGCTTTCTGCTATGGATGATGAAATTGCTGCTCTCAAGCAGAATAACACATGGCGTTTAGTTCCTCGTCCACATAATCATAATGTTATTGGTTGTCGATGGATTTTCAAAACAAAGCTTCAGGCAGATGGTTCTGTAGAATGTCACAAAGCTCGTTTTGTGGCCCAGGGTTTCTGCCAAAAACATGGCATTGATTTTGACGTAACATTCAGCCCTGTTGTTCGCCCGGCCACTGTTCGAATTATCTTAACACTTACTGTCATGCATAATTGGGCTCTTCGTCAACTTGATGTTAAAAATGCTTTCTTGCATGGTTTCCTTCAAGAGGAAGTCTACATGGAACAACCTCCCGGATATATTGATCTTGAGTTTCCCTCTCATGTTTGTTGCTTACAACGGACTCTTTATGGTCTGAAACAGGCTCCCCGAGCATGATTCCAGCATTTCAGTCATTTTTTGCTTGGCCTTGGTTTTCTTGCAAGTCGTGCTGATTCCTTATTATTTGTTTATCATGGTCCTCATGGTGTTCTTTGTCTTCTCTTATATGTAGATGATATTATCATCACTGGCAGTAATCAGCTTATGCTTCGTACACTCATCAATCGTCTAGCCCAAGAATTTTCCATGAAGGATCTTGGTGACTTACACTATTTTTTGGGTATCGAGGTCATTCGAAATGACAAAGGAATTTTTCTGAGTCAAGCAAAATATGCTCTTGATCTCTTGACTCGTGCCGACATGGTGGATTGCAAACTGATTTCCACTCCTTTTGTGGTTGGGTCTCATCTCACAGAATCTGGCACTCCTCACTGTGATGCTACTCAATTCCGGTCGCTTGCAGGAGCTTTGCAATACTTAACTCTTACCCGGCCTGATTTGTCCTACAGTGTTAATTCTATATGCCAATATATGCATGCTCCTACAATAGATCACTTTTGTACTTTAAAGCGTATTTTGCGCTATGTCAAAGGCACTTATCATTATGGCTTACAACTTTCACAGCATTCTTCTTCCACTTTGATTGGCTATTCCGATGCAGACTGGGCTGGTTGTCCTGTTACCAGACGCTCTACCACAGGCTATGCTGTTTACTTTGGCCAAAGTCTCATCTCATGGTGTTCTAAGAAGCAAACCACTATTGCTCGCTCAAGTGCTGAAGCAGAATACCGTGCTTTAGCCACAATCGCTGCTGAAATTTCCTGGATGCTTCAACTCCTTCATGAGCTACATATCACGCTCCCTTCTTCGCCAAGATTGCTATGTGACAACACTAGTGCCATTTTCATTGCTTCCAACCCTGTCACCAAATCTCGCTCCAAACATATTAATATTGACTATCATTTTGTTCGGGAACTTGTTGCAGGAAAGACTCTTAGTCTCTGTTTTGTCCCCTCACACCTCCAGCTAGCTGATGTCTTCACAAAAGGGGTGGCCAAATTACAGTTCTTATTGGATCGTGGCAAGTTGTGTGTTTTTCCTTTTTCCACCACGACAACATGGAGGGGGAATATTAGAGACAAATCTGGTTCCCCTAATTATGACCAAGATATCAGTGATACTCCATAATTATAGCTATTCATTTACTCTGTATATTTGCTTTCCATATTCTGTATATGTGCTTTCCATTTCTATGATTGTACAGATTCTATAAATAAAGATTTCCTCTCGTCATAAAGTTGAGGCATTACTTTTTCAACGAGAAATTAATATTTAGAAATATGATTGAAGTTCTATTTTTTAAAAGTTTTAAAATATTTTAATATATTTTCAAATAAAATATACTTTAAATTATAATGGAAAACCTCACAAAATTATTCCATAAGGTGTCCTTTGCGTGCCTGATTGGACTGATCATCCATCTTAACGCCTATCCTCTATCAAGATATCTTAATCTTCACCAAAGACAATATTAGTGACCCATGACTTTAATATGGTGATTAAGATTGGACATTACGAGCATGGCCCAGCACTAACCCTTACGTGGAAGGCCAATCACCTTCATCTGGTTTTATCAATTTTGTTGATGGGGAAGGAATGTCCTATTGAATAATTCGGAGGCCAGTCGACCTCACGATCGAGAGTAACAGAACCAGAAGAAAAAAGGAAGAAGAAGATCCCCATGCATGCCTTAATTATAATGATTTTGATAGGTCACACTTCAAATCTTGTCGTTCGATATTTGACTTAAACCCAAAGCATTAATTATCATTTAACTGCACTTTTTTTCTTACAAGCACTGATCAAAGATTAAGGAAGTTCTGAGCTGATCATGGTAAAAGTCAGTAAAAAGGAAGCAATACCTACCTATGCTAGCTCCCGTGCCCGTGACTTTAAGTGAAGATAATTTCACTTAAATATTCTATTTTAATCTATTTTCCATGTCTGAATTGCGTAAATAAGAGAATTTTACTTGTTTTTATTTCCATGTCTGAATCACGTAAATACGAGGTTAATTTTTTCATAATAAATAACCAATGACATGAAGTTGTTATAGAAATCACCTGCTCCATAGCTAATCACTGAACAGTCTTACTTTAAGACTTTAAGGTAAAGCCATGATGTTCTCTGGTGTGGAGAGACTGAGAATTAATCATTCATTCTCCAAGTTGAAAGGAATGCATCAATCATTTTCTTAATTAACTAAGAATCGGGACGATTCCCTTTCCAAAACGCTTACGTGTCCTACGAAGATTGATGTCCATTGAAGCAGAGAATTAAGTGATCAATTTTATAGTAGTTTTTCTCAAAGTTTTTAAACCTCGATCGCATAGGGCTTGATACAGAGAAGTTCCTCCAAATTTGAGTTCATTCAAGATTAATTTAATTTTTTTATAAAAAAATAAAATAACATTATTCTAAAAAATTTAAAAAATAAACAAGTTTTAATTAGATTTTTTCCGAGCTGATCGGACCATGATTATCAGTTAATTAATCCAGGTTTTTCTACTAAGTTAATTCTTCTATATTTTTATTAAAACTCGACCCAACCTAAATCCCAGGTCATCTGGATTATCGATCAACCTATTGAATTGATTAGGTTTTAAAATAATTTTTTTTTTATGTTTATGAATTAAATATATTCAAACACCAAACTAATGCTAAAATTAGAGATAATTAAACATGCAATAAAAATATATTAATATTTTTTTAATCTATGTCCAACCACCAAAAATAATGTTAATTTTTTTTTAATTTTATCATTTAATATAAGTTTTTATTTTTACTTAATGTTACTTTTTAATATTAAATTGATTTTTCTTTCTTTAAATTTATTCAATGATCAATATCATATCAGGCAACAACTATATAATTTAATTTAAAATCTGATTGAACAAATAATTGGATCAATATGTTTAAAATTTAAACTATTATACTTGGTTTTATAATAATATCAAAAAAACACTCTGATATTATTTTTTTCCAAGTTGCAGCGAGAGCAAGGTAAAGCACACAGATGAAAACAATCGTCCTTGACTATCATGCACGTCTCTTAAAGCTGGTAGCTAGTAAATGTGCTCCATTTAATTCGCTATTTTAAGCCAATAATTACTTCACATAACAAGGCCAAAATACTCAACATCACCACCAAGATTTTGATGTGCTTAATTACATTGCTAAATTTAGAAGTAATCAAGGGTGACCCTGAAGCTCAAGCAAGGGTGAAAGTGGAAAATTCTAGGCTTTTCTATTGTTGTAACATTTCTGTTCTTGCCATGACAAATTATGCATCCAAGGTTGAAGCTAGATAGAATTTAGCCAATTTCCCCCCAAATAAACTCTACTTGTTGTGCATATCCTTTATGTTTTTGTTCTCTAGTTCTAGCTCGTACGCTAGTTATATGATCCATGCTTTGTCATGGGTTAAATATTTTTATTTTCTGTAAAAAAATGCTATACATTCTGTAGTTTAAAAAAATCTAATTTTAAATAATTTTTTTCGTGTACATATATAATCAAATAAATCGAGAACTATGTGTGCGAATAAATAAAATAAATCATTAATGATACCTAAAAATAAATCTTGAAAAATTGAAAGATAGATGTAGATCAAGATATTTAATATTGAAAGGCAGGACATTTACTCAGATGTATTTGCTAAATTTGTTTATTAAAATAATTTTTATTTAAGCAAACGATAATAGAAATAGAGACACAAATTAAATTGATTGGATAAAATAAAAGAGGAAAAAAAATTATGCAAGACTACATACATTAAAAAAATTATTTTTTTTAATTTCAAAAAATAAAGTTCATCCATACGAAAGATAAAAAAAATTTATAAAAAATAAAAAAACAACTCTTCAAATTTAAATACACAACTAAAAAAATAATTGTCATTTAAAAAAGGCTCTCCAAAGAAAATGAAAGAGAGAATGGATACTAATTTAAATATAAATTTTTAAAAAAATTTAGAAAAAAAGAGAGCAAAATTCAGGCATTGCTTGAACCTGGCAAGCCAAGCTAGCCCTCCTAGGCTATTTTCTCAGGCCCTGCATGATTGGATTCTTAATTATTTTTTTGTTTTGTAATTGGGGTGGATAACATGCTCTCTGCCTTAAAGTTTTTTGAAAAAACAAATTCAGAAGATGCGTTGTTTGATTTACTCAGATTCTCGTCGTTGTTCTGGCTGAGAAATTAAGGCTCAAGGTTTTTTTTTAATCAAAAAACTCATTTTGACCAAAAACACCGTAGGAATCGTGACAAATCTATCCATAGCCTAAAAAGCCGCCCAAAAACTGAAATCAACTTAAATTCAAAAATCAACTCAGACTCAGATATGTTTTTTTTTATGGACTTTAAAGGTAAAAAAACACATAATATGAACTTTCCTCATCAAATAAAATTATTTGACACAAATATTATTCGTTTTGGTGGTCTAAATAGGTGTTAATAACACTTTTTTCTCTCTATCGCCAGAATCCGCACGACCCCTCTCTCTCTCTTATCTCTACTAGGGACTAAAAAATAACAAAAAAGATCTTTTACACCAAAACTGAATTGAAAAAAATATTGAGGTACTGAAACTATATAATTTGCATGATTTTTAAAGTTCAAGGACCAAAGTGTATATTTTACGAGGCTTATGACATGCTACTCAAGTTTGACATCTTTTTCATTTTGAACCCTCTTTTTTCAATTTCACATTTTCACAAGAAATCAAAATTAATTAGTCTTTAATTATAATTAAATTGTAAAAAAAAAACTTGAGAATCAAATTAAAAAATTATAAAATTTTGGACAGCCCATTCACAATAATATACAAGAGAATGAACAGTAGCACCTTGTATAGTAATAATAAAAAAAAACCCATGTTTTTTTCAGAGGAATACTTAATTATACTTGTAAACCGACCGTACAAATTAGGTCAAAATTTCCTTGTGAGGATCAAAGGCATGCACCATCTTCTCCCTACATTTAGTGAGACACCCCATTTCTTAATTCCCTCCATTCTTCCCAAATTGAATCCTGCTACCAGCCATGAAATTATATATTCTGCCATTGATAGATGTGCATGTCCTGGGTGCCACCAGCACTAAATGAAGAATCTATCAGCACAATCACTGGGCATTAAACTATACGAGCTGCAGGAGCATCTGCTTGTTTAACAGTAGCTGTAGTACGTGCATGCAATGCCTACATGCCTCGTCCAACATTTTTAAATCAAAGGCTTGTTATTATTATTATTGTTTTGTCCGAAAAAAAATATTAAATCTATATTTTTTTAGGTGATTTTAAAATTTAATATAAAAATTAAAAATTAAATATAAAAAAAATCAAAAAGTTCCTACCCCTTGAAGTTACTTTGTAACCTTAACTGCAATGAAAAATATAACGAGGAAAGAACCCAAAAAAGAAGGGCTAGAAAAAAACCCTAAAGATAAAGGGCAAAAAATAAATTATTATCCTTGGAAGAAGAATCTCCGACAAACAGCCCTTGAGGAATATATAAATATATAAATTAAAGTAAAAATAAATGGAAAAAACAAAAAAAGAAGGAACCGAAAATCTTTGAATGAGATTTGTGCTGCGGACTTTGGACTTTTTGGCGCTATGTGTCGCCACCACCACGTCGGCGCAACTTCGCCGTCTTCTAACGCCGTTTACTTGACTCTGTTGCAGTCAACCTTGTGGACCAAAAAGAAAATGAAAATGGGATTTGAGACATTTTTCAATCCAGGGCATGAATTTTGAAAATTCCATCCCTTTTCTTCTTGCAAATTCCCCAGGAGGCTTGAATATAGTTCTTTGTGAACTTGTATTCTTCTCCTTGTTATTTCTTATGATAAAAAAATTATAATGTTGCATGTGAAATTTAAAATTTAGATTTATGAATAATTATATTTTCAAATTACGCGTATAAATTTATAGATATATACTTAAAATGTATTAGAATGTATGTATACATATGTTTTATAAAATATTACAAAATATTTATCAAAGAGTTGAGAAATCGAGTAATTAGTTAATATATAGTGTTTAAATATCGAGTAACAAGTAATTATTTATTTCTTTATATTTTATATCTCTTACATTTAATATTATCATGTATAACAAATATCGTAAGATATTAAGTAAGCTCAAACTATATGGGTTTAAACTAAATTACACGAGGTAAGAGTATACACATATATCATATAATAAAGTTAAAGAATATTTTATAAAAATGTGTGAAAATTATAATAATATTATTTACAATTAAGGAGAAATTAATTTATTTACTTGTATATGAGATTTTGATTTTAAGTTGTAATTTCATGATATTTAATTTTATTCATGAGAATATATTAATCAAAGTATATCATGCCAATAGTTTGAGAAAGCCTGAATTTGTTTTTCAAAACAACAACATCAAAGTCTACTAATCAATTATGAACATTACTAATATTGTTTAGGGATGTATTTGTAAAAAAAGAAGATATGGATTTATTTATAGAATTAGTGAAATTAATCACAAATTTATCAAAGGCATGAATAAATTTTTAGTTGTGATTATTTTTTTAAATTTTTTTATATTAAAATAATATATTTTTTTATTTTTAAAAATTATTTTTAAGATTGACATATAAAAAGGATAAAAAATATCATTTTTCTCTCTATCCCTTTTCAAATAAAATCACAGAAAATTTAAGTAACGTCGTCAAAACGGAAAAAACTGCTATCTACGTATGAAATCCAACAGCTCAACATTAAAAAAAAAAAGCCTCTCTTTGCTATTAAAAAGCAAAATCACAGAAAACATTTTGGCTTTGTTTTTTATTTTGAGAGAGCGAGAGAGGTGGGGAGCTCAAGATCTTGCCAGATCGGACCTGAATTGTATGAAATCTTATCACATTCTAGTTGTTTCATCTGGGTTTGTGTCTTGTGTTTCTGTTTCTGTAAACAAAAAACAATGTAGCTTGATCTAAAAGGTTGTTTCTTTGATCTTTTTCATTCCCTGCTTCTTTAAGGTTTTTCTCCTCACAAATGGTTTCCTCTTGAATTTCTTCCTTTTGGGTTTTTTTTTGGGTTAAAAAATGTTGTCTTTATCAATTTGAGTCCATTTTTAAAGGGGTTTTGTTGGTTAGTTAGAATAGAGAGATCTTAGCAATATTTAGTCTTACATTTTTCTGGTGGTTTCCAAGTTATGAGACTATTTGTTTTGGTTTTGATGATATAAAGTTTGAGTCCTTTGCTGGTGTTTCTGTTCTTCTTCTTCTTGCCGTTTTTATTTTCTCTTTTCTTTCATATATATGATGTGTTCCTTTTGTTTTGCATGCATTTCTTTTTATATTTTTTTTTGTAGGAATATGGGGATTTTGGGATCTTAATGATTTTCTTTTTCTAGTTATTGAATGAAGTTGGTGGTGGCTATGGTGTTATTTTGAGTTGTATGATTATTTATATGGTAATTGGACCTCCTCTTTGTATCTCTTTTTAAAGAGTCTTCCTAGCACGAGAAATGTTTTTCTTTTTTAAACAAAATAAAATTGATAACCTGTTTTTGGCCCTCTGCATCTGCTTTCTTTCTCTCATCTTCAATTGATTTTTTTTTTGGTTTCAACACATACCCTTTTCTTTTCTGTTCTTGAATTTTATAATTATATAGAGTTGGTTCTGTCTGGGGGAAAAAAATACTGTGCCGGTTTGCTGCGGTTTGATCCTTTATTTTCTTTGCAGTTTAATCACCCGCTTAAATTTTGATGAAATTACAGTGTAAAGAGTATTTTATTTACTTTTTAAAGAAAAATAATTTTTTTATTAGTTAGACGATAAGTTAGTTATCCTTAAGCAGATGTGGTGGTTGATGTCAAGGCATGGAATTTGATAAAAATCAAGCTAGCTGGACAACTAACCGATACCTACTAGAGCATACATAAAGAGTGCTGATGTTCAGAGCTTTACAAGGAATTTCACTTTTCACATAATTTTTTGGGCTCTTTGAGTTATAATTTATACTTTTTGGATTCAAGAGTTCTCTGCACATTATATCCTGTTCTAAACTGGTTGTCTTAATCCTCCTGCACTTATTTTTTTATGGTTAGTTATTTGTAGATCTTCTCTTTCCAGCTTTAACTTTCTGTTTCTTTCTTTTTCCTTGGCGTATCTGTTTGACTGTTTAAATATGCATTGTTTTTGCAATGAGATATGCCATCTTTTCTTCAATTTAAACACTGAGATTTGTCTTGCACCATCATCGGATAGAAGTGTTTAGGTTTCTTGGTTGAATTTTACACATCTGGCAGTTTCTACTTGTTTCAAAAAATTTGTTCAAAGCAATAACAGAATTTGAAACCTTTTGGCACCACATGCAAATAGTTCTTGCTTTACAGGCTGTTTTGGTTTTATTTTAAGGAAGTGATTCTTTTTCATGAATTAAAAATGTCTTCTTTCGTGCAGTTTGATGGGGCGAGAACTTCAGCGTGCAGACATGGAGAAGAAGCCAAATGGTCTTG
>Ga0325410_1008741_pt1 | contig 10931 bp, 1 predicted proteins | sample PopdelMetagenome_16_FD_206182 | JGI IMG/M metagenome (GOLD analysis project Ga0325410, IMG submission 206182) | Populus deltoides microbial communities from Bellville, Georgia, United States - Xylem-PdIQD-R3 | ecosystem: Host-associated > Plants > Phyllosphere > Stem > Wood/Secondary xylem...
GGCGCACAGCTATGATCAGTTGCCTAATCCAAAACTATAGGTTTTAATCCATCATATTCAAAGGCATATTTTTGGCTATTTCAGCTGCCGTTCTTCTGTTTCTTCCTTATCATCAAATAGGGAAGCTAAATATTGAACAAGACAGCATAGAAGTTGGTGTCTTGCATCGCGTCCCCCTCATGGGCAAGATTGACCTCCATGCCATGCCATGCCATTTATAGAGTACTAGACTATTAGGTAATACGGCCAGCTCATACGTACAGTGAGGCTCAGCTCAATCAACTGTTGAGTTTCTGTATTTTAGATGGATGGAAAATAAAGTAATTAACGCTATTCTTCCAAAAATATCTATCCTGAATCTTGTTAACCATATAATTGATATGCAGCGGGAGACCCACAAGTCAAGTCCTCTCCATTGATGTTTTCTTGAAAGATTAATAAATAGCATCAATTATTCGTTCAAGTGTTAATTGCTAGATATCAGCCAATCCATAAACATTATCAGAAGTGCTAATCGTAAATATGGATTAGGTTCCATTAGAAAACTATAATATGTATTTAGCTAGGTGGGTAGGTATTTTCACTTTTCAGCCTAACCAATTGGGGATATTATTATTTAGATTTCCAGTCAATTTTCAGGTTTTGCTTTTGCTTAATCAGGCAATAGATGTTTATAATTCCGCTCTTTCGGCCAAACCATAAACATGACTAAACTCTTGGATGGCAAAAGAGCATGCACTTTTAGTTCTGTCAATTTGATGTTCTTTCTTCCTTTTCTCGTCCCCCCTAACTAATTTCTTTGAACCGAATTGTATTAATCTAGAGGGACTATATATTTTTTAGCAGGAAAACATGTAGAGGGACCAGAAACCATTGCGTTATTTTATGTTTTTCATCTGTAACACGAAGGAAAAAATAGATTGCCAATTAGATCCTCGAGAAAAAACAATTAGCTGTCCTGCGATGGAAATGTGGTGAAGAACATGTCCTATGGGTCGTTAAGCTTATTTTTATAAGAAGAAGAGGAAGAGGAAGAAAGAAAGAAAGAAATTCTAATTAACTGCCAACAAGTAATGCTACAAGCATGGGATAGTAAATGCTCAAATTGCTATGTCGTGTGTGCAACGCGCATGATAAAAGCATCCAGAAATTCAATAAAAAGAAGGCAATTGGGGACTCGATGGTGTTTATTTGCAGGCACAAGTATTGAAACCCAGGTAATGATCAGGAGCATAATAACAAATTAACGAAAACAGCCGGTCGAACAAAATGGGGGCATCCTTCTCCAATACTCTAGAATGATTGCAGTACATGCATGTAACAACAAGTTGCAATAGACAATTCTAGCTCATTTAATTTAAGCTCTTATTAGCAGTAAACACCACCTCAATTATCAATTGTTATGAATCCTATAAAAACAAGTACACACATGCAGGTGATGGATGTTTGGTACGCGAGAAAATACTGGACAAGTTGCAAGTGTGTGCTTGGTTCATTGAACAATAACAGTGGATTGTTCATGTTGGTTTATATATATATATATATATATATGAAAATTATTTATATCTACTGACTGTCACGTAAATAAATTTGTGTATGTAAACATGCTTATATGTGATGTTTGATTCCTGTACCCTTAACCATGCATTTATATTTATTTAAATTTAATGCCCTGACATCACATGTGGAAATATAGAAAAACCAATAGATGAAGATGAATGGAGATGGTGCACTCAGCATAGGCTTGTTTTTGTTCTTAATTAGATGATCATGCCACTTCGAAAAATGAAAAGCATGACTTCATGCTTAGATGTGAACATGATGGTTTTAATGAAGCTGTCTTGAGAATGTTTGCTCGGAGAAGGTGTAAACGGAGAGAGAGAGGGAGAGAGGGAGAGTTAACAAATTATATATCAATGACAGAAAGGGAATGATGGGAAGTAGTGAAACGGAAGATCCAAGGAGGGGCTAAAAGAGTGAAAGACAAAACATCGAAAAGTGAGTAGTCGAAGCAACCTAGTTTTTAATATGCTTAATAATTGATATTAAACAAATGCAAGCTCAAATAACATGATGGGGGGGTTTGTAGCAGAAACCCAAAAAGAGCAGCCCAGCCCCTGCTACGACTGAGAGATGGCAGTGCGCGTGCTGTTCCTTTGCGCGCGATCCTATGAAACTCATCTCCACTTATGCAAATGCCCTATAAATTACTACGTGCTTGCATTTTTATACTAGCAGACAATGAAATCACTCCATGTTCCAACTTCCAAGTTGAAGGTGGATGTTACAGTCCCAAGTCTCATAGACTGCTGTGATCCATTTTGAAGCACAATGGTGACCATGTGGGTTTTGCAAGCCACGTTTTCTATTAATCACTCCTAATTAACTGCCAAGAGTGCACCTATGTCGACTCTGTTTGACCACTCCATGAATGGGGTAACAAAATAAAAACAAGAAATTACACGCTTATTTTAAATTCTAAATGTTGTCTTTATTTCTTCTTGTTAAGTTCATTTTTGTCTCATGGCTTAATGTAACATGTTATTTTACACTCACACGGTACTGTATACTTGAAAACATGACATGGCTACGATTAGAATCAAAAGCTCAGATCAGGCCGAAAACTCGTATTTCCTATAAAATAAACCTTAAATTGAAGGGTGTAGTTTAAAATTCCAATAATTTTAGGACTAAAATGTGATTTGTTTCAAAATTTGGAGGTGCCATGCCTGGTTGTCGGTGTTTTTACAGGAATACTCTTAGAATGGTTTTACAAACATATAGAATTTCAATTTGCTGTAATTAAAAAAGAAAAGAAAACGAGTGAGAGGAATAGGTAAAAAATAATCGATAAAATATGCTAAACGTATAAAAAGTTTACACACCAAATAGTTGAAACAATCACATAACATTCAGCATACGACTTGCGGTGTAAATAGTAAAAATTGATTCTTATTGTTAAGTTAACGAAGCTGTTGGCTTTCTATTTCTGGAAGAGTAGGCATTTAAATGGAAGAAATTAAAGATAAAGCACTCAAGTAGTTGTTTATTATAAGAGGACAGACATTAAGAAGCTATCTTAAAAATTCAAGAGTCATTTGCTCTGGTGACCCAGGCGAGGCGAATTGGTGATTCCTCCTGCAACTTAAGGGATTCCATGCCCTTTTAACTGGGTTTTTGGGAACCATCCATTCTCCGCTCTAATGGCAGCAATATGCTATTCTTTTTTTTTTTTTAATAATCCGGGGTGTCCGGGCCAGTTTACGCGCACCACGACTAATTTCCGGACCCACTGAATATCCTGTAAGTCCAGTAAACATGTAAGGCACCACGGAGATGATAGACATACACATGAAGATTCGAACTCAGGATATATAAGCAAGACAAAGCCTACCAAAACCACTGATATGCTACTCTTAGTTTGAGTATGTTTAGTTAGCTGTTGTTGTACTGTGCTTTAAATTAAAGCTCCTTCGCATCACATGTAACCATCTTTTTTTGAGGCCAGCCAACGGAGTCTTTTATGTTTGTATCTAAACTAGCTGCCTGAACAGCCCATATTTATATAGGATACGAATTGTGAAGTTTGTTTGCAGCTAGTGTGTACGGGGTATTGCCCAGATAATCCGATTAGCAAGAACGAAGGGCGACCTCATATCCCCATTTCTTACAAGGTCTGGGCAAGAGTTTCCTTGCAATGATCATGGAAAAGAATAAAGGATTGAGATTTATCGGCCTCCATTTGGATTCTTGATCATCCGAATTGAGTTCCGACTCCAGGCCCCTTGAACTTGAGGCCTTATCACAGAATCAGGAATTGGAGAGTTAAAGAAAGATATAAACGTGTGGCCTGAGCCTGCCTAGCATATGGCCTGGACTAAACGTTGTATAAGAAAAAAAAAACAAAGACTTTTGTAATGGAGCTAAGGTTTTGAGCTTTACCTCAGCTTGTTGAGCCAACTTTTTTCTTGACCGTGACTTCACAGAATGGTAAGCCCAAGATAAATAATTACCATTTACCGGGTTAGAAACAAGACTTTGAGAGGTCAAAATCTAAGAAAGTTGGATCACCGAATACTTGAAAGAATCACTCTTAGAATTTTGACCACTCAAAGCTGCCCACCCGAAGCAATTTTTTTTTGTTTTGGATAACAGCAGGTCAGTTTGAAGCCGAGATTTCTTCTGTGGATGTGTATGTTATTCAAGACAGCACCTTCGTGTATACTGCCATAGACTACTTTCTCCGAACCACGGCACGCAAGAAATTGGCTAGTAAATGCACGTAAAGTTTATCTTTATGACTCTATGTGCTTTAATTATTTTTTTAACTAATGTTGATGAGGAGATGGAGATGGAGATGGAGATGGACGATTCTGAAGATTCTAGCTGTCAATATCGGCAGCTTTGGTACATTGTTGTCTATTGATTAGTCTCACTATTTGATTCTTCCTCTTTATTCAAATCTGTTCTACAGTCTTTGATTCCATGTTAGAATAAATATTATACTACTCTAATTAACATTAACAAAAAACCTAAAAGAGGAAAAGGTTTACCGTACCTTTCCATTGAATAGTAATTTGTTTCTTTCCTTTGACTTTCTTTTTATTTATGTTGTTTTTTTTTAAATTAACTTTATTTTTCAATTCATAATTTTTTTGATTTATTTTTTATAAAAATAACTCAATCTTATAACCCGATCATAATTTAATCAAAGTTAACCCAATTTAAGTTAATATATTATCATCTCAATATTTATAAAAAAAATATCATTTTAAATATTTATTTTGAGTCAAACTATTTTTTTAACAGTCATTAAAATTGTATTTTGACCTGTTAAGTCAACTGAATCACATTAAAATAATTTTCATGTGATTTTATGCCTAAATATTTTTTATATTAATTTTTTTTAATTCAATCACCAGCGTAGCACCGGCAGTTATCTAGTTTTGTTCTAATACATCTCCCACACCACGGCTTAAACCTATCGCTTTCATTTTTCCTATCCAATGATGAACTACCAATAGAAAGGAAGGAACATATATAGGTGTTTGTTTTCAATTTTGTATTTTTCCCTAGTTGTTTTAATAGTATTATTTTCTAGGTCAATTGTACAAGTAATAATTTTATTAAAGGGCAACGACGTACATGTTGACAATTAAAATTCAGTGAAGATTATGTCATCTTACTGAATACTCGAATACGCACGTATTTGAATATTAATTTTCACGTTTTGTGCCTCTTTGGTTAAGTTGATCAACTAAAATCAAGACTTGTTCAGATCTAAGTTCTTAAGTTTGAATTTTATTATTGTTTTTTTATCTTAAATTTCTCTCCTAACGTAAATAAAGTGATTTTGTTTTTTGACATATGTGATTTAAATATATATATTGAAAAATATATATTTAATTAATCTATCTTACATCAATTTTGTTTAAACACAAAAGGAGAAAAGAGAGACGGTCGTGAATCCCAATCTGGAATACTGATCAAAACTCCAAGTTTCACTGGAGAAGGGTTTTTCTTCTCCCTGCCAATCATAACACATCATTAATCAAATCCTGAGAAAAAACATGTTGCGATAAAACTATAGGCTTTGACCGTTGACTTTCAACCAAATCCATTAAAGTCAAAAGCTCTCTACAAAGAGGACCGATCACCACAGGGAGCTAGAGTTGAAATTTAATCATTAGATTAAAATTAAAATCCAAATTTAGCCGGCGATGCCATGCCACCTGGTAGCTTGGTATGCATTGATAGAGCAGTTTTTCTCCCATTATTAAAATTCCCCATCAAATTTAATGCTCTGGGGTTTAAAGATGAGACCCCCCTCGTTCGAGCAGTCGATTTGGAAAAGCTGTAGCTTTTAATTAGTTGTATATGTGAATTTAATTTAGTTATCATTGAGGTTTTTCATTGTGTAATTTTTAAAAATAACACATGAAAAATATTAATTGTGATATTAACTTTTAAAATACTATAATATATTCAAAATGATAATTCTCAAGTAGGCATTTACTATATATTAATTAAGAATGAATATCCATTCTTTCCGGTGGAATCACAAGCTCAGTTGAGCTCACAGTTAATACAATCAACTGGCTAGGTTAGATTTCTCGTAAGAATAACCCTATATATCATGTAAGAAATTAATCAAATACTCACATCACACGAATGAATTGTCTATAATCTTCAAAATCATCAACGCATATACATTGAATAGAAGAACCTGTTCTTACGTACAGAAATACAAGCATTATTCTTATCAAAATAATTAGATAATAAACCTTCATCAGGTGAATATATATAAATGAGGCTAGCTAGTTGAATGAATGGGGTGCCTGCCCAGCTTCCACAAGTGGCCTGCACCAGCTTGCTGCAACGACTCAATAACCCTATTATACAATAGAGTAAATAACGTGTCAACTAACAAAAACAAATAGTGATATTATACAATAGAGTAATTAACGTGTCAATTAACAAAAACAAATTATGATTCTTTTTTAAGAAAATAAACAACTGTGTGAAAGTATGCAGAACTGAACTGGCATAGCCGACAAAAGCGGCCATGAAAACCTAAACAAATTGCCTTGAAAGAGAGAGAATGGCACCGCCTAACAACTGCTTTCCGCTAAGGACATTAAATTTCAACATCTCCTTAATGTCAACGGTCAAAAGCCGGCTATTCTTTCAAAAAATTAAAAAATTAAAATTACACCTCATCTTCCTGTATATATCTCCCAGTTGTAAGAAACTTTCTCAACGTCAAGAACTCAATCTTTTCCTGTATTTTGTTCTCTGTCAAGCAGCCCAGCCGCACATCTGTTTTCTTGTTTTGCTTCATTTTCTTGCAAGATTTAATCCAAATGAGTTCTGCAAAGTATCATTACGGACAAAGTAACATCAATGGTCAACGTCCATCTCCGTTGAAGATCAACAAAGAATCCCATCTCATTCGCAAATCTTCTTCTTCTTCATCAGCTTCTACGTCGAATTCTTCATCATCGGTATCTATAATAGATCCTCCTGTTTTTGGAGTAAAACAGCAGCAGCAGCAGCAGCAGCAAAAGAACCGACCGGTTATTATCTATACACATTCACCCAAGGTAATCCATACGCAAGCCAAGGATTTTATGGCCTTGGTACAAGAACTCACGGGACTTTCGCGGTCTAATAATCAAGAAATGGCACCTCCTGCACAGCAAGGGCAAGATCATCAAGGTGTTGTTAGTAAGGGTTTAAAAGCGGGGAGAGGTAACGGTAACGAAAGAAAGCATGTTGGTCATGGTGATAATGACTCATCTTCAATTTCAACAGAAGAGAATTGTCATGGGACTGCTGCTGCTGCTGCTGCTGGTGTTGATATTGTTGTTTCACCATTTCTTAAGCCACCAAATGCTCCTTACTTCGCTGATGTTCCTCTTTTTACCCCAACTTCTTCCGATTTCTTTTTCTCACCTAGGCCTGTATTTAGATGTCCTGATTCAGTTTTTGCATCGCCGAAGATGGGAAATCCGATATCTCCATCTGTTCTGGAGTTCATTAAAGGCCTACCTGAATATTGACAGAATAGAGTGGCAATATGGGAATTAGAGGATTGAAGTTTTTCTGGTTCTTGGCAAACGATCAATGGTTTATTTGTTCATAAATGAGGTCGATCCTTTCTTTTTTTTCTTTTTGTTGGGTAGTCCGTAGTCCGTACTCAGTGTTTTCGTATTTGCAAAATTAGGGAGATCTATCAGCTAGAGATTATCAAGTGTGAATTACCATGTTGAATATTTAATTTAATTCATTCTTTGGCCATCGAATCCCCAATGGAAGTTTGATATCTCTTCTGGTTAAAATGGCGTTATAGGGGATTTTACGACATTTCATACATGGTGAATTCTTTTGACATTCTTTCAATCTGTTTTATCTTTCTTAAAAGTATTATTTGAAATAAATTTAATAGTACTGTAGCTCTTCAGGATCCACCAAGTTAATTACACATCACTATACTTGACTAGCTGTGGATAGAAATGACAGAGTTAGGTTGTTCGTATTTATTCAACTAAAATTTGTGGACTAAAATGCGGATCTGAAAGCACATCAAAGAATATCTATATACATCGTAGTCCAGCACAGCAAATGTGTATACCCTTAATTAGCTCTTTCCCTACTCGCATATGGATAGTTCCAGCCTCAAGCCGAGAGAACCAGCTTGCAAGCCCTCGAAGGTCATGTGGAATTCCATTTCTGAAAAAGAATCCAGCAAATTGATGTTAGGTCTTGATTTCTACCTTAATTATAATTCCCACCGTAACCAGTGATAAATCTTTGTAATTAACACATCCCAAGTTCGACACTGATTTCAGAGTCTTATTTAATCCAAAATATGCAAGCAAGAACAAATCAGGTTTTGGTTGATGAGAAAAGAAAATGAGTGCAAAATTTGCTGCCAGGAAGAAGCTTTAGCACTGCCTCCATATTTGTACGATTAGGTATAGGCATAGAGGAGGATGCCCTTGAAACAAACAATGGAGTAAGCCCATGATACTATGAGAGACTGCTACCCTTTCCCTGCTAATTTATTGAGAAGGAACCCAGTACATCAGCTTGTAGGACAAACAGTCGTTTATTTATTGAGATGCTGCTTCATGGACATTGGGCCTGTGGTTCATGAAAATACCTCCTAGTCCAAACTGCTTTGACAAACCAGCTTTGATGGGCTTCGTTCTGATGTTTGATTTCCTACTTGACTTTAGACCTGTTCGTTGTCCAGTCTCCTGTTTTTTTTTTAATTATTTTAAAGTGTTAATATTAAAAATAAATTTTAATAAATAAAAAATATTATTTTGATATATTTATAAGTAAAAAATACTTTAAAAAACAATTATTATCATAATACTAATCATTATCATTTTTAAAAAAAATAATTATTATTACAGTACTAAACACTGCTATTTTCAGTTGTGATACTGACAGCCTAGCCTAGCGCCATTAAAATTTTGTTGGAGCTCGTTTTATATTGGTGGTTGCTTTTTAAAGTATTAGTTATTTAAAAATATATTAAAATAATATATATTTTTTAATTTTTTATATTAACATAACAAAATAATTTAAAAACATAAAAAAATTGAAGCTCAAAAAATAAAATAAAAAATTTAAATTTTTACAAAAATATTCGCTAACTATAAATGCAAAAACAAATAAGACCTGGTTGTATATCAAATATGAATTAGAAAAAATGAATATAATCAAGTTGCAAAACTACAGTAACGATGGAAGCAACGCATCTCCCTCAAAAAAATTCAAATATTTCTAACTTCTGTCGAAGTTCATAAATCTTTTAAATGTTCCTTCTTAATAGGTTACGCATCTCCCCCAAAAAAAAATTTCATGTAAAGCTGGAAATATTCCACGTTATTGGAGCATGCTTCCGAAAGGAAAAAAATCACGAAAAAGTGTGATATATGGATAGAATCAGCCATCTAAAGGTTTGAAATAAAAGCTACTTGGAATTTGGAAAAGCACTCAAACATACTAAACTTCCTCGGGACATCTAAATATTTCCTCCCACAGAGAATACATTCTGGTATATTCTAATGATGAGACAACATTAGCATCTTTAAGCTCCCTACTTGTGTATGAAAACAATTCATCCCTCCAGCATAACACACATATATATATATATAAACACACACATTTGTAATAATCAATCCCAAATTGACTGGAAAAACTGAACAAAGGAATAGCACATCTAAATAAGACTTTGGGCTTTCCGGACAGGTTCATCTAGTTAGAGAATTTTTAAAATTCATGTTCGTTAGATTTTAGATTTAGGTTTTTTTTTTTAAAAAAAAAACAAGACTTTAGTTTAGAAGAACTTCTAAATCAAGTTCTTTAAATTAAAATAAAAAACTTAATTATCTTTCAATAAGATAAATCTAAACTCTAAATTTAAAAAAAAATTAGAGATTTAAAAAACTCACTAAAATAAGATGATGAAGAGTGAAAAAAACTATATATATTGAATTCTTTTTTATTACCCCATTTTTATAGCAGATCCTAAAAGATAAAAAGTTAAAAAAATCAATTATAATAATGATCAAAATTCATTTTTATAATTATTGACCTTTGATTATTTACAATAAATTAAAAACTAAATCTCAATACAGTAGCCACAACTATGAATCTTTTGAGCTAAAAAAGTGTTTTGGTAACCAAAACATGTGGAAAAGATTGTGGACTAGCCCATGTTTAAATTTCAATTGAGAAAAAGATAATTTTTTATAAGTTAAAATATTATTTTGTAATAAATTTAATTAGGGTCTGGTTCAATCCAAAAGCCAAGTCAGTATGTGTACGTTTAAACTCAAAGCCTTTTTTGATATCTTTTTTAAAAGCTTGGGTGTCTTTTATATTTTATTTTAACTTTCAAACTTTCAATTTTATAAACATTAAAAAAGTTTGGTTTCTTTTCTACATGGAATAGAGTTTTTTAAAAGGATTTTTAAGTTTCAGCAAAATATAATAATTAAGAGTTATTTGAGATTAATTTTCCATCCACCTATAATTTGCTTAGAACATATTAATGTTTCATATTAAAAAAACTTATGTTAGGGATTAAATTTTAATAAAATTTTAACCAAAAAAAGTGATTGGATTCTATTTTTAATTTGCTCCAAAACATGTCTATTAACCATTTTTTAATAGATTTTCCAACAATGCCCATCCATAATCTAAACTAATCCAAAAAAACCAAAAAAAATGTTTTCTTAGCCTCATTCTTTTCTTATATGTGATCAAGTAGTTAAATTTAATGTTTTTTTTTTCTTTTGAATAGCATAGTTAAACATCAAAAAGTGTTTTTTAAAATATAGTTTATGACAATATCAAATAGAAAAAATAATTTATTTAACAGGAATGTTATATATTAAAGTCACATAATTGAC
>Ga0325410_1008743_pt1 | contig 10927 bp, 3 predicted proteins | sample PopdelMetagenome_16_FD_206182 | JGI IMG/M metagenome (GOLD analysis project Ga0325410, IMG submission 206182) | Populus deltoides microbial communities from Bellville, Georgia, United States - Xylem-PdIQD-R3 | ecosystem: Host-associated > Plants > Phyllosphere > Stem > Wood/Secondary xylem...
TGGATTTCTTAGTCCCAAGCTTTTCATCTTCCATCAAACGTGAATGTCATTATTGAATTGGTTAATATCGATTCCTTCGTGTATAAGACAGTGTTTTCGGTGGTAGGTACAGCGTTATTCTCGCTCCTAATATCAATCAATATCTCATTTCATTTCATGCGTCCCTTGTTTTAAAACTGGCAAGCTAAGACTATAGACTATAGACTATAGACCGTTCCACGTAAAAAAAAATAAAACAAAATAAGTTGATTAGATTAATATAGATTCAACTAGAACTTAATCATTAATACATTGATTTTTTTATTATTAAAATAATATCATTTTAATTTTAAAAAATAAATCAACTCCTAACCTAATTAATCTGAATCGACCCTCTATCTATGATCCAAACTTTGCTCCAAGTCCACTCACTTTGAAACCATGCATGCATGGCATTAGTATATGCAAGCAAAAGAAGAAAACAACCCATGCCTTTTAAATTCTAGTGCCTATGAGCAAATGCTTTCTTCAAATAATAACCTAAAAGAAATGATAAAGAGGAACTTTTTTTCTTTCATATAGATTATAATGAGGAACTCAAGTATGGCAATGGAGGGATTAGTTGTTATGAATATTGGTGATTCTGAAGAGTGCAAAGATAACCTAAAAAACAAAAGAAGTTGGAATCACTTATGATTGAGTTGGAATTGTTTTTTAGGCCTAATGAATTGGTAATGGAACAAGAAAAACTAATATTTGTTATATTTAAACTTTAATTAATAAAATTAAGAAAAAATTTTAGGCATATTCGTAAAAGCGTAGTTTCAAAAGGAGGAAGGGGGTGATGGCTATTAAGGTGGATCTACAAAAAGCCTATGATAGGCTTTGATGGGATTTCATTAGAAACACTCTCATATTAGCAAGAATTTCAAGAAGCATAGTGGGAATCATTATGAAGTGCATTGAAACTATTTATTTAAGTGTCTTGTGGAATAAGAATATGTTTGGCTACGCGTTAGAGTTTGCGTTTTGTCAAAAACACACGAAGCAAACGTTTGGTTAACAAAACAAAAGCGATTTACTGTGCATGGTCCCACCATAAATTGCGTGCGAAACGCAAGCAGATGGAAAGCAGAAAAATGCTACTTTCTTGCGCGGCTCTCAATTCAACCATGATACACTGTTCACGTGAAATTCTTTTTTTTTTAGTGTGTTAATTTTTTTAACATTTAAAAAAAAAACACCAGTATAAAGTGAATTAACCTGATAATATTTTATCTACGCTCAAAAAATTATGAAAATTGTAGTTCTTATCGAATGAATTTTGTATGTAATGACATTATAAATAGTTTAATGGAATAATATAAAGTATTTTTTATTTCATGATGTAATAGGAGTAATTAATTCTACAATATTTAAATTTAAAACCATTAATATTAATATATATTTTTAAATTATTTTATAACCTCAATTTCAAAAGCATTGTTAACCAAACATATTAAACTACTTTTTCTTCAACCTCAATTTCAAACACAGTATTAACCAAACACCTATTTTTTCAAACCAACCTCAACTAAAAGTACTTTTTATAAAACTTTTTTCAAACCACAACCACAACAGCTACCGCAATACCAAACACACTCTAAGAGTTCTTTAGAAAAATTCCTTCTTGCTAGAGAATCCGTCAAAGGGGACCCTTTGTCTCTTTATATCCTTGTGCTATGTTTGGAACACTTGTCACAACTGATTCATAGAGAAGGTAAAAAAAAAAAATTCTCGTTTATGCTTTGCAGATGATATGTTATTGTTTGCGGAAGCAAATGAGGGGCAATCGCAAGGTTGTCAAAAACACATTTTTGACACGGCACAGAAAATGCAAAATAAACTCGAATCGTAAAATCATAAGAAATTTTTTTTCAAAGTGTAGTGATGGTTTCTTTTCAAAGTGGATGAAGAAAAGTCAAGAGAATTCGGTTATTAGTAAAATTTTACAAAATATTTGATCTGCATTACTCTTTTTACAACAAACTCTACCTTCCTATAATTCTTATCAATATACATGGATTTTATTATTATTATTTTGCCTAAACATGAACAACATTTACTAGTATACATAAATTTTTTTCCCAATTACACCTAATTGTAAGCCAAAAAATATAATAAGAATAAAAAAAACAAGAATCTTACTTCTGCAACAAAAGGCCATAATTTGCCCAATTGCTTGTTTAGCCATTTCACCTACAAGATGCAACCAGAGTACGAATTAGTAGTGAACCATGTCCTAACCATGCAATGATGCAGAAGGTGATTTTTTTTTCTTGATACATTATATGTTATCCTTTAGCTTCACAAAAATATACTACAAGTTCCAAAATGACAACACAACATGAAATTAATTAGAATTCAAACTCAATTTAAAATAAAGGAGTATCTAATTAGACAAGATTACAGACCCGTTCAAAAGCAGGAAAGGATATCCAATTAGAAAAATTATCACCACATATTTTCTTCAAATCATCTCTGTTGAGTTCTGAGAAGTTTTATATCAACTGCCTACAGACATAAATTCGAGTTCGCATTTAACTTTCCAAATTCAATGCACCTCACAGTATTTTCAAGCAACTTCTACGGAATAAATAATAAAGAGAGAGAAAGGAAAACGATAGGTATCTCAATCAAAATTAACGAACCTTAGCAACTCTTCTGGCGCTTTGGTACTGCATCATGTGTTTCCATCCAGGCATCCAACCATCAACCCGATTCTAAAGATGATCCCCAAAAAATCCCTGAAATCAGCCCCATTTCCCCCGATTCCAAGTACAACTAAACCTAATCCACTAAAAAGAAAAAAAAAACACAACGACAAACAAATTAGAAAGAAAATAAAATCAAATAGTGATACATTACGTCTATGAATTGCTATTGTTATTGTATGGAGAAGCCGAGGAGAGGAATTTGCAGTGGAGAAATTAGGTATCAGAGAAATAGAGGTAGAATCAGTTATGATTGCTTTACGCTAAGATAGTAATATTGATACTGCAATGCCCCTGAGAGTTTGTTTGTTTTCTCTCTCTTAAAAGTAACGATCCTTTCTTTCTTGAGTGGGAGATGCGAGCATTTAATATTACTCCACGAGAAAAAGAAAAACTAATGGAAGAGCAGAGGGAGGGCCAGGTATGGCGGAGGAAGGAGAGCGAGATTGCTGCTGCCTATCGCTGTTGATGAGAAGAAGCCATGAGTCGTTGATCTCAGAGATTTTCTCTTCAGAGATAAAGAATTTAGGGTAAAACATGGATGAGTGACAACTGGCATGTCGTTATTGGTTTGAAGAAAACATATATTGCACTACTGCAGTGCAATATATGTTTTCTGCTGAAATCGTTAAAACGGTCTTGAAATCATGTTTTTATGCAATTTCATCTGATTTTAATGATTTCACCCATTTTCGAGTTTTTAAAGCGATTTGGCACGTTAAACATATATTGACTTGTAAAATCGTACAATTTTACGAGTCAAATCGTGACTTTAATAACCTTAGGCAATTGGATAAAGTTCTAGAATGTCATAATTTTTTTTTCGACCTTAGGACAACGAGCAAGTGTTGAAAAGACCAAAAAAAAATTCTCTAAAGGTGTTCCTTATTCTACTGTTAGAACCCTTAGTTACAAATATGGGTTTGGTATTACTCATGACTTGGGTAAGTATCTAGGGGTTCCTTTTCTTCATCGACGCATTACCAAGCAAACATATGGTTATATTATAGAGAGTTTGCATCAGAAACTGGTGACATGGAATCTAATCGGTTGTCTCGTACTAGTAGAATCATTTTGTACAAGTTAGTTCTGGCTACGGTTTCTTTATATCCTATGCAGTCTACTTTACTGCCTAAATTAGTTTGCTTTGAAATTGAAAACATTTGTTGTGGATTTATTTAGGGGGACACAACTTGGAGGCTAAAAGAACTCATCTTGTTAATTGAAAATCTATTTGCCAACTGAAAGATAAGGGAGGTTTGGGTTTGAAAAGAATACATTCTATGAATCAAGCTTTCATAATGAAATTGGGATAAGGTATCATTAATGACACTAATAGTTTATGGACTTCAGTTATGCGCAGTAAGTATGTCAGAACTAATGCGAACATTCCTCAAATACAAGCTAAGCAGATAGACTCTCCACTTTGGAAAGCCATTTACAAGGAATGATTTCACGTGATTAAAGGTATTTCATGGGCTATTGGCAATGGAGAAAATGTCAAGTTCTGGCAAGATGAGTGGTTGGATGAGTTTGGCTCTCTAGTTAGATATGTGGCTTAAGATTTATTTAAAGAGCTGCTCAACATGTCTGTGGTAGAAATGGTTTCTAGCAACAATCAGTGGAGATGGAATGTTTTTGCGCATCTTTTACCATGCATATTATGATGACTCTTGTAAGTTATCCCCCTCCAAGTACGGAACTGAATGAGGATCAGCTCTTTTGGAATCTTTCCATTAACAGTGAGCTAACTATTAAGTCAGCTTATTTCTCTTAACAACTCTTGTGATAACATGACTCATATGAAGCCTTTATGGCGTCTTGTTTGTAGAAGGAGAGGTCCTGAAAGAATTAGAACTTTCCTTTGGCTTGTTATCCATAACAAAGCAATGGCCAATGAGATTAGATATAAAAGACATATGAATGGGTCCCCTAATTGTCATTGTGGCAGTGGTGATATATAGACCATTTTACATGTGTTAAGGATTGCAAATTAGCTCGGGATGTGTGGCAAAAAATTATGAATCCGTGTGATATTGTTGGTTTTTTTGCCATGGATATGCTTGTGTGGCTGCTATCAAATTTTTCTAGTAAAGTTAAAACTAAAGAAGGTTGGTGTTTATATGTCTTATTTGGAGTCATTGTGTGGTTCCTTTGGAAATACAGAATTGTCACATTTTAAGGGAAACCCCAAGAGTGGTGGGCCATCTTTCAATGGCCATTTGGTGCTTGACTATAGATATAATAAGAGCTGAGTTTAATAAGAAGCCTAGTACCTCAATCTTTAACAAGATAGATGTTATGGGATGGAAGTACCCACCTTCGAAATGGATGAAATTAAATGTGGATGGATATAGTAAGGGTAACCCTGGTTATGCAGTTGCGAGAGGATTAATTAGAGACTGCATGGGTTCTTAGATTAAAGGTTTTGTTATTAACATAAGGATTTGTACTTCAGTCTGTGCTGGGCTGGGTTATGGACTGTGATTATAGGGCTAGAGTTGGCTTGGTCATTAGGCTTGTGCAAAATTATTTTAGAATCTGATTCCATGGTAGTGGTGGGTCTGATCACGAAACAGTTTTTTGAAAGTTGATGCTAACTTTGCCTAGATTAGCAAAGCTCGAGAAGCTCCAAGTAGAGATTGGAAAGTTCAAGTGCAACATACTTATAGAAAGGCGAATGTTGCTGCTGATTGGCTCGCTAACTTTGGTCTTTCCAGACATTCATTTTCTAGGGATTATTCGACTATTAATGACCCTCTAGAGGGTTTGTATTGGTTTTTGTATTATGACTTAATTGAAACTGTGTTTCCTCGTTCACTTTAGTTTTGGGCTTTAGCCTCGATTTCTACACACAAAAAAAGATCAAGATTAAGAGAGAAATAATATTTTAGCCTTTTAACATAGAATTTGGCTATTTAGACTCCTCTTTAATTTTTCTGTTATTTTATGGTGTAACTAGCATTGGGGTCATGGGTTATTGAGAATAAACTTATGGGGTGTTTGAGAGTGTAGTAATTATTGTTTTTCAAAATATTTTTTACTCGGAAATGCATTAAAATAATTTTTTTATTTCTTAAAAATTATTTTTGATATCAACACATTAAAACGATCCAAAAATATATAAAAATAATTTTAAGTAAAAAAATTAAATTTTTCATGAAGTACTGTTTGGAGTGCAATTTCAAACCAAACAACATCTTATAAAATTTATTTTAGTTTGTTAATTAATTATGAAAATTTAAGTGAAAGAAATTAAATACAATCAATATTAATTGTTAAGTTTTTAATTTAATATCTATTTTGTAATTTTTATTATCATTTATGTATTTTATGTTTGAGTTTAAATATATTTATGCATATGCTTGATTTTAGTCCATAAAAAATAAAAGAAAACATGTAATTAAATATTTATTACACCAAAAAAAATCTAAATAGAAGAGTATATAATTGAAAGAATGAAAAATTAAATTGAAAGGTGCTCACACAACCTATATTAGCCAAACTTTCCTTCTCTTTTTATGTGCATTAATGTGATTTTAGACATTGAGTTTCATTTATTCAAATTTAATTAAAAATTTATACATGAAAATTATAAAATTAAGTGATGAATTATTTGATATGTTTATGTTAGTTCAAAATAATAAAGAATCAAACTTATGAGGTATGTTGAAAAATTATGATCAACTTCGAAATTGAGATATATTTAGTGAACAATTAATTATTTTCTATATTAAAATATTTGGAGTTTTTGCTTCACTGCTCGTATGAACAATGAAGCTTCTGACTTTATTTTTTTATTTTAAAATTTTTTATTTAATTTAATTTAATTATAGCCAAATTAGATGGAATCAATTTTGAAATTATGGTCAAATTATCAAATTAAAAAAATGACTAAAATTTAAAACTCAAAGAAAAATATATGCCTAATTCTAAATTCTTGATAATTTTAATTTAGATTCAAAAATGTATTTTTCAATCCCTGACTTTGAGAAAAAAGAAAGAAAGTCGCCTGAAAACAACAAAGAGAAAAAAAGCAATGGGTTTGACCACTTTTTGACAATAAAACTTATTGTTTTTTGTAACAACATATTTCTTTTAATGAAAAGAGTTTGATGATGGTGAGATTTTCCTATAAACATGTCTGCAAAAGGAGATTAGGTTCTATTTTGATTATTTTTTTATTTAGATCATTTTTCTTTTTTTTAGTTGATTTTAGGGTTGGTAAGTGATTTAAAGAGATTTTTATGGTATGTGTTCAAAAATGGATTTTTAGCCCATAAAACCTCATCTCGGATCTTCCGACCACCTTTCTAGCAACAACAAGTGACGTGTTGGCTATATTGTTTTTAAAAAGCAAGAGCGGATGACATGTCATCCACTAAAAAAAAGAAGTTCATGCGTGTTTGGCCACCCAAGCTCATGCACTTAAGTTTTTTTTTTTTCAATTTCATTCATCAATTTTGGACTTTTATTGTTTTTCTTTCTTTTTTATTCAATTTTGTCCTTCAATATTTGGTTGAATTTTAATTTCTTTTCATAATTTGTTTTATTTTTCTTATTTTTTGTTTTCTTTTCTTAAGTATAGAATAATTAAAAAAACATATTAAGCCTCATAGAGGCCATAACTTGGATCGTGAATTTAACGGATTAAGTTGTGAAGCCTTGGTCTACCAAATATATCACCGTCTCAATAATTTTATTTTTGTTAAATTCCATTTTAAATGTTTTAAAGTCAAATCATGTTTTTACCAATTATCCAAGTTGTATTTTGACTTGGCAAATCTACCAGGTCATGTTGGAACATCTACTACACGTTAATTTGAAATTCAAGGTAGACAAGAAGTTGATGAGGGGATTTTTAAATTTGACTCGCTGGACCAGATTTAATGACAATGCTGAAGAATTTCTCTTAGTCTAGATATTTTACATTCAATTTTTTTTTATCTCGATCACAATGTAGTTTGAATAGTTTGCTAGTATAAACTAAAAAAAATGGTGAATTATTGATTATTAAATACATGTTATTAAAAAAAAATTCTTCTAAATGATAATCCATTGGTAGTGATAGTATTAAAAAAAAACATTTTAGTGTTAAATCAACTCTATTTTAGCGTTATTGTTATATAGTTTTTGAAAGTTATGTATTTTATGTTGATTAATTATTATTTATCAAACCTTTATTATTGTAAAACTTTTAGAGATTAATCATGATTTTTAAAGGTTTTCTAGAGAATCCCTATTTTATACAATTATAATTACAATGACAATATTGTTTTTGTAAGTTTATATGACTAACTTTTAAAGTAACAAAACACTAAAAGATGTGATATTTTTACTGTGCACTACCTTATAAAATATTATTTATTTCAATAGAGTTTTTTTTAATTATATTTTTTTTAATTTCAATTTAATTATTCAATATTTATAAAAAAAATGTGATGTTTTCATTGTGCATCATCTCATAAAACATTATTTCTTTTAATAGCGTTTTAGTGTTAAATCAACTCTATTTTAGCGTTATTGTTATATAGTTTTTGAAAGTTATGTATTTTATGTTGATTAATTATTATTTATCAAACCTTTATTATTGTAAAACTTTTAGAGATTAATCATGATTTTTAAAGGTTTTCTAGAGAATCCCTATTTTATACAATTATAATTACAATGACAATATTGTTTTTGTAAGTTTATATGACTAACTTTTAAAGTAACAAAACACTAAAAGATGTGATATTTTTACTGTGCACTACCTTATAAAATATTATTTATTTCAATAGAGTTTTTTTTAATTATATTTTTTTTTAATTTCAATTTAATTATTCAATATTTATAAAAAAAAATGTGGTGTTTTCATTGTGCATCATCTCATAAAACATTATTTCTTTTAATAGCGTTTTTTAATTTATGTTTTTATTTTCAATTTCAATTTTATCTTCCAACATTTGATTTGTTAATAATTGGACTTCATGATTTATTTTAGTTTTCACTATATGAGGTTATCCTAGCATGATGACTTGGATCACGGATTTGACGGGTTAACCTAATTTTTTTCATTTTCAATTTTATCCTTCATCATTTGGCTTGTTAGGTATTGAGTTTTATAATTTGTTTTGATTTGTTTGATATGGTTTTATCCTAACCTCATGGTTTGAGGCCCAGGTTTGGCAAGTTGACCTGTTTTTTTTTTTCAATTTCAACATTTAACATTTGTTTTGTTGAGGAGTGAGTTTAATGATTTATTTTGATTTAACTATCATGACCTGGATCACAGATTTAGCAAGTTAACCTAGGTGACACAACTTTGTTTTTTTTTTTTAATTAACATTTTCAATTTCATTATTCAATATTTTATTAATTGGGAATTAGGCTTCTTTATTTATTTTGGTTTTCTTTCTATAAGGTTATCTCAATCTCATGACCCGAGCTAAATTTGGTGGATTAATCCGAGTTTACTCGAGTTATTTTTTAGTTTTTTTAAAAAAATTGATTATTTTTAATTTTATCCCTCAACATTGGGTTTATTGATAATTGTGCTTTATAATTTGTTTCATTTTTTTCTAAGGGGTTATCTCAGGCTCATGACCCAAATTTTAAGGTTGGTAAGTTGACCTAGGTTGACTTGAATTGTTTTTTTAGTTTGCTTTCTGTGAGGTTATTCTGTCTTAAGACTCATGTCATTAGTTTGATTGGTTAACCCTGATTGACTCGAATTACTTTTTATTTTTTTATTGATTTTTTTTCAATTTTATCCTTCAATATTGGGTTGTTTGAGAACTAATTTTTATAATTTGTTTTAATCTACTTTCTATGAGGTTATTTCAATCTCATAACCTGGATCGTGGATTTGGTAGGTTAACTCAGATCATTTTTTTTAATTAATTTTTTTTAATTTCATTCTCCAATATTAAATTGATTAAGAATTAAGCTTCTTAACTTTATTTGAATTGTGTTTTATGATTAAATTGCTAAGATTCTATTTGCTGAGACCGAATTGTGGTTTGAAGAACAACAAGGACTAAACTAGATTTATTAAGCCAAATATGTTGGCTAATTAATTACAATATGGTCTTATTATATAAAGTCTCTGTATATTATATAATGTCTTTGGTGTGGCCCTTTCGTTAGTGTTAGAGTGGGTGTAGGTAAACAAAATTAGACCAATAAATGACTGGCGTGTGTCCAATCCTGATAAAAATATAGAAAAATAATAAGCTAATTTTAAAATAAAAATTGGATGTATAGCTTTCGTTGGACAGAGACCAATATTTATTGTGAATAAATTAGTAACAACATACACCTTAGTGTTGAATCCTTACTAAAATGTTGAAAGAGTGACCGTACAATTCTATCTTTTTTATTTAATATTTTATCTAATTTTATTTTTTAATTTTAAATTGGTTGTTATAATTTATTTTAACTTGCTTTCTATAAAATTATCGTATCCTCAAACAAATATTTTAGTGTTTGGTTGGTACTCAATGTTATAAATATCTATTTTTATTATCTTATTATTAAATAAAAAATAATTTTATAAAATATAGTTTTTAAATCTTATGAATTCTAATAATCCAGGTTGTGGGTTTGTCGATTAAACTGCGAAACATTGGTCAATCAAATATGTCATTGTCTCAATATTTTTTTAAAACAAAAATCATTTTGAATGTTTTTAAAGTCAAATCACGTTTTTACCAGTCATTTAAGTTGTTTTTGGCCCGCCAAGTCAATTGAGTCATATAAAAACAACTTCCATTCAGATTAGTTTTAAACCCAGATTAGAGAAAGAGTCAGATCATGAAGTTTTAAGATTGACTTACTGAATTGAATTTAATAACAATACTAAATAGTTTATTTTTTTAAAAAAAATACTATTAGATTATCACAATTTTAAATAAATATATTTGTATTATTTAAATACTTGAGGATAATGTATTATGATGACATCATATTTTATTGATTTATTTGACAATTTCATAAGGTCACAATTAGGGTTCAACAAAAACTAAATAAACAGTGTAACCTTATTTCTTTTTATATATATTGCGATTGTCGTTATCTGAATACCTTTTTATTATTATTATTATTATTATTATTTTAATGTGTGGATTTTAAAAAAAATTTAATCAAGTATTTTTCTTTTATTAGATCTCATCAAGATATATTGATGCTGACATAACTCAAGATATATTGATGTG
>Ga0325410_1008744_pt1 | contig 10927 bp, 7 predicted proteins | sample PopdelMetagenome_16_FD_206182 | JGI IMG/M metagenome (GOLD analysis project Ga0325410, IMG submission 206182) | Populus deltoides microbial communities from Bellville, Georgia, United States - Xylem-PdIQD-R3 | ecosystem: Host-associated > Plants > Phyllosphere > Stem > Wood/Secondary xylem...
AAAAAAGCTAGAGGATTTAATTAAAAAATAATTTCACAAATAATTTTAAATAAATTAAATTAAAATAATAAAAACCAAATATAATTGATAAAAAGGTTGAAAGATAATGAAATTAAAAATATATAATTTCATAAATTATTTCAAATATAAATAAATAGCAGTCAAAAGAATAAGAACTAAATATGATTAATAATTTTTTTCAATTAAAAAAAAATAAGAAAAAAGTAAATAATAATAAAAAAATAAAAAAACAAAGTTTATATAAAAATCAAATTCCAAGTAGCCAACAAAAATATATAGTGGAATTGAATAAAACAAGTATTTAAAACAAAGTATATATAGCAATTAAAAGATTCGAGACCAAATTTGATATAATCAACAAATAACAAGATATTTCTGAAATTTTCAAAACTTCTAAAAAATATTTTCCTCAAATGAAAAAAAAACACTTTTCTATTTTAATTTTTTTAATTAATTTTCATAATGCTAAACAAATACATAAAAATTTTAAAATAATTTTTAAAAAACTATTTTCTATTAAACAAACAAAATCTTACAATCTACATTGTCTTATTGTACTTGCATTCGTAGTGGTGGCTATTGGTGTCTACCAAGAGTTTTATACTTAGATGCTCTATTCCTAGCATTTGGTTAGTAGATTATAAATTATCCCGTTTAGTTTTGTTAATTAAATTAGATAATACTTCTAGTTTAAAAAATTAATTAATTAAAATTTTAACTAATTTCAATCATGCTTAAATTAATATTATTTTACTCCAAGGATTTTTTTTTCATTAATCGTTTCATATATTTACTTTTTTTTTTCCTTTTAAAAAACAAAACATGAATTGAATGAACAAGGTTAGTTAATTAGTTTTTAAAACTTAAAAAACTATCTAACCAGTTTTTCAAAACTAGATATACTGATTTATAATCCACTTGCATTTTTTTTAAATGATGTAAAAAAAACAATGAAGTTAAGCCCTCAATCTTCAATATAGTGTTTAAATTATTTCTTATATTAAAAGAACATAGGTTAAAACCTTGCTAACAATGAAAGAGTTATGAACAATGAATAAGCTATCCTTTTTTATTATTAATTTTTTTTATAGATTTTATCATCTAATTTTTTTTGATTTTTTTCCAGATTTGGGCCGAATTCAAACCGATTATAAACAATAAAAATATTTTTACTGTTCACATCAAGAGCATAAAATAAATTAATTCACTGTTCACAATCAACATAAAAAGACATTAACCATTTTAAACACAAATTATATTGGATTTTACAAATAGTAAATTATGTTTTATATTTTATCAATTTTTTTTTTATTTTATGATTTGCTTTAAAAAAAAAACACCGACATCTTGTTCACATAGCTGGATGTGTTTTAAGAATTTTTTTTTTATTTAAAATTAATTTTTTAATATTTTTTAAACATTTTAATATGAGATGATATAAAAAAGTAATTTTTTTAAAATAAAAAAATATTATTTTAAAAATCACTATAAAAGACCACTATTACCACCATTTCAAACTCTATCTTAGAGCGTAACTTTTCATAAAACATCCAAGTATCCAACTGATAATAGGAAACGGAAGGAAACCGAGGCAAGATTCTGATTGGATCGTGGAATTTCCTTGGTGGAATATCATTTTTCCTCCACAGCTCATTTCTGTTTTGGGGCAATACATCAAATCACTGGTATGTGATTTTTCTTATTGAATCTCTTTGAATTTTCTTTCTTTGAATCTGTGAATCTGAGGATACTAATCAAGTAATATTTTGAAATCGGAATCTCTTTGTTTTTCTTTCCAGGGCTAAAGAACGAGATAATGGTTGAGGAAAGTACACGGCGTTTACCTATTGGATGCTTGGTGTTTGTGTAATTGCTAACAATGATAATTATAAGAAGAAGAAGAAGAATAAGAAGAGCCACAGTGATGACACTGCCGAGCCTGAAGAAGAAGACTTCGGCGAAGAATTCAAAATTTGAAGCCAAGAGGAGGAAAGGAAACCAAGATACAGATAATAAAGAGTTGAATGATGATACTGACAGTGTCATAAACAAGAAAACGAGCAATCGGTTTAAGAGAAAGCGAAAAGCAAAAAGTAAGGCAGAGTAGGAGCTGTCTAATGAAGATTTAGTCAGAATTGCCGAAGAGGTGAGGTGATTCATTTACTGCTGAAGATGGATGTAATGCAATGTGGCATGCCATGTTTTACAAATTAAAGAATTGTTGAAGAATTTCATTTAAAACGGAAGCCATTCTGATGATGGATAGCATGATTGTTCATGCCAACAGAGACTTGTGAGCTTGAATTGCCATTTCATCATATTTAATCACAATTAAGAAACAGAATTGTCGTTAAAGATACATTCTTTTCTCGGCTTAAGCGGTGTGTTTGGTGATTGATACACTCTTTTCTCGGCTTAAGCGGTGTGTTTGGTGATTGATCCCAGGGTAGGTACGAAGATTCTTACAAAGTAATTTCTGTTTTTATTTATTTTTAATATTCTTGAGTGAAAAGATCTCAAGACGGTATGATCTATATGCAGTATGTCAAAGTTGATGAGGATTCAAGGAAAAAGCATACATCAAGTAGAGAACGTAAATTACAAAGACAACTTACAACAGCAACTTCCTCTAAGCATGATTTAGAAGAGTCTCTCGTTGTTCCTGATGACGAACATTCATCAGCTAGCTGTGAAACACTGCTTCTTATAGTTCAACTCTGAATTTAGTAAGTGAACAAAATCTCATTTCCACAAGTAGGACAGGGGATACTGCACATGACATGTTGGATCTGTTTTTGGGCCCCTTGCTTAAGAAGCTGATGGAAGAGGACAGAATTTGTAACAAAGGATATGGATTTTTTTGCATATGAGCGGAAAAAGAAAAGTCAAGAATGATGTTGGAGGAGGAATGGCGCCCCCGATGAAGAAGAGCATTCTCAAAGACAAGGTTACCTTGTTGCTTGACTGAATGAAAGATCCAAATTTCTTAACGGGGAGTCATCAATTATCCGGAAGCCAAAATATTGAGATGCTACTGTGATACTCTCAATTTGTTTCCATCAAGCAAGCAATCTATGGAAACTTCCATCACCTCTTCACTACAGATGATATTTCCCCAGGTTTGTTTTTCTGCTGGCATTTTTTTTATTCAGTAGTCTGAATGTTTACATGAAAAATGGTAGAAATTACTGAAGAATGCGTATAACAGTCCTGTCTGTATTTTGTGAATTATCATTATAAAAGGATTGTATTTCTACTAGAGCTGGTACTTGGTTATTGACTTGTTATGAAGTTTTCTGTCTTCAACTGTAGAATTGACTTCTTTTTTCAGCTAGACCACAGCTTTGTTCAAACATACCAATATGATTTGGCAGTGGTAACTTGCATTTATGCCACCATCTTAGGAATCCCAAAGCCTTTGAATGCTCAATGAAGTTATTGTCTAATTTATATTGTTTTTTGATCTGTCAGGATGTGTTATGATTCTGATTAAATGTGGTATTACTATCTTGTAATCCAAATATTCCTTCTCAAGCCTGTAAAAGAACATTGGATGAAGATTGTCTAGAAATATTCACCACAATAACATTCCTGGGAATACGAGATTCCATGAAAAACACAGGGTTGCTTGCAATCTTAAATTCCAGGCTTGTTGCATGGCAAGATAGCTGAAAAATAATGCATGAATGTCAAGTTGATTAGTATAGGATTAGCCTACAATCATTTACTTTGGTGGCAATCTTATCTGGACCTCATTCATGCACACACACACTTCTATCCATGTCATCAGGACCTTGACATGTAGGTCTCAAACTATATATTTTAATCAGTGAAGCTTTTACTAGGGCATTTGGGGCCCTGGAGGAACAATGAGAGATGGTGCCTGCACAAGGGATCTCAGATGGATGGTGAATTGTCTGATTTTAGAGGTAAATTATTAATATACTATTAATGTAACTGGCCATGATCTTTTCTTTTGCGATTATTTATGTTGCTTGATTGGCTCTTTATTGGATGTAAGAACAACTTCTTGATTTTCACTGCAGTCTGGTATGAACCTGTGAGGAGGTAATTCTTTAGATGGTCACCGTACTGAATTGATTTCTTCTTCCCTCGTTAAGGTTAGACAACAAAGCTTGCCTCTTAATCCTATTCAGATCTGCCTCCTTTTCTTTTAGAAAACAATCTCTAAAAGGATAATTCAACAATTTTTTGCTGCTATAATCAGCACCTTTGAAACAAAGTGATGGCCTGAGTCTGAGAAGAGTAAAAGTGGGATTGTACTCCTGAGATGAAGCATATTTGTAGGATTGTTTTGAGGGCTATAGGCAGTTTGGATTTGAGTGCACTCTAAATGATTGGTTGTTGATAAAGCTCAGGGACAAGGTTTTCACTTTTCAGAGGTTCTATTCATCACAAAAGTTGTGAACGGCACCTAGTTGTAGTTCGATCATTGTCACCTAAAAGGCTATGATTAATTTAGGCCTTAGCAGTACATAAATAATAATGGAGAATTGGTCATGATTCAAGGACAAGCATGGAGAATTGGTTTTTGCCTGCTGCTGAGAGAGAAAAGGTGTAGTGGCTTCTTGTGAAGTTAAAGCCACGACGTTCTATATAAGTCATACATGAAAAGCTTTGAAAGAGCATTATTGTTAGTTAACAGGTGCAAATCAGAGTCGTTTGAAAACGCCATATGAAGATGCTCAATTTTAGATTGGCAGAGCCTGAAACTAATTTTTTAGGTAAAAGTTTCCCACTCTGAAACAAAGTGCAATATGGAAGCATGGTCAGGACAATGCTAGTACGAGCACAGCTGTTACTACTGATGCATATGGGAATGTGGTTCTTGTTTTCAGATAGGTTGTATCTGTGGTTTGAAACACTAGTGATTTCCACTTTAGACATGGTTGTTTGCAGCTAGAAAGTGTTCTAGTCAAAATCATTGGAGGCGTCCCTTTCTTGAATTTTCCCCACTGCAGACCCAATTTTCCACTTTAATGATGGTGTTTGTTTAACTTGAAATGGTAACCTCACGCCTAAATATTCCTTATTGCATATGCGATCTTGGCAATCTCAATTTCAGTTGTCCAAGCCTCCACGGCTCTACCACTACCACAACAGTACTCCTAGATTTTCTTTCATAATCTAAGCCTTGGAGCACACAGGAAAAATGATATAAAATAGGAAAAAGAAAAGGAAACACGATATTTTTCTATTCTACATATGCAGCCATATATATAGATTCGTAAGGTAGCTAGTACAAATTGGTACAATCTTAACTAGGAGAGAGCAAACCTCTAGGGGAGGCTCGTCAATCCAAGCAATAAAATCACTTATAAGAGTGGGCCGTTGATGGGCCACTTGGTTACAAGATCTGTAACCATTTATTGAACTATTTCTGGAATGGTCTCCTCGGGTCTGCGCCTCTGCTTAACAAACTGAAGAATAAACTCAAGGGCTTAACTACATCCATGCACAAACTAGCGGAATCAGACTCGACTTCAACATGCATAATACATATACATACATGTTACATATAGATATATATTTCTCCTTTTCTTGTTTGAGTCAATGACGAGTCAATATGAACATGTGTGACAATTGGTGGACTTCGGTCTTTTTGATCAAACTGCCTTGGTTTAGTTCTTTCCTGCCTCTCTATTCAGCTGCTTCGAATTTTGTGTTTTGATACCTAAATGCTGAACATCTTTTTTATCGACGACATGTGTTAAAGTAGAAATCTTGGAAGGCCTATCTTACGGCCCGTTCTTTTGACGTCTTCTTGGACTTGGCTCCTATACTCTCCGAAAGTGAATTCTCTGTATATAGAAGGCTCCATGCAGCTGCCTATCAATGAGTCATAAGAGGGGCACAGAAAGTAGGCGATTGAATATCTCTCCATTTTTCCATTAGCCACGACTTTATGCTCCACGCTCTTGTAGACATCATTGCTCCATGCCTGATATTCGCATTTACAGTAGACAAATTAACAATCATATACAACATCAGATGCTAACTTTATAATATTCTAGGAATTCAAATTCAATAACTAGGTTGGCTTAGGCAAGTCGGACAAAAATTAAATGTCAAAATACGATGTACTAGGCTGGTAGCACAAGGGTTGGGCTGATGTACAATTATAATAACAATCATCAGAATATTATCGTTGCTGTGACTCTTCGTGTCCGTGTCCACGAACAAAAGCAGGCAATTCGGCATTTTTTAATTAGTTACAAGGGACACTTTGTCTAATCTTAGCTTCGAAATGCAGGCTAATGAGAACTGAATATAGAATTTGAATTTTACCTGGAAAAGATCTCCAATGTTGACGATAAGAGCATCTTGATTCGGATTTACAGCCACCCATTTGGAATCTTTCATAAGTTGCAGCCCTCCAACTTCATCTTGAGAAAGGATTGTTAGAAAATCGCTATCAGTGTGGGGCACTAGGCCAAAAATCTCTGAGGATATTGGGCAGGCTGGGTAGCGATTCAACCGAAGAAAGCAATTGATTTCTTGACAAATGTTTTCAAACACTCCTCTTGGGTGGCCTAGATTTTCTGCTAGGACCCCTGCCAGCACCCTTGCTAGCTTTGACATTGCTGCAGCAAATTCCATCATCACTTCCCTGTTGATACAAGTCATCAAATTAATTAGAAACTAGCTACCTACCAGATAATAACATAGGCATCTTAGAAGAAACGGTGATTTCAATGACTGTTTGGAAGGCTTTCTGAAGCTAATCAAGATACTTTATATTTTAATTGCCTGGTTACGTTGTGGGAGGTAACAAAACATGGGGACTGGAGCTTGGTGCTTGGGGTTGTACACTTGGGAAAATGAAGTTATTTTCCTGACCATGTAGGGAAAAGAGCGCATGAAACTCTTTTAGACTTGAGATTGAATTGAAACCAAACGTTAAAGTTTTGGTGACTGTCTATGAGAAAAAGATGACAGAGCTAGTCAAGGACGTAGGCTTTGCAAGTCAAGAGCTGTACTGTTGAAGTTTATTTCTAGAGGCAAACTGGTGGAGAGACCAAATTAGAACATAGCGAAAATAGAGTAGTACCTTAAAGAGCTAAACTCCCCATAGCAAGCTTGCTCAGAAACTCTTGAGAGAGGAATGTGGAAAGCTTCAGACCAAGAGAATTGCCTTGGACAAGTAGCTGTTGGGGTCCCCCATCTATAAGAGTTGTTCAAAACCCCACAAGTAGCCTTCTTATCAAAAGGTGTTTGAAACAACTCCACTTGTTCCCTCCTCATATTCCGAACTAGCTCGGGGCTTATACCGTGGTTCACTACTTGGAAGAATCCCCACTCCGACGAAGCTCTGCATATAGCCTCAGCACAAGCTAGCCGTTCCCTTTCAATGGTGCTATTTAGACAACTGAGGTCTATCAATGGGAGTTGGCAATATTCCTTCATGACAACAGCACCACTTGGGAGGTCATTGCATTCAAGTGCAGGAATTTGGGGTGGGAGGCGTGTAAGCTCTCCATAATGGTGTAGAAGAGGTGGGCTGGAATCAATCATCATTATTGGTTGGCTTGTAAGATCGTGCATGATGGGATTCAAAGGTGGCAAGTGCGTTTTATATAGAGAGTCCAAGGGGGAGGAATTGGCGAGGACAAGGAACACAAAGAGAAGAGAACAAGAGGAGAGCTCCTAAATCTTGACAGTTGTCACAAATAGAGGATTTCACTCTGGAATTGTCATAGAGAGGGAGAGACTGAGTCTTAACAAAGATACAGTAAAACTACGGTGGAAATGAGAAAGTTTAACAGCGAGGGACTAGGAAGTGACAAAATGAATGGAAACCAAACCTAACCTGTCTTCTTTCCTTCTTTTCTGGTTTTTTTTTTTGACTTTGTTGAAAAGTGCTTTATTTAATTGGTAGGGGCCTTTCCTGTAAGATTTTCCATGTTTTTGCCTTTCCAAATGACAACAAGGAGTTACTTTGGACTTTTCAAAAGTAAAAAAACAATTCTTCACATACATTTACCCTTTTTTTTTTTTTCAAATCAAACAGTTGCACTGTTCATAAATTCAAGTCCATTAGTAAAAGAGGAAACTTGAGAAGTGTGTAGAAAAGTATTCCCAATTAGTCATTTCCAATTAGGGGAGAAAACAAGCTTTTCAAATCTAGCTAATTATTTTTGCTCCAACAATTCGCAAAGTAGAAGAGGCAGCAGGCCATGAATTCGAAGCAAGTAGAAGAGAGAGCAGGTCTCTTGCATTGCTCATGCCTCAACTATTTAGCGATTGCCTGGCTCGTGGCTCATGGAGCATGGTGCGTGCACAGTAAGTCCTTAATGAGTTTCTCCCACACGTTTGTGTGTTTATTTGTTGATATATATATATATATATAAAAGAAGATGAAGAAAAAAAGGAGGACATCATCTTTTTCAACATTTTTTAGCCTCAGTTTCCCGTTTACCAGTTGAAATAGGACCAGAGCCGTGAATGGATCTAGCAAGTACTCAACTACCAAAAAAACTCTCTAGCCATGCTCCTCTCGTCACTTATTTTAAGATGAGGCATGGCAATCGAAAAATCAACTCAGACAATATATCCTTCAAAACACACCCACAAAACAATAAAAAAGAAGAAGAGCAAAGCAAGCAGATAAAAGTGATATCGCATCAAGACCATATTGATTTGATTGAATAGCTGCTGAACTCACAATTCCTTTTGCTAATTGGCTAAACCTTAAAGCTTTTGGCAGATAATATATTCCTCTCAGTCCTCACCCTCATTATTGCTAAACTATTCTATTGCACCCCATATAAAATATTTCAATGTGATCTTCCGCTTATGGTCTCCTTCATCACTTGGATTCAAATTTTAAATTAGATTATGTGGAGTTAAATTTTCAGAATCTCATGGTTTTGATATGAATGATAAGATACTCGTTTATCTCCTAGTTTTGATATGGATAATCCATTTTGGATAGAATTGAGATATGAACTTTAATGTCAATGGTGAAAAGCTTAATAAGAGAATATCACCAAAAAAAAAAATTAGTCTCCTTAATCATAGGAGTTCAAATTCTAGACCAAGTAAATTCCATAGCTATGACGTGAATGATCCACTTTAACAGGACTTTGAGAGATGAACTGTAATGTTAATAGCTAAAAGCTTGTAAGAGCATCCCAATATTTTCTTTTTTTAAAAAAATGGTGGCATGCATGCCTCATCATGTCTCTATTTCTTAAGTAAACTCCAAGAAGCAACAGAGGAGTGTCGCGGTATCAGGAAATTAAAAGAGATGATTATTAGAATCTTTCCACCTCTTTTTTCAACAAAATCAAAAGTGGTTAAAAAACAGCCACAAATGTTTCTTAAACTTCAAACGTCTTTTTAGTTATGTCTGATCACCGGGTCATGATAACGTCCCGCGGTGTCTTTTGATACAATCCGGGGAAAGGCAACCATAGTCTTAAATCATCGCTATAACATTGCATTATGAAATTACCGAGTTGACCAGACATTTCTATTTGATTATTTGAAAAAAAAATTCAAATAAAAAAATATTTTTCCATCCTGATTTTGATTAATTTTTATTTACCAACAGAATATCATCTCATCATTCTCCTCAGCAGTCACTTCCCTCAACGGTCATTGATGGAAATTTTTTGTCAGTGACTGCGGAGGGAATTACAATTGGAAATGAAGGGATAAAAAAAATAACATATCATTATTATAGATGAAATTATTGAGAAAGTATGCCCATCGCTAATACCTGTCGGTGAATCTATCGGTAATATTTAAGTTATAACTTGACAAATGACCCCCTCTCCCTCTCCCCCCATTTCTTCTTATTCTTCCTTTCTATTTAGCAAAAAACAACACACAACACCCTCTTATTTTTTCACAAATCAGGCTACTATCATCACAAACCCGGACATTTTAACACTCAATCTGTTAGCATTCTTGTTCTGGTTAAGTTTTTTTTTTTTTAAAGATTCATCACATCAAGTAAGTAAAACTACCCTTTTTTTTTGTTGAAACTCATTTTTAAAATGTTATTTTTTTGGCATTTTGATGTAGTATATGTAGTTTGTTTGTGTGTTTACTTGTTTTATAGCTTTTTCCCATAGAGATTTGTTGTATGAATGTATGGTTTGTACATGTTAAAAGTTTGTTTTAGATTTTGAAAATAATATTTGTTTGTCATTTGATAAAATTGAGTTTGCTTTTGTAACTTAAGTGTTTTATAATGAAATAAATAATTGCTTAATTATTTAATGGATATGTTTCATATTTTGTCAATTTTATGTTAAGTTGAAAATTTAGGTAAATTTGTAGGATTTTGAATTTTTTTTAAGAAAATTGATAATGATTTAAGGGTACTATTAAAATAAATTGAATAAGTTTGAGTTAAACCAATTATAGCTAATTAGGTGGGCACTAATAATTTGTTTAGTTCACATTCCTAATTAATACATGTTTTCATCAATATTCTATATATATATATATATAGGTTTCATATAAGCAATAGATGATCGTTCTTGGATGTATTGAGTTTCACTTGAAAGGTTGTGCAAGATGAATTATTGTAATGGAGTTGATAATTTTATTAATTACACGCAATTTAATACAAAAAATATTAGTGGATGCGATAATATTAGATATCCATGTAAGAGGTGTAAAAATAAAAAGTTTCTTGATCCTGATGTTGTCATGATGCATCTTCTATACAAAAATATCAAGGAGAAATACTTGTGTTGGTTTGCACATGGAGAACCATATGTTCCTTACAAGATCATGATAGAAAAGATGATTATGTTAACTTCTAGTTCTAACAATGTGTATGGAGTTATAGATGATAATAGTAATCGTTATAGGAGTATGGTTATAAATGTAATGACAATGAATCAAGATGATATAAATGAATGTTCAA
>Ga0325410_1008748_pt1 | contig 10923 bp, 4 predicted proteins | sample PopdelMetagenome_16_FD_206182 | JGI IMG/M metagenome (GOLD analysis project Ga0325410, IMG submission 206182) | Populus deltoides microbial communities from Bellville, Georgia, United States - Xylem-PdIQD-R3 | ecosystem: Host-associated > Plants > Phyllosphere > Stem > Wood/Secondary xylem...
TGAAAAGGGAGTTTAGGCTAAAAAAATCATTTTTTCCTACTGAATTTAAATCATTTGAGTTCTTAAATTTTTGTTTTAATTACTTTAAGTTTGTGTTCAAATAATCATATTGTTAATAAAACATTATTGTTTTGTCAAAATAAAAAATAAATAAACAAGAAAAAATAATTTTAATAGAATAAATATTTTTTTTCTAGAATTTAAATCATTAAAACTTTTATAAATATTTATTTTAAATTATCACATGAGAAATATAATTTTTCTTTATGAGGCTTTAATTCTTTTAATGTCCCTTGTAAGTTTCAATCAAGACTCAATGATACTTTTTCAGATTGTCTAAAATAAAATAAAAATATTTAAATTAATTTGATAAAATCAAATATTTTAATCCAATTAAATTGTTTAAATGATACAATATTGTATATCATTTTTATTCAAAAATATATAAAATAAAAATAATTACCTTTTTAAAATCTTAAAACTAAGAAGCCAAATGTTCAAAGGAAATCAATTTTAAACTTTTTTAATGAAACCAGCTAATATGGATACTCGGATACGATGACCTATTATATATATATGTCGGTTTTTCTGTCTGTAATATTTAATTTAAATTTTCAATTTAATAAATTTTTTTCAAAAACCCCCATAATATTACCAATAAGTTTTCAGTCTGTCGTTGATTCTGTTTGTAAAGAACAATAATTAATAGTGTAATTGAGAAGTGAACAATACCAGAGCTCTCTGAAAAATACCAACAAAATAATTTGTCAGTGAGTCCGTATGTAATTAACAACATAAATAGTGCAATTGAGAAGTAAACAATTCAAGAGCTCTTTGGAATATACCGATATAATTTATCTGTCAGTGATACCCTCTATAATTAACACAATAAATAGTGTCAGGGAGAAGAGAACAATTTACTGGCGGTATTTAATACTGTCGGTAATGCCGTTTGTATAAATTATATGTCATCGTATTTTTTATTTTTTTAATTTCTTCTTTTCCCACTATAATTCCCTTGATATATACTGAGAGAATAGTTCCGTTAGTATTTAGTGAAGAATATAGTGACAAAATATTATGTTGATAAAATTTACTAGTGGTGATTGTTAAGTGGACCTTTGTTAAATGGACCTTTATCAATGATGTTCCCTAAGTAATTCTTGATAAGAAAAAAATAATCATGAAACTCAAAATAAACATTGTTATCTTTACAAAATTGATGAACAGACAAGAGGTTTTTTGTAATGTCAAGAACCGGAAGAAGGTTTTGCAAAACAAAGGATTTAGAAGAACTTGATAAAATGGAAGAACTAGTTTTAGTAATTTGTAGTCCTGCACCATTACCAACTTGAATGTGATCTGTTCCATCATAATCATCATGCTTGAGGTTGAGATTGGTTAAGTCATTGGTAAAATGATGTGTTGCACCAGTGACTGGATGCCACACAGTGTTTGTAGGTGAATTCTTTGCTACTATCATACCTGGAATATTATTATCAGATGGTTGATTGGTGTCAAAGACATCAGACCTAGAGTAACAAGTCTTGACAGTGTGGCCTAGTTTATCACAAAGCTGACAATAGATGGGATCTCTGTTGAATTGACCTCGGGCACTGGTGTTAGAGTAACGAGTACGGTGATAACCACACCCTCGTCCTCGAAAGTTTCCACGACTACGAGGTTGAAAAGAATTGTGTTGACGAGTAGAAAGATTTGCAGAATTATTGCTAATAAAGGATGCAATATTGTTGGCAATGATTATGGACTCAGTAATTAACATTAATGAGTATAGTTTCTCTAAAGTAATTAAATCCTGTCGGGTAGTGACAATGGTGACCAGGGAGTTGTAATGATGTCCAAGTCCAGCAAGAAGACAAGTGATTGTATCATCAGATGAAAAAGGTTGGCTAGTAATGGCTAGTTCATCAGAAATCTTTCTGATGTTGAAGAAAAAGTTAGTGGCTAATTGAGAACCTTTGCGGAGAGTGAAGAGTTGAGAGCTAAGATGAGTAACATGAGCTTTAGATTGCGAGGCAAGCCAGACATCATATAAGGTTTGATGAGAAGCAATTTGAGCTACAATAAGCTCGTGGACATTATGGCACGTAGTATCAAGGCATCCTGAGAAATCCAATAAGAGTATGCAAGATTTAAACAAAAAGAGAAAGTGGTATTGATGTTTATCCACTGTATGTTTTTGTATTGTTTACAGAATGTTTATAAAGTAAAAAGGTGCACAACAAGTGCTAAGATTTATGCAAGCATATATAGATTTGATTTGGGAAGGAATCATCCCCTGAACATTCTCCTAATCAATTAACTTCAGCTAAACATTAGGAGTTAGTGATTGTGTAATCTTCTACAATCCTTTCATCCATAGCTAAACATGGGCAACCCTTTGGCATGCTTCCAGTACCGTACCTCGGTCACCACAACCTCTTGGAAATGTTTCCTTTTCAAGACACCACTGAGGATCCGCTGCATGCATTTTGAAAGGAAAGACAAACACGTTTATCTAAATTATTCTTTGCAAAGAAAATTTTAATTAGCAATCAAATAGTAATTGACTATTCAGTGTTATTGTTAACATATACAACCTTCTTTGAACAAACAAGTACTAATTAATAGCTTTGTAAACTGATTTACCTTGAGTATGATTGAAGAGGCATAACCCAAGAAATGAATAGAAAGATGTGTGGCTTCACGGGAAGATAATTAATAGCTTTGTAAACTGATTTACCTTGAGTATGATTGAAAAGACATAACCCAAGAAATGAACAGAAAGATGTGTGGCTTCACGGGAAGATAATTAATAGCTTTGTAAACTGATTTACCTTGAGTATGATTGAAGAGGCATAACCTAAGAAATGAACAGAAAGATGTGTGGCTTCACGGGAAGATGAGTGACAATAATAATAATAATAATAATAATAATAATAATAATAATTTTTTAGAATGAAGAAAAGAATTAGTTACCAATCAATGTTGGTTTTCTTCATTAGATGTTCGAATTTAAATCTTTCCTCCATGAAACAAGTGTATGCATGTTTATACTTTCAACTAATAAAAATACAAAGAAAGTCGTGTGGTGGTGACAACTAATAACTCAAACTTACCAATAACTTATATCGGTAAAACAACAATTATATTTCACTATAACTTTGATTAGGTACATCTTCAAGATGTTTATAATGTCTAAGTATATATGAAGAAGAAAGAATTGTTGTTCATAACATAATTAATTTCAACATGCCATTATGTCTTGTTTGGTTCACATGATGTTAAAATATACTAGGATTGTGATTGTGACCATAATCTTGATCATGATGGAAAACCAAAACAATAATAAGAATTTTATTCTATTGGTCCTTGAAAAGAGGAGGTTCCATTACAAGTTCAAAGTTCTAAAGATATTTTGTTTCTATATAAAGAAAAAGATGATGAACAAGATGAAGAAGAGCTTATTAATTTTTATGACTTATTATATAAGTCCGAGGAATTTGCAACATCTATCACAAGGTATTATGTATATAATGAATTAAGTTGTCTCACCAGAATATATGGTAGAAAGTAGCAATGAGTCTGATTCGAATGAAGAAAATAATTTTGAATCTTTAGTGTCTATGGAAAACTATTCAAACAGTATACAAAAATAAAAGTTAGATATAAAGTTAGAACAATCATCTATAAAGATGAATGTTGTTGTTCTAGTTGAAAATTTTGTTCAAAAGAATTATCCTCCTAGGAGAAGAGTTTATGCTATTAGAGACTTTCCTCCATTTTATGGTTCCAATGTTTAATCCTTTAACAAGAAAAAAGTTGTTGTGCAGAAAAAGTGTTGAAGTCAAGAAAAGTTTAAAGAAAATTTACAAGAACTTGAAAACTTGCAAGCTCGAAAGTCACTTTCAATTGAAAAAGTTACGAATCTAGTTGAAGGTGTAGAAACATGAATATATATGGTTTGAAAGAATGCAATTGATGTTGAGTACAATAGTAAAATTACCTTTTTTAATGTCAAAGAAATCCATATTTAGTAATGATAAAATAAAAACATCAACATTGTCGAGGCAGGACATTACAAAGAGAAGAAAAAGATGAAATAATGATCACAATTGATATTGAGGAGAAGTGTTAGAAATCAATATCAGTTAGGAGGTTGTGGTTTATAAGATTTAAAGTGTGTAATCTACAATATTAAGATCAATATCTTGTAGAGTTTTAGCTAGTGTAGTTAGAAAATAGTTAGTTGATTAGTTCTCTTTGCAGTTGGATAAAGATAAAAGTCTTAGTTTAGTATAATTTGTAAGGCTATATAATACCACCTTAAATACTTAGAATTATATTAAAAAAAAAAGAAGAAGAGAAAACAATATTTGTTATGTTTTTCTTAAAACAAAACCCACGTGAGATTTTTTCAATAAAGGGTGACGGCCATTAAGTAGAAAGTGGGTGATTGTGCATCTAATTAGAAGTTAGAACTTAAATTAAGCTGGCTTCAAAAATGCAGGGAAATGTCGTTTCTTGTGTTTTGAGCTGTGCTCTATTTTCAGGCTCGAATTTTTTATATGTACAAACTGAACAATTTTCTATGAGCAGTTGGAGATCAACCGTAGCTACCCAAATGATTATCACATTAATAAAATCCCAAACAACTTCAAATGATAAGCAGTTGAAATGAAGCTATTCTTGATTATCATAATAGAAATAAAATTTTGATCTATAAAAGCCTAAAAACCTATCCATGCCCTCCTGCTCTCTCTTCCTCTCACCTAAATGCAGCAAAGGAAGTTCTGGAATAAAGAAACACACAGGAGGGAAGAAAGAAGCAGCGTTGATGCTTGCCCTACTTCACTAAAAACTCTGTACACAGAAGCTTGAAATTTGAGCAGTCTTGGCTTGTCTAAACACTCCTATTGCTTATAGTAATCAAGGATAATCATCAATTCTTAAAAAAAACAACAAAAGAAGAAAAAAAATTCAATAAAGAAGGTATCGATTCGCAAAGTTATTTGCAACTTGCAAGGTAAACGTAATTAGCTAGAATCTATGTCATGGTGGGATGACATATGATCAGGAAGCAGTTAACAATAATTGATTACAGATTCTGATTTGAGAATACGTGAGTTGATCAAGTGAAAATTTATCGTCATGAACTCTACGCTCTTGTCATCTCCATGTGCTTGTATGATCACAAAGAGATTCATCATTAAGATTTTCCTTTGTGTACGTACTTGAGGGTACCTTGCTAGCTGGGTCAATGTAGGAGAAACCTCAAATTAATGAACCCCCAGCCCAAATCTCCATTTCGTCCAGAAATAAAAATGTTTATCAATGGAGTGTCTAATGTTTCAAATACTTCTCGATAAAGTCCCTCTACCTATCCATGCATGTTGATATATTTTTCGTTTACTTTGCACATGTAATGCATCAAAATGTCACCGTTTTGAAGAAGATTTGATAAGTAACATGGAAAGTTTTGAAGAAGATTTGATAAGTAACATGAAAAGAATTGAGAGTTTTTATTTATTTATTTATTTATTTGCTAAGCATGAAATTGAGAGTTGAACAGTACGTGAGTGATAATAAAAGTTGAGGTTTCGTCGTTGATGGTATGTATTATGTCTGACTGACTATCATTTCCTTTTAATTTTCCACCGACATTGGTATTTTTAACATAAATTTAGTAAAAAATCTCTTAAATATATGCGAGTGGATGTAACGTAAACAATATAGTCTTTTATTAAGTATATGGTTAATCTGCCACCACTTTTTAATACCAAAATATAGAATTATAGAGCATATGGTTGTTTTAGACTTGCAAGGCTGATGGCGTTTGAGGCACCTTCGATGAATTTCAAGAGTGGACAACGCAGACGCATTCAAGTATCCAAGGCATCAGCAGCAGCTATAAAATTCAGTGTGCTTGAGACATGACTATGACATTCTGCGTGCTTTCAGCATGGCATTGGGAGTTGCTGAATTAACTATCTGCTAAGAAAACATTACCAAAGTTATTTAAGTTCGAAATCTTGAAGTCATTACTGTGTGGTCTTTCTATACGTTTGTTTTGGGATAATATTTTCTATCACATTGGGCTCCACATTGATATGCTGTGTTCAGCATCTTAAAACATCTCAAGCTTTATTATGTAGAGCAGTTACATCAAAGTAATAGCTAGAACACCAACAGAGGGGAGCCCAAGAGAGATTGACCCAGTCCAAGGCTAATTAAGTTTTGCAAAATAATCGACACAATTATCAATGTATATAGTGACCTAAAATAATCTGAGAGATCATAATGTGGCTTGTAACCACACATATGCAATCGCACGAGATACTAGTGGTTAAAGAACTTAACTATCAAATTCATGACTAATAATGGAACATGAAATATGCACTGCTTACTTTTTGACTTTTAAGATGATAAGAAGTTTGGACAATAACACATTTGTTTTCTACTAAAAATTATAAAATATATAGAAAACTTATTTGATATGTGATATATTTCAAAAATTAATATGTTCAATAATGAAGATATTTAGTGTTTGGATGGTGGGTAATCAAATATTTAGGTCAATATTCTCTTTTTTGAAGCTTAGAAAATAGATGTTTGGTGGTAAAAAAACATAATACATGTAAAATAGTCCCTTTTAAAGGGATTTCAGAACCATAAGATAATAAAGTCAATGACATTTTACTAAGAGATTGCAATAAATGAAAGAATAAACTTTAAATTCTGAGAACAAGTGTTTGTTCTTGTTTTTGTATGATAAATATTCTGAGAATGAAAGTATAAATATTTAGAGAATATAAATTGTGAACCCTTTACTTAGGTGGTTCATGGGTATTTATAATTTCCGAACATTGTTGTTTTGATGAAGTGTAGGGGTTGAAGATTTTTTTTCTCCTGATGGCATTAATGAGGGACAAATATCCCTTACATATAATTAATGAGATGAAAAAAATATTAGGCTATTGGAAAATTCTTTCTAAACCTATAGGTGTAAAGAGAAGGATATCCCTAACATGAACATTTTATGTTAAAAGTCTTAAGAATAAATAAACGAAGCCTTATAACTCTAAGATATGCCTAAAATGACCTTCAGACCAATTAGGCTTGGTGCGTAGCCAAGCTCAAGGGCGATGAGTCGGGCAGCTTACTAGACTCATATACGCCTAGGTTAAGCACGTAGCTGAACATACAGGTGTTGGGTCTAACAGCTTGCCAGACCTACATCTAATTAGATTTAGCACGTGGTTGACTCTAAAGATGTTGCGTCTGGCAGCTCGCTAAACTTTTGTTCAATTTGGCTCAGCACATTGCTTAACCTAAGAGCAATAGGTGTGACAACTCGCCAGACATATGTTTGATTGAGATTAGCACGGAGCTGAACCAAAGGGCGTTATGTTTGGCAGCTCACCAGACCCATATTTATTTGGACTCGGCACGTGACTGACATAAGAATCTAAGGCCTAGTAGTTTGCCATACCATGTCCGCTTGGGCTCAGCTTGTCAATGAGTATGCCTTTCATATTGAAGAGTATGGTTAGGGTAGAAAGATTTATAATAGTGGAATTTGTGTTAAGATATCAACTTCTAATGAGTTTAGAGTTTATTATTATGGGAAGTTAAAAAAAGTAATTAAATTGCAATATTATAGATAGAGAGCATAATAAAGTCTTTTAATTCAAATTCTATTGTTATGATACCACCAATAGAGAAATCAGAGTAGATCCCCATCATGTTTTGGTCGAAATTAATATAAAGGCTAGACTTCGTAATGCCAACTATATCTTTGTTTTTGCCAAGAAATGTTAATAAGTTTATTACACATACACTCCTTCTTTTAGAAAGTACCATTCTAGGGTTGATTGGTTATCTATTGTGAAAACCAAACCCGGGAGTCGTTTCTAAGTTATTTAGAACAAGGTTGTCAACAATATTTTTTGACACGACACGAAAAACACAATGTAAACTCGGATTGTAAAATTGGACCGTAAAATCATAAAATTATAAGTAAATATTTTTAACTAACTATATTTTGACAATTCTAGCCAAAAAATTAAATTATATTAAAATCTGATAAAAAGAGTCAATAACATTATAATCAATGAGTTATCTAAATAAAATGAGAGATACATATTATAGTATGAATCAAGAAATTAATAATATGAAAAAAATAAAACGTCTCAAAACAAAACTTTCAAATAAAAGGGGGAATCACTGAATGGTAGGAAGTACATAAGAACCTGGTGACAACTTGGTTATTCTCATCACAACAAGTCCTTAAAGACCCCCTTTGAGTTGCAAGATAATGAGTCTAAACTAGTAATCAACTAACATAAATCCAATAATAAAATAAACCCTTAAACAATGTCTCATACGCTAGAACAAACCCAAATTAAAAATAATTAGTCATCATTAAATAAATAGATAAAATAGGATAATAAAGACAAAGTCTTCATGCTAAAATTCCTATATGTTTTTTTTTTATAACTTAATGAGTTAATTAATTTATATCGAGTTGCTTTGTCTATCAACAGAGAAGAAAATTTAAATTTTCATGTAGCTGAGAATATTTTTGTAGATGTTGATGTTGAGGAGTTAACTGATATATTGAAAATCAATGGATATACATAAGTTGATGAAGACGATGAGAACGATGAACTTCAGTTTAATAAAGAAGATTGTGATGGACATGATGATGATGATGATGTGATGATGAAGAAGAAGAAGACAGTTCTGATTTAAAAGATTTTGAACTCATTTTATATGTAAAATATCAATGTGTAATGAAATTGACTTAAATATTTTTTTTTCATATGTTGTTGCTTTACAATGAACTATTGTTAACACATTTGGAACATTTATTATTATGTTATTAAATAGAATTGGGGTCACTTTGTTGTGATTTTATTGTATTTATAGGTTGGATGGATATTGAATAAAAAAACATCATGGGAAATTTATTATTTTATACCGATAGAAATACCGACGAAATGTAAAATACCAATAGAATTATCAATGGACTAAGTCCCTTGAAGAATTTGAGAGAGTTAGAAAAAATTACAAGAATTTTCCATTGAAAATTACTGACAGAATTATCAATGGACTGAGTCCTTGAAAAAGTTCTAGAGAGTTGGAAAACAATTATAAGACTTTGCCACTAAAAATTATAGATGAAATTATTGACAAACTAAGTCCCTTGTAGAGTTTTAGAGAGTTGGAAAAAAATTACAGGACTTTGCCACTAAAAATTATAGATCACCGACGAAACTACTGATGGAAAGAAATTTCATCAGAGAATTTTTTTTTTGTGTTTGGAACTTTTTGGGTGTTCTAAAAAATTTTTAGTGTTAATTACTAACGGAATTACTGATAAACATTAAAAATTAATAAATATCTAATTGTATGTCGGTAATTATGTCACTAAAACATCCCAGTAATAAAAGATCAGAATCTCTAATTCAGAAAAAAAAAACCCGTCTTCTTCCTGTCTTTTCTCTAGTATGAACTTTCTAGGATTTTTTTTAGTGATATCATTTTTTTTTAAAAAAATATTGTTTGTTAACCTTTCATTTTGATTCTAATTTTTATTTTTTTGACCAATTTCTTCGATCGAGTTGAAGTTTTAAAGTACTTGGTGCTTGAACGTGATCCAAGATCGATAGAGTTTTTTTTGTTGAAACTCACGTGTAAAACAAGGACTATCAGAAAAGGGTGTAGTGATTTTTTTAAGTTGAATTTCAATTTATTCCTCTTTCATTGATAACCAAGTTTAGAAGTTCAAGGTAAGTTGAATTTTAGCAATTTTTTAAAGTTATTTTTTATTTGCTCACATGTTTTTTTTAAGAAACATAGAACACTCTATAGCATGAGAGATACGAGAACTATCCTTCGATCCATCCAAAACTTGATCCGAATTTGTGGTTGAAGGCTGGATCTATTGGTGGACTTGATAGAAATCAAGTTTATAGTATTTCCAACACTACGATCATGGATATACAGGCGGGCTGTAATGTATTAATTGTTAGGGCCTTACAATTGATATTAAGCCAACAATCTCTGGCCATCTAGGTGATTGTACAAAAACAAATTCAAGCTCAAACGACCCAATGTGGGTCTAAGATGGCTGAACTGAGGGATAATGTGAATGATCTCAAGCATTTATTGGCAACCCTCATTAGTACTTGTGGTCAACCTTGTCGCCCTCCTGATTCCGGTAAAGATCTGCCTCCTTCTTCAGCTGATGTCTGCTAAATAAATTATATTCAATAATATTTTTATAATTAATAATAAAAAAATAGTTTTTTATTTTATTTTAATTTTTTTTATTTTTTTTAAATATTAAATACAATAGTGACAGAATTATCAATAGAATTTGAATCATGATGGAATGATCGATGGACTAAGTTTCTCGAAGAGTTCCAGAGAGTTAGAAAAAAATTACAGGATTTTCCACTAGTAGATGTAATTTTTCAATGGTTTAATTTTGTTGATAATATACATATATTTACCGATAAATTTATCAATAGTTTATTCTGTCAATAATATACCATAATCATTGATGGATTTACCAATAAAATTAATAATACTAGTAATTTATTTTTGGTTTGGTACTCTATTTTCATTTTTTAAATTTATCGGTAATTATGTTAGAAACAAATTGATTAAAAAAATAAAGATAATTGATGATATGTTTTTCGATAGTATTTTTCTATTCATGATTTTGTTGATAAATTTAATTTTGATTGAAACAGTACTATTATTTAAATACAGACAAAATATTTTATTAGTGTATCTATTCAGGCTGAATTATTGTTTCAAGAGTCAACTAATAGCGAAAATGAGGTTTTATCTTGAGGCTGCACCACTCAAGAAAACCCATTAATGATAAATGCTTCGCACAATCATGTATGA
>Ga0325410_1008754_pt1 | contig 10914 bp, 10 predicted proteins | sample PopdelMetagenome_16_FD_206182 | JGI IMG/M metagenome (GOLD analysis project Ga0325410, IMG submission 206182) | Populus deltoides microbial communities from Bellville, Georgia, United States - Xylem-PdIQD-R3 | ecosystem: Host-associated > Plants > Phyllosphere > Stem > Wood/Secondary xylem...
TTTTTTTTTATTCCGGTCCCCAACCTACAGCAAGCAATAACCTATGATTTATTAAATCATTTAATAACCCATTTATGGTATGCATGTGGGTGCATCCTACAGTGGCAAATAAAGGAATGAAAAAGAAAGGATCTCTATGGGGAACGGAGAAGGACCTTTACTTCTTAACCTCTTTTGCATGGCAGAATCTTTTCATATGGGACGATGGGGCTGCTGGTTGTTATGTCTTCGTCTTCGTTTTATCTTTTTCTTCTGTAGAGAGGAGGAGAAAGCTGATTGCACTAATCAGAGTCTGAGTGATGGGCATGAAAAGTTAAAAAAAGAGGTAAAAGAACGATGAAAATCATTTCGCTATGGCCAAAACTGCACTGTTTTTTTCCATGTTATCTTTGTTCTGCTGTCTATTTTCTGGCGTTTCTAGAACAACTGTATGCATGCATGGGTGGGGGGTCAGATTTTCAACTTCAAAAACAAAATCTGCATCAGAGTTTACACAGAATGGGTGGGGGGCATTCTATTTTAGTAAATAATATTATAAATGTATTTTTATATATAATTTAAACAAATATATTTATATTTTCTTTATTTTTTTTGCCTTGAGACAATAACCGATCACTGTATAACAAATTAATCACGATTTGTTTGTTTAAAGTTATTATAAAATTATGTTTAGCAGCCTCTTGTACGTTGTCTTGTTAGAAATATTTAGATGAATATAACTAATTTAAATGATTTAATATTCTATTAAGATATATGATTAGTTTATAAGTACATCCATTTTTTTAAAAATAAAAATGTTAGTGCCCATGGAAACAAAAGATTGGCAGGCTACTGAACGAGCGAGCTAAGCATGGCCAATGACAGAAGTTTTCTATTTTGATGTTTTGAAAAAATTATTTTTTTTTTGATATTTTTAAATCATTTTAACGTGCTGATGTTAAAAATAATTTTTTAAAAAATAAAAAAATATTATTTTTTGAGTGAAAAACAACCACAATTACACTCATAAACACCTCTAAAATCATTTAAAACCTGATTATTAGTATAAAATCCTTTTGGTTTAGGGTATGTTTGTTTTTATAAAATTTTGATTTTTTTTAATTATTTTAAAATGTTGGAATTGAAAATAAAATTTAAAAAATAATTACTGTTAAACAGATATGAACAAGAGTGTCGTGTCGTGTGCCATAATGAAGGTGTTTGGGAGTGCTTTTCAAAAACCTTTTTGAAAAAAATTAAATTTTTTTTTATTTGATTTGAATTAATATATTTTTGATGTTTTTAAATTATTTTAATTTATAAATTTTAAAAATAATTTTAAAAAAATAAAAAAATATTATTAATATATTTTTTAAATAAAAAATATTTTAAAAAACAGCCAAAAACATGCATGCAACGAACCCATAAATGCCACGAGGATAGTGGTTAAATACACCGGATATTACGACTCATTTATGAATACAGTTGGATTATAGCAACTAGCAGAGCCCTGTCTCTTTGTGAATTTGTGACATAAGGCTAGCCAGTAGCCACCTTCAATTACGGGTAAATGGCAAGTGTAAGATCGGCATTGGTCAAAGCTTGAGGTGGGTCGCCTATCATCTCCTGTTTAGTAACCAAAATAAATCGGATAAGGACACGTGTCTCCTAGGGCCATAGGAGATACTACTATTCAGTGCTTCGCATGCATAACGGAGATATTTTCTTCTTCTTTTTTAACAATGTTATTGAGTTCAACCATTTTCCTAAAGTTAACACAGTGAGTGACTTGTGGATCTTATCTTTATGCTAGATATTTTCTTCTTCCTTTTCTTGACAATGTTATTGAGTTCAATCGAGTTCGCCTGAGTCAACACGGTGACTTGTTGATCTTGTATTTATGCTAGATTGAGTTTCAGAGTAAATAATGTGAGAATTAATCTGCTGCAACCTAAAAAACCTGATGAGGGCTTCATTTTGAGTAAAAAAAAGACATTAAACACAACGTTGAGTTAAACTTTTTTTATTAGAAAAACTAGAATAATTATAAAAATAAATATTTATAGAAAAACAATGAAAAATTTGATGCTTACCATTACAATTTTACTTACATGTACACTCCACGTTGAAAATGCCTTCTCTTTTAGGTTTTTATTAATGTTATTGACAGAGCCCCGTTAAGCGAAGAGCCACTTGAATAATAAATAATCCAACTTCACTTAATAATAAAAAGCTTCAAAAAAAAAAAAAGAAGAAGAAGATGTATTTGTCGATAAACAAGATGAACTACGAACTGAAGGGATAAAATACAAAAGAAACTATTAAAAGTTGAGAGAAAGCTGTCTTCGAAAATAAATAAAAGGATATAGGCTTCTGTTTCGTTTCGTCCGGAAGCCTATATATTTTATATCAATTCAAAACAAAAATAAAATGGAATAAATTTTATTTTATTTTAAATTTTGACTCGTTTCGGATTTTTCGATTAAATTCTGCCCGGAACATTCCAGTTTCATTTCACATGTTCCGTTCCGCTCTTGAAAAGCCATTGAATTTGAAACTTGTTCAATTTAATTAATTAAACCATCCAATTATAAAAAAGTTATTTTTTATTACTATTTTTAATAACAATGATATTAATAATAATATTGAAAATTATTATTACTATTTTTATTAACAATGATATTAATTTTTTAAAATTACATTTATCACTAATATATATGGTTTATATTCATGTTATTTTTTTTATGTTTATACCTTGTAAAAATTTGAGCAAAATAAAAAATGCTTTAGATTCCATTAGTCTTGATAACATTGACCTAACTTTATATTTAAAATATTTATATTAAAATATTTTATTTTTATAATATTTTGATATTTTATTTAAGTTGAATTATTTTAAGTTAAATCTTGACTATTTAGAAATATTTTAAATTTTAAAATTATATTTGTTTGATATTGTGTTTGTATTATATAATTTATAATTAATTTATTTTAAATTTAAATTATATTTATTGAATATATATATATATATATATAAACAGTAAATCCTTAAAATAACACGTCAAAATATTTTAAAACTAAAATAATCTATTTCAATTGAAAAAACAAAATATCTATCAAAGGGAATTCACAAGCTTGGGTGTAGCAGCCACTGGCAGTGTATATATGTACCTGGAAGGCGTCCCTCACTAGTCACTACAGTTCCCAAAACCCAACCAAAGCAAGCGAAGCTCCTCTGAAAGTAAATGGCAGGCCAGGGAGGAGATGCAGCGAAGCCAAAACAAGACCAAGAAGAAAAACCAAGAGAAGACAAGCTCCTCTCTTCTTATTTAGGCCTGAGTTTCTCTCTTTTTTTAGCGATTCTGCCTCCAAACTCCATTTCCTTAATACCAAACCTCCAGACCCAGATCAGAAACCTCTCAATACGCCTTTTACAAGCAGAAGAACAGCTAAAACAAATGAAGTCAAGGAGAAAAGAGGACTCGAAAGCAAATGCAAGAGTTGTGGAGATCTTTGCTAGCCACAGGAATGCCTGGCAAGCTGAAGAGAAGAGGTTGCTTCAACAGATCGACTTTGCGAGTGAAGAAGTGTCCTCATTAAGAGCTAAAGTTGAAGACTTTGAGAGAGAGAAGGAAGAGTGGCAAGGAAAGATTCAAGATTTGGAGAGAGAGGTTGGTGAGAGAGAGGAAATGATTGGGTTTATGTCGCGAAATGCTGTTGCTGGTGGTAGTGAGTTTGTGGGTGGTGAGGAGGACTCTGGTAGGTGTGGGAGTGGGGAATGTTATGGTGGAGAGGAAGAGGAGGAGGAGAATGGCAATTTTGTTTATGGTCAACAGTATTATAAGCATTTACTGCATCAGCAGCAGCAAGGGAGTGATGGAGGTTTCAGTTCTGATTTATTAGCTTCTGCGTCTAAGTTTTGGAGCGAGACGGCTAGTACTCTCTGGCAGGTTTTGCTCTTCTTTTGATCTTTTCTGTGCCTTCACTTCAGATTCATTTGAACTTTGGGGATGGAAGTTATATTATATTCCTGGGTGTGTTTGGACTTGGGATTTTAAAATGGAGGAAAAGTTAACAGAATTGTAGGATCTTAAGATGAGTTTATGTTGTCTGTTTTGGTATTTTGGGTCTCCCTTGTCAATTGTCATTCACAGACATCTTCCTTTGACATGGAAATTCATCCCTGCATTTTCTTTGAAGAGAAGGAAGAGAAAAGGTTGAAGTCATCTCCTTTTTCACAAGCCAATCCAGAAAGTTATCTAGTCACTATTGACTTTCAATTCAATTTTTATCTTAGCCTCAAGCATGAATTAATTTACTACATCTTCTGTTGAGTGAATAAAACAATCCTTCAATTGTATGATTCTTTCTCCATCCCTAATTTGCATTTTGCCCCTTTTTTTTCCATCTAGGAGATTTTTTGGTGCATATTTTAGTTTTTGGTGCCCACTTAAAAAATGGCTTTGGATATATGTTAGTTTTGGTTCCTGCGTGAAAAGTAGATGTACTAGTAGTGCTACTCTCACCATATAAAGTTCATCGTTTCACTGGACCACTCATGCTTATCCAAGGCATGACAACTGAAGTTGTTTTTATATATAATGACACTGTTGACGTGGCATTAGATTTCAACTTAACACAAGTGATCATGCATGATAAAACCACGAAAACCACTAAGAAGGATGTAATGATTTTGTTGGTGTTATGATCCTGGTAAAATACAAGTCTGTTATGATTTCTCTACATCTGCAAATAAATTCTTAAATAGACAAAATCAGTGGTTATGAGTATCTAAGATAGTTAGATAAATCTATCGGTTAACTGGCACTTATCTCTTCTTACAACAAATATGAATCTCTTGGCTACGGTGGAGTTACCCTGTAGTTGATGATGATCCAGTATATTTTCAGGAACATTGCTTATGGTTAAAGCAAGTTTTTTTTGTCAGCTACATAATTAGTTTTTACCTGGGGCTGGTGAAACATGGCATCTGCTTCTGTTATAATCATGCTTGTTTTTCCATGTGAATGTAGACTATTGTCCTATATTGTTGGGGCGACTTGTCTCTCTAAAGATGACTTGTCAGTGAAACACAAGGGCCCATTTGGCCCTCTAAACTCCATAGTCACTGATCATGTGCCCGTTCAGTTTGGCCTTCCTAGATTTCATCAAAAAATCATTTAGTTGAAATTTTAGAGTTTAAAAACACAAAAAATGATCTGGTTTTGTGAAATTTCTACCCATAGAATCTAATTCATGGTAAGTTGAAATTCTACCTGTTTTTCACAGAAAATGCCTTTTAACGTTTTGGCAAACTTGGTACCAATATGATCAGTTAGTTAAGAGACCATTGACTGCTTCTGGACCCTTTACCTTGTATCCACTGTAACAGTTGGTGGGGCGTTTGATTCTCCGAGTTACCAGAAACTAATGCAAAAAAGCGATATATTGCAGAATTCTTTTTCAAAGTAATTCAACTTTAAATGTTTATTTCCATGGTTTTTTTAATTTTAAATATTTATGTTTGCAGGATGTACAATATGATTCCCATGAATCACTCTATCACATGAAACATTTTGTAGCAAGGTAAATCTAACACTCTCTCTCTCTCTGTTATATATATATTGTTGCTGCAGTGTTATAGCTAATGAAAGGGCAACTTACATTTCCTGATCAGAAGAGAGTCCCCGTGGAAGGTAGATGGTGATTCAACAGGTGTGTCCTCTAAGTTAAAATTACTCGAAGAGGAACTTCTAAATTTGGAAAAAGTTGGAAAAACAGATATATCAAAGGTTCCATCGCTAATGAGGAAGCAGGCAAAGAGATATCAAGCTCTAGCAGGAAAGATTGATGATCTTTGCGGAAGAATGGTAATGCATAAGTGATATATCCTCTATTTTTTACGATGTGCTGTCATATAGGTTTTTATAAGTTGATTTTCTGGTTTGTTTTTCATCCTTTAGTACTTTTAGGACCATCGTCCTAAAGTTGAGCATGATTCTGTTCCTAAAATATGCAAAAAAACTGCATAGTTACATTGTCCTTGAGTATGTAGCATTTGATATGGTAGAGCATGCTTGCCATTTTTTATGGGTTTGCTCATAGTTTTGTTTACCTAGAATGAAGCTGAAATGATGAGTTGTTTGCCCCATTGAGCTATCTAATTAAACCTTTTTTGATTGCAAGGTGCATGGTCACAAGGAAATTATTTATTCTTATTTGAGAACAAAAATTGAAAGGAAAGTTCTCAGTTCCGCATTGTGACAATTTGTATTAGGAAATCCATTAAATCTATGATTGCTTATATGGTGTATAGTGCACATACGTAGACTGCTTTAAAGTGAATCCACCATGAGTTGATGAGTTTAATGTTCGCTCCACTTCCTACCTGCTCCAACATTTCTTTTTTCCATATAGGCTTTCATTTGGATAAGTTTTAATTTATGGAGGTGTCTCTAGAGAAGAAACTTGTAACAAATCTCTCGTGCTCCCTCAAATGCACTGTTGAAGGTAGTTTTAGTTTGTGCATTTGTGATGGTTTCATTTGTGAAAATTCGTCTGGGGTCAAAACTAAACCCTAGTTTGCCTGTTGATCTTAACTCTTTTCTCTCACAAACACATTCACACAGAAATGTAATTCTGTGTCCTATGCTTCTCTAGTAATATTTATTTTGAGTTCTTTTCTGTGTCAGGCTTGTTGCTTAAAATCTTTCCCTGCTTTTACAGCAAGCTAGTGATCCATGTGAACCTACACTCGGTCCAGAGTTTCGAACACAGAGGCAGACAGAGTTTTTGCTTGAAGCATTTCGGCTCAAGGAACGGGCATCTGAAACTGGACAGAAGCTGTTGGCATTACAAAATGAGATCAGTAAGAGCTACTCTGGGGACGAGGTGGGGAGCCAGGCCAAGCTCACCACGAGACGTTCCTTCGAGGCCATAAGGAACAATTTAAAAGAAGTTCAGAGAAACTTGGAAATATGGTTGGCCAGAATCATTGGAGATCTTAAAGGGATTCTGGCCAGAGATGGTGCCTCATGTCAACGTGAATATTATATTTCTAGGTATCCTTTTGTTCAATAGAATCTTCTGACTGGTAGTCTCGAGTACTGATCTAACTGAAATATATTAGCCCTTTCTGGTAAATATGCTTGATCCAAGGCTTGAAAATAGCAGTCAGCAGTCACATGGAAATATGATCGTTCCACTATGTTTATGGCAGCATTCCTATACCAATCTATCTAAATGAAAGCCATCACCAGTCAAAACAAATTGTCCATGCTTCAACCTGTCATCGCTAGTTGAATAGTAAATATGTTGATCCTGGAGTTCTAGGACTGTTATTAAAAGTTGATCTGCTGTCCTTTCTACCTTTACAAATATGGTTTGGAATTGAAACAACAGATCGACAATAACTCTTCCAAAAGAAGATATTTTGCAAAACAGACACTTTTTTGTCTAGTATGTTTGCTTCAAGCCAAAATTCAACGCTCTTTCAAGTAAAGATTTGGCAATAGGGGGTAGTGAAAGGATCATTACCATTTTGTTACATGATAACAGGAACTGTATGTTGGTATGAAATGGTCCATTCATAGAGAAGGAAAGAAAGTAGCTGTTCATGGACACTGCAAAGGACCCCAACAATGGTCGATTTACAGCTCCAACAAAACAGGCCAACCGCTAAGCAGCGCAGACTCGTAATTAACTGCAGACTTCGTGCTATTGTTCTTTCCTGTTTGCAACATTGTCGTTTTGTCAATTTACTGTTGTTTCTTGAACAGTATTTGTCTATTTTCTGTCCATTGCTTTCAATGATAGCGACAGCTACCTACACATGGAGGAAGTATAAATGCTATTTAATTCTGGAGTACAATTTTCGGTGGGAAGTCCCCCATCACACCGTTTGATTCATATCCATCGATCCATGTGCATACAGAGGTTACACAGGGCGGCAAGAAACACATAGAAACTCTGTTTCGTGTGATGTTAACTATGTTAGATCATATTACACTTTCGACTTGCAAATGCAAATCCAGCAGTTTTGCTCAAGTTACAGTAGCTACAATCTGCAAACAACAACATGCTTAATCTTGTCTCCCAAAAGTAGGGGTTAAAGCTGCCATCCAATTCATGCAAGAACCTTAGGTAGGAGTGGCCGCTGCCGCCTCAGATACTCGCAAAAGTGGTTCAATTAGCTAAAGTGAATCGAATCATCATATATATCAACCATCGGTTAATTAAATATAAATTTTAAATCATCTTCCGATGTAAACACTGCATTCTTTTTTTTCTGTAGATTGATATTTGGCTTCTTGTGGGAACCCAGTAAGGATCAGATGATGTTAAGGCATTCACTATAAAAACCATCCCGACAATATTTCATTGTTCCAAACCAGTTTTAATGAAAGTACATGCTAATAAAACTAACACAAAGGAGCAGAATTCAGAGTAAAAGTTTCAATACAACAAATTATTAACTTGCGTTTTAACTATTTCAAACACAAGGAAACATGAAGAACATAACTAAAAGGTCAAGACACTAGGCAGAAGCAGCAGCTTCTTCCAGCAACTGCTTAACCTTGGTGATATAGTCACTCATTGCTTCCTCCTTGGATTTTCCTGACCAAAAAGATATATATCCAAGAGTTAAGAAATGTATTAGACAATGAGAGTGGCTATCGTTAAGAAAAACAGGCAAGAAACCAACATCCTAAGAGCATAAATTCAGAATCAATACCTTCAACAGCCTTCCATGCATCCCACTTTGCCCTGTCCCTCATGTTGAAAATTCCAGGGCGGCCTGCAAATTGCCACAAATAGAAAGAGTCGGTCAAAACGGACAGATGGAAGAGAAAATGTTGATTCCAATAAAAAAACGCTTTATGTTTAAGAAAAGCATCAGGGGAATACTATCTGAGGGGAGCAAAATACTCACTGGTGTTCACTGGTCCAACGGTGGCTTGCTTGTAGAGCCCATAGAGAATAAGTTTGTTCTCATTTGTTGTATTTTCTGGCAGAGTCTTGGCTTTCTCAGCATGCTCCTGAAATTCCTCCTGCACGAAACCAAACCCCATTTGTGACATCAAATAAACAACTTAAACGTCAAGCATGCAAAGCAGCTGAAGCCGATTGGCTAAAGCAAAGTTCTTTGCATTTCACATCTAACTGCACAGAAGATTTCATAAATCTCTTGTCTTGGAAAACTAGGAAGGAAGAAATGCACCGTCTAAAGAGATCAGAGCCTGAAATTGATTTTCCTAAATCTATATTAATCCATGACTAGACCGTGACTCTAAGCATGAATAAGATTGACTGCAGAATATTAAAATTTGACTAAAGCAATAGAGTAAGATGTCATTACTGCAATGGGTCGAAACAAAGATCCTCAACTACAAGTACAAGATCTGAAAACCAAAGAATCAAGGTTTATATTAAACAGAGTGACCAAGAATTTCATGCAGCTACACTGACACACTAAATACGCTAATAAGCATTAAGGCTGCCCCTTAGAAAAAAAAAAAGGTAAAAAATCCACATGATCTAATTCTAATGCATAGGCCAATCCTATACCATCGATCGATCATTAAATCCCATGTTAGATCTAATCAAGAAAGACTGATTACTGTGAGCAAGAGATCAATTTACAAGATCACGATTATCACACCTGCAAACCCATCGCGTTACTTGGAGTGGAATCGCTCTGCTTCTTGTTTTTTTTTTTTGCGTGTCAGATAAGCGAAAATGAAGAAGAGGCGTGTATCATACAAGAGAGTTTCAGAGCTAAAACACTTGCTGATTGAGGAGGATATTCAGTTGATGTTGTTCCAACACGTGGCTTGTTTCGGTTGGTTGAACTAAATGTTAAGGGCCAGGGGCGTTACATCTGTTAGTTTTTGACCACCTATCTTTTCTTCAACTGGGCGCCTCTCTTCTAAACACCAACAACACAACCTCTTTCTTTGTCTAAATCTTCTCTCTTTTCTCAAATTTTTATTAGATGATATTGATGGGTTTTGTGTTTATTTTTGTAGGCAGAGTTGATCGGAGAAAGTATGTTCTTGCGCAGTTCATTGTCGCTTGATGGATTTTCATTTTCTATGCACAAGGTCAATCTGTGATTGTGATTTTTTTTAGAGGTTAGTCTTCTACAAGATATTGGTCTCGCGGCATTTGGCTAGACTTGAGGATTTCAATCTTACTATTAACAAATCTTTCTATGAAATCAAGTGTTAAGTGCGCATATATTTGTGTGTGTGTGTGTGTGTGTGTGTGTGTGTGTGTGTGTGTGTGTATATATATATTTCTCACCATCACGGTTGCTTATATTTTATTGGTTTGCTAGCTGGTGGATTGGTTTCAGGGCACCATGCTTTTGCTCTTGCTCTTGCTGTGTTTTTCTGGTTCTGGGTTGTGTTGTCTCTTCAGTTTATATCACATGAACATGAATGTAACTGAAGATTTCTTTCGCATTTACTATGACTGACATACCTGAACAAAAAACAAAAGGAAAAAACCAAAATGCAGTAGATGGGTGGAATGATTCAAAGACTTGAGGGAAGGAACCGCATGCAATTCGCCTCTCATCTTTTCTTCTTCTCTGCCTGTTTTGTTCTTCCCTCTCCTCTCTCCTTTTTTGTTCCATAGTAAAAATGTTGATCTGAAAGACCTGATGGCAACTGTAAGAAAGTCAGAAGGGGCATGAGAAAATGTGATGGAGAAAGGGACACTTCTTCCACGCCAATAAATAAATAAATAAATCTCTCGCGAGCCAGGAGGAAATTTTTTTGCGAGAAATAGTGCTAGAGTCTCCACAGTAGAGGGTGTTTTTGAGAATGAGATATAAATTCTTTTAAAATTTATTTATTTTATTTAAAATAAAATTATTTTTATATTTTCAAGTCATTTTCATCTATTAATATCAAAAATAATTTTTAAAAA
>Ga0325410_1008755_pt1 | contig 10913 bp, 4 predicted proteins | sample PopdelMetagenome_16_FD_206182 | JGI IMG/M metagenome (GOLD analysis project Ga0325410, IMG submission 206182) | Populus deltoides microbial communities from Bellville, Georgia, United States - Xylem-PdIQD-R3 | ecosystem: Host-associated > Plants > Phyllosphere > Stem > Wood/Secondary xylem...
AATTCGAGGTGTAACAGTAAAAACAATTCTTAAAATAAACGTGGTTAACGCTAGAAAAAACTGGAGGTTTCCAGTGCATAGAAGATTTTGGACAAATCATAAGATATTGCCCTCCATTTATAACTAATACTTCATTATGGTCCCTCTTTGTTTTACCATTCATTTATCTCAACGGCTTTTATTCCCCATTAGAGAAGTATGATATTTACATATTTATTACCCTCATGTGCTTGCATTCCTTGACATTTTGGATAGGATGATTTTTTTTTATATATAAAAAAGATTTATCATGACTGGATTAGTAAAAAAAATCCAATAATGTGATGAGATTCCTTGATGAATAAGATAGTTGGGGTTTTCAAAGAAAAAATCAATATTGTTTTATATTAATTTTTTATATAATCTTTATTTAAATTTAAAATATTTAAGATCATATATGACGGGCTATATTTTATTAATAATGCTAAATATATTACCGATTTAAAAATAGAAAAGTCAAAACATGTATGCTTTAACATGTATTTTATATAGTTATATAAGATTGCATATGATTAATATCTCATAATAAAAAAGGATAAATATAAAAGAGATAAAAACTTGTTTGGTTTGGTTGAAAAGATAAATATATTTGTCATCAAATACATGTTTATGTGATAATTTTGGTACTTTAAAAATATAAAATATAAGGAAACATGTACTATTTCTATCTCTTCTATTTCTAGAAAGTACATTGCAACAATTAGGATAGGCGGGGGTTGCTATTGGTGCAATTAGGAGAAAAGGATTAAATTGAAATGTTAGATATACTCAGAGGGTACGTTTATAGTTTCCCGAAGATAAACATCTTCTCGCCGTGTGCGTGTTTCTTTAAAAAATTACTGTACTTATCCTTTTGGCGGTTAAAATGAAACTAGCCGTTGTAGATGGACACGTGGCGAGATATGAGTCGATTTAGGAAGCAAGTTGTGAGTTGCTAACCGATGACGAAGCTATTTGGTCGGTCTAAGTCGGCTGCTTCGTCGGTCCCTTCTTCAACACGTTTTGTCCAGTTTTTTAATTTTTGGTGGGCTGGGTGTTTGTCTAAAACGACAGCTGGCCAGTCTGTAATATATAATATTTCGGGTTTCTATGTTACGTGGAGGAGTGTTATTGGTTAGTTGATGTGGTGATTTATGGGTGATGGATGAGTGGTGGAAATTTGGTGAGGAAGTACACACGAGAAGGGTGTTGAGTAGTTGAGCGCTGGCCAATGGTTTGTCTGACTGGAGTATTCTAATTTCTAAGAGGGCGGCTGACTGATGATGGTCAGTTGCAGGTTTTGCACGGTAGCAATCTGTCGTGAGTCAACGACACGTCAATCCTACGGCTTTTTGTTTACCAACAAGGACTAAATCCAGTAGAAAGTAGCTCAAAGGACACATCATAAAGATTATTGGCATGAGGTACAACCAAGCACACGGGGGCTCATAATATTATATAATAACATTGGTGTTTTTTATTTTGTGTTTTACGATACTTCTTAAAAGTAATTTTTATTTTAAAATATTAAAATATTAAAATATTTTTTTAATATTAATATCAATACATCAAAATTATTATAAAACATTAAAAAAATATTAATTTAAATTTTTTATAAATCAAACACAATTTTAAATACAATATACAATAAGTTTCGGATGTATTATGTAATCAAATTTCACTCTGAAAATACAGTAGCTTTTATTTTTAGTTTTTTTTATAAAAGTATATTTATCTTGAAAAAATATTAAATTAATATATTTTTTAAAAATTTTAATATCTTAATATTAAAAATAAAAAATTATTTTAATATAATTTTAAACAAAGTCTACCCTTGAAAAAAAATGATGTACGGAGATCCTAAACACGCATGGAAAGTTAAGAAAACACACGGGTTGCAAGCAAGTTTGTTTAGGTAAAATCCAAAAGCTTAACCTAACCTAACCTCACCAACTACAAGAACACTAACCACAAGGACACTTCAAAGCTGATAAAGCTAAATTGATTATCTGAAACACATCGGTTTGAATTGATTTTTGATTTAGTTACGTTCTAAATATCTTAAAGCTCAAGCCAAAGCTAAAACCAAAGCCAAAGCCAAAGCCAAAGCCGTCCAAACAAAAGAGTTCTTTACTACAAATTTGTAAAATAAAGGTAAAGCCGTCCAAACTTAGATAATGATCACTTAACAACAAGTAATGATCACTTAATTGACATGGTCTATGACCGAAACTAAAAGTTGAATTTAATTTTTATTTGTCATACAAGTTGAGTTTTTTTTTCACCACGCTTATGATTTTTTTTAAATTTAAATTATTATTATTATTTTATTTTTTTGGATCGTTTTGATGTATTGATGTCAAAAATAAATTTTAAAAATAAAAAAATATTATTTTGATGCATTTTCAAGCAATAAAATACTTTGAAAAACAATTTCTATAAACAACACGCACTTAGATAATGTTTGTTTTTGCGATGTGAAAAAATTTGAAATTTTGTTTTGTTTCAAATAATTATTTGATGTTTTTATATCGTTTTGGTATGCTGATTTAAAAAATAAGCTTTAAAAAATAATTTTTTTTTATTTTGATATATTTTCAAGTGAAAAGCATTTTGAAAAGCAACCACTACCACAATACTAAACACTACTTTAGTCTCAATTTGGAACTAGAGTGGTGTCTTGCATTATGTCGCGGGCCAAAAAACATGAAGCTCAGTCGATTGATAATAAAGAAACAAGAAACTCTGACTTTACTGAATCCGATAAACTCGGATAATTTCTCAAACTTGTAACTTGAGAAATTCTAAACTTAGATTTAGTTAAGAAAGTTTAATTCTCAACCAATTTAATATTGAAAGATGAAATTAAAAAAAATTATCAATTTAAAAAAATTGCTAAAGTAAAGAAAAATAGCAATTAAACTAATGAAGATCAAATCTAATATATATAAAAAAAAATGAAGGAGAATAAAGTCATAAAAAATTCAATGTTAAAATTATCTGAAATAAAATAAATATCATTTAAAAGAATGAGGACTAAATCTAATAAAATAAAAAGTTGAAAAAAAATCTAACTTTATAAGTTTAAAATAAAACAAATAATAATAAAAAAAACATGGATAAAATATAAAAGAAAAACAATTAAAGAATTGTTTTGAAAATTTAAAAAGTTAGGTGTGGAAATCATAGAGAAAAAAAAAGAGAAAGTAGCTAGCACCAAATTAGAGGTAAATAAATTACATGCGTTGTCCAGAGAGGAAGTGTTGGACATATAATAACAAAAAAATAAATATAATAATTTTTCTTGGCTACAGAATAAAACATAGCTAAAGACATGCAGACAAAGTCGCAATAATTATAATTTAATACCTACACACATAAGTGTTGATCATCTAATTATTGGCAATAGTGGTAGACTAAATCTAAATCTAAAACTTGAATTTAATTTTATTTGGGATATCTAAGTCTAAAGACACTACCTAACCAATAATAATAAAAAAAAATAAAAATTACCAATGATTAAATTGATTTTACTTTAAAAAAAACAACACCTAAGAGAAATAGGAAAAACCCTAAAGAGAATAGACCTGGATAAAAAAAGGAAGAAAACCAGTAAAATAAATTAAAGAAGAAGAAGCCAGTGCCGCTGGTCACAGTACCCCTCCACCGACTTGACCCAGTGCCGCTGGTCACAGTACCCCAACCCCACACCAACCACCAAACAGCCTAGCTCCCTCTCCAGCAACACAATACACCACCAACAACCAAACGAAACCAAATCCCAACCATTTTATCCATTTAATAAACCAGAAATCGCACCCTTTTTCACCTACAAATAACATACATCACCACGTCATAAAAAGCTAATCTTTTCCGCTTGTTTTTGCAAGTATATATTGTGTCGGTGCTTGGAGTGCACACGTTGTTGTTTCCCAAATCATCCCACGCACTAGCACTTGACAACCACCCTTGGAGTGCACACGTTGTTGTTTCCCAAATCATCCCACGCACTAGCACTTGACAACCACACTTGGAGTGCACTTGTCGATTACGCAATTCCCAGTACGGTCCACATACGAAGTTAAAATCATTGAGCTGCAAAAGATTTATCAGCAGCCATGAAATTAAACTGATCAGTGAACACTAATTACTATGTCTTACTTTGTGAAAGTTGTGATTAATGTTGATAGAACCGAACCAATTAATACTCACATCAATGAAAATCTTCTCTACATACTGGCAATTCTTGAGGAAAGAAGCAATATCATAAGGATTGCAATACATTGCACCTTCCATGATCAAATGAAATTCTATCAAATTCCAAAAAGAAAATTGCATTTCTGTCAATGTTCCACCCATAAACTTTGGCGTTAAACCCTGAATAAACCATAACGTTATGTTAAGAACAATAAACCAGTAGATTCCAATAAAAAAAAAGGGGCAAAAACAGGACAGAAGATATATAATCAGACAATAACAAGTACACATGGATGGAGACATACCTCAAGAATTGTACTGGTAGTGGTGAGAACACGAATATTATAGAGATCGTACACAAGATTTCTCACTTGAAATGTCCCTGTAAAGCCTTTTGAAGGTCCAAAATTGAGCATCACATCTTTCACTTCAGGGATATTGGTGAATTTGATAAAACAAACACGCCCACAATAATGGATTGCATGTAGAGTTGGTGCATCAATGTCAATCATCAGAATCTCCGGGCAATCTCCAACCTTTAACTCCTTAAACTTCTTTAAATTCTGGGTGGAGATTTTCAAATGAAAAATTCTATAACATTGTGCTATATCTAAAGTCTCAAGTAACAGGCAATTGAGAAATAGATTATCTATCAATGTCGGGGTTACAATGATCTTTCTAAGAACAAGAGTACTCAAAAAATGCAGACCTTTAAACTTTGGTGGAAGATCAAGTTGACAAAAACTAAGCTTTAAGATTTTGATGGACTCAACGTCGTAAACATCAGAAATGAGTTTAACAGGCCCCCCCCCTTCAAAATTAATTCCAATTACATAAAAAAACAATTCGAGCTCTTCAACACCCTTTTCAATAGCTTTTTTGATCCACTTTTCAACCAAGAACCCCTCACCATTTGCATCAAAAGATGATCGAAAACTTAAAATACTTGAACCTGCATGCTGATCAAAGACTTTATTAACCATGGATTTAAAATTTTCTGGACTGCGACCTCTGGCAAAATCATTATCAAAGTGTAATCTACGACTGAAGATCCAAGAATGATTGAATCTTGAAGATAAGATTCCAATCTGCATAGCCTTTTTGATAGGCAAGAACGCAAGAATCTTATCAATCACATCATCAGGAAGAATAACACTATGATTAGTGTCACTTGTGTTACCAAGATAGAGCCTCTTTACTCTTTTACGTGAAATCTCTATGATGAGAGTTTGCCTCACAATTTCTGCTGATGCCATTGAGAGTAAATCTTTCTAGAATGAACTTTCTGTGATGGCTATCAATCTTAAATAAGAAGAAAAGATATACGAGAAATTTTGGGATTTAATTCTTCTCATGCTTTGTTACTGTTTTTTGAATTTTGTTTTCCTTTTTTGGCTGTTGATATAATTTGGCTTCTTCCTTGGCTTGCCTTTTATGGTTTCTTGAAACATGCTCGAGTAGGCAACTCGTAAACACACACACTGAGGTGGCAATGATGCTATATTACGTTACCGGGTCAGCATGCAAGAAAATCTTGGAGTAGTTTTTTGCTATTTGGAAGTGGGGTAAAGTTCTCAATCTGTACATATATATTTTACGTTTCCTTTGTTTTTCTAATTTATTTTTGAATAAAGGGTAATTTATCCAACCTATCTTCTTCTAAATATCTTTATATATATATATATATATATATATATATATATATATATATATAAAACTCAAATCCAAACTGATTTATTAATATAATATCTAATTTTAATGCAGAAATTCAAAGAAAAAACCTTATTCGAATTTATTTTTCATTGAATTAATAACCTCTGTCATGATCTAGTTTCGAAGAAGGAAAAGTCAACCAAAACCCGAAAGGAGTTCACACACACACACACACACACACACACACACACACACACACATATATATATATATATATATATCATGGTGGACAATAACTATTACAGCAAAGAAAAATGTCCTTCGTTATCATGTTGTAATTATATCTCACTTTAAAAGGTAAATAAAAGAAGAAGAAGAAATGGCACTACCGAACCAGATGCATTGCTCTGCTCAATTCGTTCATATCACTTTCACATTATAAATAATGTAATTGAATGTTTTCTTTTCTTATTTTATGCAAGTAAGTTTTTCCTGTGCAAGCGCAGGTCTTATGGCTAGTTTATCCTATCAGCAGACCTTTCAGTTGATTTCCATGGACGTCAATGACACCACCGAAACAACTTGCACTTTGGTGACCACTCTGTTGACCCTTCAGTGATGCCTGGGTTACAAAACGCAGTAACTTCACCCTCTTGTAATCACTTACCTCTTTGAAAGAACACTGTGCTTCACATCAGTCCAAATTCATCTCTTAAACGTAAACCTCTCTGCTCAATGAAAGTATTGGTTTCTATTGAATGGTAGGATGTACAATATTCAGAACAGTGGTGCTTGTCTCTATTAATTACAGGAGTGTTGACATGAGATGTATCGGCATAAGGCCACCGAGGAGCGACTCAATGATCCTGGTGGAGGATTTCATTTTCAGATTGAGTAAAATCACCATCGGGGATGTTGGTGTCATCCTCTTCCATTGAAGCACAGGAGAAACTCCACACAGATGCACAGTTTTCGTAACCTGCATGAAACATACTTAAAATTATTGATGGATAAACCTCCGGCAACCATGAATACTGTATGCATCAATTAACTATTGTTGTAAACTATCTTTACCAACAAGTTTAACCTACAAGACCAACACCGCCCCTCCAATTTGATTATTTTCCTTGTTGGGAGCTTAACAGTGTGAGTTAAAACTTAAGAAGCCTAGGAACTCTCCTGTCATATTTCTACTGGAGAAAGCCAAAAACCTACATAGACTGCCTTCCAGAGTGCAGCAAATGCACATAAAACAAGACTGGCGGGAGGGATAATGATTAAAATTTTGCCTAAATATATACTTTAAAGCATTAGGGTCACTGGAGTTACTAGTCAAGTGCAAATTCTCGTCACAATCATCAGGAATTTGAAATCTTCGGTGCCCTGATGAAGAGACCGCCATAGGAAGGAATGGGTGGAAAGAGAAACCATTAACAGTGTCTGCATTGCACACAGAATGAAAAAAAAAATGATTAGATGTAGGAGAAGCTTTGCATATTTAAAAAGCAAAACACCAACCCCTTAAAAAGATATGGCATGTGAATACCTGTTGCAGCGTGAAATCCTGAAATCCACTGCCCATTTTGTAGATCATAAGATAAACACTTTTTTGTACACAACTTCAACAGCTTTCCGTACATCCCAGAACAAGATATAGGGGTCCTAAGAGGAATATGGAAATAATGTCTCAATTGCACAGACATTATAAACCAGAAGCACATATCATATAAAGGATACGTGTGCTTTTCCATATTTGAAAGAGCCTCCTTCATGAGAATTGGTATAGCATAAAATCACCATAAGTTCATAGATAATTTGGAGATAAAAAGAGTAGCTTTGCTGTAGCTCATATTGGCAACACCGCAAGCAGAGACTAGAGTGAAGGAGAGATTGATGCAGGGATATTGTGCACATGGAAGGAGTGGGATTTTGTAATTACAAAGATACATATAGAAAGAAAGGAAGGAAATAACATATATATAAGTTGGAATAAAAAGAATATATGCAGAACAACGTACCTTCCTGCCTCCAGTATAAAGATAGTTTCCATCCTGTGAGAATTGAACCTGAGTGAGAAAGCATTTTGCCTTTAATTCATTGACACCACAATCAAAGTTGAGGTGATAAAAATAAATGCTCACTTACATGTGTAATCCCACCTTCTTGGCCATATAAAATGTACAAGAGTTCCATACTGTCTTCCCTATAGATTGCATTTGTTTGGTTGTAAGAACCAGTAGCTAGCATTCCGGTGTGAGTTGAAGAAAAGGCAACTGCAGATATTATACCTGTAGACAACAAACAAATCAAGGATAACATGCTTCATCATTTTACTGATTGTCAGTAACACATTTGAGCAGTCAACACGGAAATCTACCTGGTTGCCCTTCTTTATTTCCTTGAGTAGTTGAATACTGTGCAAAATCTCTACCAGGGCGATGTATATCAAAGATTCTGATAGATTTATTGTATCCAGCAAATATCCTACCAGACAAAGCAAGAATCATGTAAATTAATGTTGAACATAGTTAGATTCTGAACTGATTTGTACAAAACAGACAATGCCAACCTCATATCTTAGCCTAGTTGAACAACTGATAAACCTTTCAAAAAGAATGTTCTCACTTAGTCCCAGCTGGGTTAAATGCAAGAGAAATGGCAGCAGTAATTTCATCCACAGCATCATAAGCACGATATGTGCAACGCAGCTGCAATTTCAGCATGCATAATTAGTGGTCATACAAACATAAACAAGAAATGGACCCAAAAATGAAAGAAAAAAGGCTGTAACCACATCTTTCACATAAGCATGCATGGTAAATCAAAATTTCTGGTTCAATTACACCCAAAACAGGCAAAGAATCATCAAGCCCTCGCCTTCGTTCATACTAAAAGGCATTTTTTCCATTTTTTATATCTAGCGTCTAAATAACCATCCATCTCATCTGAGGAACTTACATAACACACACCCACACAAATAGATAAACCAGTACCAGGCCAGATGTAGCATCCCAAAGATGAATTGGATGGTCAAGAGTAGTAGTAGCAAATACACAACTAACAGGATCTGAAAAGCCAAGCAATACATCAAATTTCCATCTTTTTACATCACCAGCTTAAAAAAAATGCATAAATTAAAATAGCAATCCAACAAGATAATCCCATGGTTAGCACCTGAAGCAGTCGTATATGGATACCAACAGAAGTCATACACGGATTCCCCTTCCTTCACAACAAGATTTGCATCATATGAATCTAGAATGAATAACAAAAAATATCTTAAATTCAATATAATTTAGCAAAAGTTTTATTTTTAGTAACACCAATCATATAGAGAAAAAAAAAGGTGGGCATTCGATATTTCCTTTAAAATATGATCGTTTTCTAAGTCTAAACTAAAGAACTCACCTTCATCAGTAGGTAAACAACACACATCAGCATCACAGCCACTACCATTATCTGGTCTAATAGACAACAAAGCACCAAATTACCATTAATAAGTGACAGAGAATCTCCAATCATAAATCATTAGCCTTAAGTTACTCAATCATATGATCTAAAAAGCTTACATTGAGAACAAACGCAGGGTATTATCCTCAGAACTTGTTAAAAAACAGGACCCGTCTGGAGACCTTAAAGAAAAGAAGAAGAAGAAGAAAGAAACAGACTTTCAGACGCCCAATAGAGAAATACGAAAGGAGACATGTTAGGAAAACAAAGAAAAATGAAGAGATTGGCTGCTACCATTTTAATGCCTTTAAGGAAATTGTTGGAGTTTGAAGAAGAAGTCCGAAATTGTTTAAGGAAATGGTGGGTTCTTTGCGGAGACAAATCATATCTAAATACAGGTCATATGTACTATGTAGTCATGTTGACAAATCAAATCATTTTAATGCATAAATTTTTATAAACCCTTATTATCTTATGATCTTAATTAATTTTAATTATAAAAAAATTTAGAAATAATAAGATTCAAAACCGCTTAATTGAAAAAACTCTAATACAATATTATACATTGATAAAAGCTTTTTAAACTTAAAATTTCTATAAACTCTTATTACTTTATAATATTAATTAATTTTAATTAAAATAATTAAAATAATAAAATTCAAAATTATTCCTCCAATCAAATTCTAATATCATATTACAGAGTCATCTCAGCCCCGAATGCCTTTCTACAATGTCGTTTTTGTAAAGATAATCCAACATACATTTGCAAGCTCTTTAAAGTCATTTATGTCCTTAAACAGACGTCGAGGGCTTGGTACCATGTGGTACGCTAATTTCTTCTTCTAATTGGCTTTACGAATTCTCATGTTAACGATCAAGCTTGTCTAATCATGTCACAACAGACATTAGCAACTTATGTTTTCATGCACCTTAAACTGGACTCACACTACTTACACATGCTTCTCTTCCATTAATGTTTTGGTCTCATGCTTTTGTTATTGCTGTTTATTTAATACACCACTTTATTGTTTCTTGAACTATATTTAGATAATATCACATTATTAAAACTTGTAATGTTTGATGATATTTTCTGTTATTAATTAATTTTAATTATAAAAATATAAAAACAATAAGATTTAAACTTGTAATTATTTAATTAATAACTTTGATATCATATCAAATAATTATCTCAATTCAAAAATTTAAGTTATTAAATGAGGTTTTAAAATATAATTTATATTATTCTCTAATTTATAATATAAAATAAAAAGATTTATCCTATTTTTATTTTTATTCAATACTAATTTACTTGATAAAAAAACATGGCATTATCAATATGATTTCATGTTTAATTTGATGAATATGATTTCATGTATATTATAAAAAAGTGATTGCTTAATAAGGAAATACCTAATTTTGCTTCTAAAACAAAAAGACTAAGAAAGAGGCTAATTAATTTGTACAGGTCGAAAGACTAATTAATCAAAACACTTTGTATAGGAGGAAACATTTATTAATCAATAATAAATTACTAAGTATAAAATCCCTTTACTAATTACAAAACCTGGATAAGGTAATTGGATGGAATATAGTTC
>Ga0325410_1008756_pt1 | contig 10912 bp, 8 predicted proteins | sample PopdelMetagenome_16_FD_206182 | JGI IMG/M metagenome (GOLD analysis project Ga0325410, IMG submission 206182) | Populus deltoides microbial communities from Bellville, Georgia, United States - Xylem-PdIQD-R3 | ecosystem: Host-associated > Plants > Phyllosphere > Stem > Wood/Secondary xylem...
CACCCCTAATCCCACCAGTTAGGAGAGGATATGCGTTATGACAAAGCAGCGTTTCTTGCTCTCTCTGTTGTCTTTGCTGTCTGTTTCCTACTTGTCCATTGCAGGTGTAAGGCCGTAACCCTGTTGGTTGGCCAATCCCTCTCTACAACCCGAGCACTATTAGCTTCGGTAAAAACAACAATAATAACAATAATATTATTTATTAATAATAATTTTTATTTTTATTTTTTGAATTGTTATTTTTAAAATTATTTTATATTATTAGAATTACTTTTTTTAATTTCATTTATCTTAATCCCATCATGTATTTTGATGAGAATTGAATTTCATGATTTTTTTAAATCGGGTGTTTTGAATTTAATGATTCAGGTTATGAGTTTAAAAAAAGTTACATATTTTTTTAAAAAGTTATATAATTTTTTAATTTTTAATTAGATTATTTCAGTCATATAATAAGCGCAGGTACAAAGGCTAGTTCATATCTATAATTATATATAGTAAGTTCTTTAACGTATGTTTTTAATTAATATAAGTGTTCGGGTCAGATTGCACGCCTTTCGATTAATCTCACGAGCCCTGAAATTAATGATCATGTCAGCTTCCAGTGACCTTGAGGTTTGTGGGACTCGAACTGATGATCTTTAGGAAGTAAATTTATAACTGATTAGTTGAGCTATACCATCGGAGTTTCTCTAATGTATTTTTTATTTATAAAAAAGTGGAAATTAAGGTAGGTATTAAAAAATATTAATAAATGGTCTAATCACATCATTAGACGAGCTCGTTATACCTTTTAAAGATTACTTTGAAAAAAAAAAAGTGTACTTTATTCATTAGGTTTAAGAGTATAAGAATTGAAATAGAAAAAAAATCATTATAAAAAGCACTAAATTCACATTATCCGAATGGCAACACCTAGTAATTAAAAGAAACTCCATACCCTTTCTAGTACCAGCCATCGTTAGACCAATTCATTAGGCTTTCCCTCCCTCGAGTAAGCAAACTCGACTTTTCCTAGCCTCGAAAAGTCTCTGTCAAGTCTTGACTCCCAAATAAACTAAATATAAAAAATTAAAGCAAGACAAGAGAAATTTGAAGATAGAAAAATAGAAAGAAAGTGAAGGAAAGTGAGAGAAAATTTTAGCCAAACACAAACAAATAGAAAACAGAGCGAAAGAGAGAGAGCTAAACAGTAGACAGAGAGTATGAAGCACATTTTCAAGAAGTTACACATAGGAAGCAGCAACGAGTCATCACCAAATCGAACAAGTAACGACACCGCCACGAGCGCATCGACACCTCCACCACCGCCACCATCATGTTCCTCCGATCACCGAGCTGCCGGAACCGGAAATTCACCGGCGAATCCTCCATCAACATCGCCTTCACCGGCGACGACAGCGCAACCGTTGGCGTTTGGTAATCGGACGGATTACTTTGCGTCGGAGGAGGACTTTCAGGTGCAATTAGCGTTGGCGATTAGCGCGTCGAATTCGGAGTTTAGAGATGATACGGAGAAGGATCAGATACGTGCCGCGACGTTGTTGAGTTTAGGAGGAGGGAATAATCGGATTGATGTGGATAGAGAGAAAGGAGAGGGAAAAGTGGAGGATTTGTCGAGGTATTATTGGGTGAGTTCATTTTTAATAATAAGTTCTTGATTTTCTTGTTTCTTTAATTTATTTTTTAGTGAATGAGGTTGAATTAGGGTTTTAATTGCTTCCTTTCCTTGTTTCTTTAATTTAAGTTTTAGTGGATGGAGTTGAATTAGGGTTTTAATTGCTTCTTTTTTTGTGGTTGAACTAGTTCTTGGTTAATGAGGTTCAGTGTTTGGAATATGTGTAATTTAGTGATCAGAAAATGAAGGTAAATTAAATGTTATTGAGTCCGGTTATTGTAAGTAATTTAGTTCCGAGTTTAGTTGAATTAAGAAAGTCTAGTCAATTTGAGCATTTTTTAGGTCTTCAATCCGGATAACTGTAGTGGATGAGCTTGGAAGTTGCTAAATTTTTTCTGCTTATTGTAAGTTACCGTGTCAAATTTAGCTTAATTAGGGAAATTTAGTCGATTTGAGCTGTTTTTGAGTCTTTGATGTGGTGAATTGTAGTGGATGAACTTTGGGGTTATTAAATTTGTGGGAAGAAAGATTAAAGTGTCTGAATTTTGGAGGTGAAGTGCTCAGTCAGTTTTGGATACCATGAATTGTTGAGAATGAGTTTGAAGTTGAGTGTTTAATTTTGGTTTTGGTTATTGATCGCGAGTGTTTGCACAGAGGAATTTATTTTTAAGGTTGCATGACAGAGTTTTGTTTAGTTTACTGTTAAGCTACGGAAAATCTAGTTGGATAAAATGTGCACGAGTTTCCTACATGTTCATTTGTAGTATGTAAGGCTTGACCATAATGTTTTCCTGTTTGCCAGTTTACTTGCTGTTTATGTGCACATTATGTTGGATTGAAGTGTCAAGGAAAATTGCTTTAAGACTTTCTGTTTTTTTTTTTTAACAACCATTAGTTTGTAATAACTTGGGCATACATTGATTCAAACATGCAAAAACTTTGAGTTAATGAACTTTAAATTGATGTAACTCATCTCTCAAACTATATGTGAAAACTTATCTGGCCAAAAAGTCCAAGTTTGGTGGTATTTAGTGAAGATAAACTCGTGTTGGATGGTCAGCTGAAGCAATCCTCCCAGAGATGTTGTTAGCAACAATAAAATTTTGGTTCTGTTAAATATAAAATAATTTGGTTCTATTAAATTAGCTATCATGCTGTGTGCAAAACATAAAAAAAACTTCATGCTAAGCTACACCCTGGAATATTTCACATTAGAGCCTTCTTAAGGTCAATGGATTTTGAAGATATCTCATGGAAAGTGAAAATTGGCAAAGGAACGAGTTTCATTTACAATAATCTTGATATACATGATGTAGTTGATGAAGGTTGTGTAGGCGCTTCATAAATGATAAATGTGTGGCACACCTGGAACTTTTCCAGCTTCATTTAAGGTTTTTGTGAATGTGTGCTATCAAATAATGCTTTCCTAGTTTTATTTCCCTTGATCTGAGTTGGATTGCTTCACCAGGAATATAACGTTCTTGATTATGGGGAGAGAGTGATGGATGGTTTCTATGATGTGTTCTGCACAAGCTCAGCAGTTCAAGGAAAAATGCCATCCCTCATGGACCTAGAAACAAATGCTGGCGGTTCTGGTTTTGAAGCAGTAATAGTTAATCGAAAAGTTGATCCTGCCTTGGAAGAGCTGATGCAAATTGCACAATGTATTGCATTAGACTGGCTTGCAACCGATGTTACTATTTTGGTGCAGCAGCTGGCTGAACTTGTTACAGGACACATGGGTGGCCCAGTAAAGGATGCCAACTTGATTTTGGCAAAGTGGATGGAGAGAAGCACAGAGTTAAGAACTTCTCTTCAAACTAGTGTATTGCCTATTGGGTCCGTAGATATTGGTCTGTCTCGACATCGAGCGTTGCTTTTCAAGGTCAGCATCATACTTCCATTAGTGACTGCCTGAGGGTTTTGTTGTTGCAGCAATCTATTATATTTTAAGTTAGGCTGCTTGGAATAGCTATATTCATAATTTTTGTTTGCCTGGATCTAGGTGTTGGCTGATACCATTAAGTTACCTTGTCGACTGGTGAAAGGTAGTCATTACACTGGCATTGAGGACGATGCTGTCAATATAATAAAGTTAGAGGATGAAAGGTTGTGGCTTGTCCTTGCTGTATGTTTTTATATCTATTAGCTCATTCTTTATCTTTTCTGTGTCTGTCAATAGTTTTTAATTCTCAAGATGACCATCTTCTTTGCATATGCAAGTAGGTTTCTTATAGTGTATTATTCTCTCTTATTCTATACTGCTTCTGTTTAGGTTTTAGTCCAATTTGTAATCAACTCTTTCTACCTTTTGTAGTGAAGTCATTCTTTGAATGAAAACTTCAAACTGCTACAGGGATATAGAAAGTAAGTTGATAAGACTGACTGACTGGGAAGAGGATTATTGTTGGACCCCCTCAAGTACCTAATGTACAATGCTGACTGCAGGATCCTGTTTAGAAGTAATTGGTGGAAGAAATTACATGTTTTATTTTTTTTCCACGGCCACATCTTATACATTGATAGAATGTTTTGTTACACGTTGCAGATTTTCCTTGTACATGTGCTATTTTTCTTAAAATCTCTACCAGTTTCACTAGAATGAATTTCTTTTGCTCTGGTTGGGTCAAGGAGGAACCTGCTATTTTTTGTTGACTGTTCACTAGTTGCTTTCTTAGTTAGGAATGGGGGCCAGGCTTTGGTAATAAGCATTTGAAATAATGCAAGACATGCTTGTATAGACTAAGAGAATTGAGTTTGTCCCCTGATTTTACAGACCAAGTATGACCCACAATGTAAAGGCTTGGATCCCTGTTTGAAAGGTCATGGAAAAGTACATGTCCTCTATGCCTCATTAATGCAGAGACACACAAAAGCAGGGGTGTATATACGGGTCCTTTCTGGCCGTCGCAATCAATCCTAGTTTATGCTATAATTGTTGTGTGCAACTTATTGTTTTCTTCTTTTCAGTTTCTTTTGTGGCCATCTCTGTTTATAAAGGTGTAGTTTTGCTTACTTGCTGTTAAATAACTAAAAATCCAATTTGTCAAATCAATGCAACATCATATGCACAGATTTTGTTGGAGACACTGGAGCTATCCTTTCATGTTCTTGTAAAAATGCTCACCTGCATTTCTGTGTCCTGTCTGTGTATGGTAGATGAAAAATATTTGTGTGTTTTCACTTGTAACTATATTTTTTCTGCCTTCAGAGAGTTTTTGGTTGATCTCATGGCAGCTCCCGGTACACTTATACCAGCTGATGTTCCTAGTGCAAAAGACACTACCTTTAAGATCCCTGCTCCTCGCTCTAATGAAACTGGAGTGGTTTTTGCTAGATCAAAACCATTAACTGGCGAAGGCACTAGTCAGAACTCTTCAGTGGATGGCATTTCGCCTTTGGATAGAATATTAAGTTCTGAAAATGCAGAATCCCTGCCTTCTTTCTCTGGTTCAAGTAACAATGCTGGTGTTGGTTCTTCTGGAGTATCAAATAAAGCAGCTCCTACAAATCAGCTTGGTAATATAGCTTCCACAGCCTTTGGGACTTCTGTATACAAAGGGAGTCGTGGGGTGCATGCAATTGGTGATGGTATGCGGATGAATGTTAATGTAGTTCCATATGTTCCTAATACCTCAGAGGATTCTAAAAACCTTTTTGCAGATCTTAATCCATTCCAGATCAAGGGAACTGGCAAAAGTTTCATGCACAACAAACCTGCAGAGAATAAAATTAACGAGTTTCAAGGACGAAAAAATAACCCCGTTCCCAGCCCACCTGCACCATTGATGTGGAAGAATCGATTTGCTTACAATGAGGTGCCTAGAAGAAAAGATAATGATAATGTGGAGGGCCTTTATCCTAGAATCAATCGGGAACCTAATAATTATAATCACTCCTCCTTAGCTACCACCAGTTTGTCTGAAAAAGTTTATCCACAGGGTTTCAAGTCATCCAGTAATTTAAATACATCCAATAGAGAAAGTGACACCAGGAATTCTGCGAGCAGTGCCAGTTCAGAATTGTCATCATATACTAATCAAGGCTACAGTTTGGCTTCTGTTGAGGAAGTAAACTCAAATTTTGAAGAAAAACTCTGGGATGCAAAGAATTTGCAAAATGACATGGAAGCCTCGGTTAAAGAAAGTGAAGACAATGAAATTGGTTTCCATGACCGTAGAAAGTGCATACATGACAGATTTATGGGGACCAATCTAAAGCTGAAGGGTCCAGAAAGTCCTAGCACATCAGTTGATTCCAGCGCTCACAGGGTTGATCAAATATTGGATGACGTAGATGTAGGTGATGAAATTTGCTGGGAAGATTTGGTTTTTGGTGAAAGGATTGGACTAGGTAATGCAAATGGCTGGTCATATTGTGTTGGAATTGATCGTGGATTCCCTATTTCTGAATTGCTTCTACATAATTGTGTGCATACATGTGTGTGTGTGTGTGTGTGTGTGTGTGTGAGCATGCACATGCACATGCACACTCACATACAAAACCAATGTGTAATATGAAATATGCATCTAGTTATCTTCAACATAAAATATTCTTTAGAATATTTTCCCTTGTTTTCATGAGAATTTGTCTCAAGCTATTGACTTGAGGGAAAAAAAATGATTAAGGTCTTAATTTTCTTGTGGAGGTCAGAAACTCTTTGCTTTCCTTCTCATTTGTGTCTTATGCAGGCATGATTATAAGGAGGATTAATGTCTGAAGACAGTTTCTCACATGTTTTCTTGTGAATAGGTTCATATGGGGAGGTCTATAACGCTGATTGGAATGGCACGGTGAGCCTGACTTTCTTCATTTAATTGTTCTTTACTTTTGTATTTTGTCATTGTAGCTCAAATTTATTTATTAGAAATGTGGAAAATCTGTCTCATTTTTCTCTTGATATCCTGGTTTTATCTTAATCAATTGATGTCTAAATTTGATTGTTTATTTTCTCTGATTATTCTCTCTTTGCAATATCTCATGTGGGTTGCCGTTGTGGAGTTTACCATGAAAGATAACTGGAGATAAATGTAGTGCCATAAATGTTGGTCAAATTTTGAAAATCTACATTGACTTGAAACCGAAACTTGTGTTTTAAATTAACCTGGATATGTGGTTATAGAAGAACGTTCTTCATTGATGTCTAAATATAGTGGTTAATTGTTCTGTTACACTAATTACTAGCATAAGTGCTTGCTTGCTGAATTTTGGAAGTTTGGTGGGAGAAATAGACTTGTAATTTCTAATCTTCTAGCTGGTGGATTGTTGTTAAATCACAGGAGGTTGCTGTGAAGAAGTTCTTAGACCAGGATTTCTCAGGTGCTGCTCTGGATGAATTCAAAAGAGAAGTAAGCAACAATTCAGCTTTCCTAATATTCATATAATAAATCTATTTCCAGTTACCATTTAGCCACATGAAACCAAAAGATACAAAACATAATGGCACTGACATAGTAAATGCCCTGTATGGCCATGCATGTGGCTATAACCTTCTCTTGGTAGTGCCATGTCCTGTTGTACTTAAAGTTCTTGGATTTAACAGCACTTGATAATCGTTTGATTTCCCGCTTTCTTTTCCATCAAGATCTTGGGAAATATTTGACTTGTAAAAATTGATTTAGTGTCATTTGAGTTGTCTTCGTCATTCAGCACATGCACATATCTAAAGAAATCTGGGCGTGCCAGAGATCATATTCATTTCTTTTTAGTTCAAAATCATTGACCAAATCTTTGATTTCTGTTCTGTTATGTAAGGTTCGAATAATGCGTAGATTGCGTCATCCAAACGTTGTTCTTTTTATGGGTGCTGTTACTCGACCTCCAAACCTGTCTATCATCACAGAGTTTCTTCCAAGGTATATAATTATGTGCTTCATTTTGTTGTCTCATCTTAACGTGATAAACTTTTTTTGAAGCAACAGTGAATGCTAGCCATCTCTGTGATTTCATCTATGTGTAGGGTATTGATACTTGGTTACATGCTTATGTATGCTTCAGCTGACAGTTTCATATTTTGGTTTTCCAGAGGAAGCTTATACCGTATTCTACACCGTCCTCAGTGTCAAATTGATGAGAAGCGTAGAATAAAGATGGCTCTCGATGTGGTATGAATTATCAGCCATTTATTCTTTTAAATTTGTACTTTACACCCTTCTGTTAGATTTCAAATCCCTTCTTGCACTGTAGGCAAGGGGCATGAACTGCTTGCATGCCAGTACACCAACAATAGTTCATCGGGATTTGAAGTCGCCAAATCTTTTGGTTGATGAAAACTGGACTGTCAAGGTATGGAACTTTATTGTCACCTGACTTCCTTTTGTTAGTTGTTCTGATTTATCTTTCTTCTCATAATAATTAGTACTGCAAAAACTGGACACGCATGTAGGTGGCTACTGGTTCAAATTTAAAAAATGGGGGTGAACTGTTAGATTAATTATTACTTGTAATTTTTTAGGGTGCAAAAATAATTTCTAAGATTGTTTGTTAGGAGGTTAAAAACTATGTGTACTAGTGGGTCGACTATAATAAAATTAAAAAAAAAAAATTTAAGTGATGTAATATTAGAAGGTACCACTAACAAGGGTAAGTGAAAGAGAGGATGAGGTTGAAGGGTAATTTTAGATGACAGTTATCAATAATGACAGTTCTTAGATATCTAATATTAAATGGTGTCATTGAAGGAAAAATACCATAGAAGCTCTCTGGGTAATTTTATTCAAATCTTATTCTGTCTTTTGGTGTTCTTAATAGCTAGCTAGTTTAAAGGAGGATCATATGAGCTGTACACACCCACTGACTTTCATTTACCCAGCCTTGTCACTTGCAGCTTGTATTTGGCCAGAAAGTCCAATGTGATGGTTTATTTGTTGAACTCGGGTTTTCTTCAATCAGTTGATTTTTTTTTATAAGAGACTATATGTGACAAGTTGCTCGAAAGTTGAAGATACAAGTCATGAAGAAGCAAATAATAGCCTGTAGTTAGAATTAGTTTTGGGTGTAGTTTTTGACTGATTTTGCGGTTTCCTGGTAGGTTTGTGATTTTGGGCTCTCACGCTTGAAGCATAACACCTTTTTATCATCCAAATCAACTGCAGGAACGGTGAGAATTTTATTTTCCGGCTAATATTCAGAAAAAATAGCTTTCATGGCTGAAGAGAGTGGATGCATTGTTTGTCTATTATTTCTAATTGAGTTGTCTTTGATGTGTTAGCCTGAGTGGATGGCACCTGAAGTTCTCCGTAATGAACCCTCAAATGAGAAGTGAGTTGATTTTTCATCTGTACTGCTTTCAGATTTACCAACTTTCTTGCACTTCCACCACATCTAAGCTGGGTCAATTTCTTCAAGTTTTTCAATGCTCTGTTTTATTGATAAGAGCATGGTAGAACAACCTATGAAACTCTGCTCCATGAGAAGCCATTTGAGTACAACTATTTTCTCCTGCTTTGCACTGAAATTATCGTTGATAATATTAATTTGAACCCATAATTAAGAGCATTAACTCATGATTGAGCATTACTATCCCCTCAAAAAGGGAGAAATTATTAGGTCCAACACTTCGCCCATAGATTAGGCCAATAAACACAAGACACAGAGACAAATCTACTTAATAATTATCTCGTGATTGAGTATTATTACTGCCCCCCTAAAACAGAGGGATCATCTAGAGTCATGTTTTCTAGGTTCAAAAAATAATCTTTTCTTGAATGATGCCTAAATTGCAGTCTATTGGTGTCTCCAACTGTGACATAAATGTAATTGCATACTATAATTAACTGTATTTATGCTGTGTTTTGTGGATTCCCCTTTGTAGTTGGGACTTGGGAATACCAATTGTTACTTGCAGCATTAGTCATTGGGACAGAACTAGCTTTAAAATGACCATATAAATGGAAAACCAACTACAGTTCTATCATCTGTTGCCTTGGAGAAAGGTTTTCACTGGTGCTCTAGCGTCATGTATAAATTTATTTATTGGACCACTGTACTAAGTAGGTAATTTGTTTCTTCTGTTGAGTGTGCAGGTGTGATGTATATAGCTTTGGAGTGATTCTTTGGGAACTTGCTACGCTAAAATCACCATGGAGTGGGATGAACCCTATGCAAGTTGTGGGTGCAGTTGGTTTCCAAAACCGTCGTCTTGAAATCCCCAAGGAAGTTGATCCCTTGGTTGCAAGGATAATTTGGGAATGTTGGCAGACGTAAGTTGAGAGGAAAATTTGTAAATTAGTTCCTAATGCCATCCCTTCATTAACACAAAATCAGTCACTGATGGCTGGCTCTCTTTGTTGTGCTTTTCTCCAGTGATCCAAACTTGCGCCCCTCATTTGCAGAGCTGGCAGTCGCTCTCATGCCTTTGCAGCGGCTGGTTGTCCCATCACATCTAAGATCAATTTAGCCCACCTCCGCAACAAGAGATTTCAGTAAATTCTACACCTCGAGATGTCTCAGTTTTGCAATTGTGAATATGGAGACATTCTGTTATTGGCCTTTGGTGAGGCGCCATTGTATTAAATCCAAAAAAAAAAAAAAAAAAAACAAAGAAAGAAAAAAGAAAGAAAGAAAACAAGGAGAAAGAAAAGATTAGAAAAATTGTAGGCAGTGTTTTGTGTAAGTAATATACTTGAGCTGCTGCTGCTGCTGCTGCCAAATGAGCATAGCAGCTCCTTGTACAGTTCGGTTTCCATGAATGTGCATTAAGGAATTGGAACTACGTTACAGGTGTGTTATGACCTTGGGACATTTGTCATTTTAAAATAAAATTGCAAATGTGAGTGTTACACATCTTCGAGATTATTGTTCACATTCTCTTGACTCTCTTTGGTTACCAAGGATCTTGTCCTGACGAGATTGATGGGGAAGGCAACGATGAATTAAGCCAGAGATGCTCTATATTATTGACTTGAGGAAGATTAGCCTTGTTACAATTAACACCTTGAGCAAGCTTCTTTCTATGGCTATATTTTCAAAACTCTTGCCCTTGCAAGGAATCATCTAACCTATGCCCAATATTCTCGCTTCTTTCAATGGCTGTATTTTCAAAACTCTTGGCACTACTCTCATCACCTTGCAAGGAAATTATCGAACCGATACTCCATATTAGCAAATGTATGAACTTGGAATTTGGAATCGGACTTCCAAGTTGAATTACAAGAAACCTTGGGATAGAATTGGACAGGGGCCGCGGCTTGCGCAGCCCCCTCTGCCACAAATTTTGACGTAGGATCTCCCACTTGGGGAGACCTTAAGCCAGCACCCTTCCTCAGTGCAATGGAAGTCACTGACCTAGGCCAT
>Ga0325410_1008757_pt1 | contig 10911 bp, 10 predicted proteins | sample PopdelMetagenome_16_FD_206182 | JGI IMG/M metagenome (GOLD analysis project Ga0325410, IMG submission 206182) | Populus deltoides microbial communities from Bellville, Georgia, United States - Xylem-PdIQD-R3 | ecosystem: Host-associated > Plants > Phyllosphere > Stem > Wood/Secondary xylem...
ACAGGTATAATTAGAAACCCATATTTGAGAGATTTTATTTGTAATTTAGAGATAATATATTTTATTTTATTAACTAATTTTATTGATGAGAAGAATAATTTTGTTCGATTTTTTGCAAATTATTTGTTAAATATGGTTGTTATCACATGCTAATATTTTTAATTATTAATGCAATGTATTTGATTTTAAATTTATTAACTGTGTGAGGTATGAAAAACAAATATACAAAGAGAGGGAGGGTTGAGCTTTGTGTTGCAGAGCATGCAAAACAGAGCATGGAGAATGTTACGGAGAGTAAAGGAAATTAGGAATTCAATTTTACAGTTACATGCAATAAAGATAAATGTAGGCTTACAAATATTGTTTACATATAAAGAATAATAGTGGTATAGCAGGCTTTATTATAGTAGTTTAGGGTTTTGGTTTGAAATCATTGCCAACCCATTATGTTAAAAGTAAGGATAATGATAAATATTTGTCTTTCTTCGAACACAAAAAAGGTTCAAATGATCAAGAAATTCAAAGAAACTTTTGCATTTATGATTGCTTTATTTTGTTAGCCCTTTGAGCGATTTTCGTCCTTTCTAGTGTTAAATTTCTAGATTTGTGTTTGGTACTTCCAATAGAGTTAACATATTTTTAACTGGTTTTTGATGAAATTTTCAATTTGTTTTTTAATATATAGAATAACCTATTATATGTCACCTAAAATGGCCAGATGTTTATTTATCTGCTTAAGTGTAGGCTTAAAAACTTCATTTCAAGGAAAGAAAAGGATTATATAACATATTTATTAACACTATTAGTCTTACTCATTTGTTTTTTACTTTTGAAATTACAAAAGATCTAAATACATTTAATGATAATAATAATAATCTTTTTCTTTTTTTACTTTTGCTTAAAGTCAATTACATTCTCTCATATCTTTTTTTTTTCAATTACATTCGCTTATGTTATATTTTATATGTAACAACATTATTATTAAATTTAGTCATTTCAATTACAAAATATTTAGATGTATTATTGCTAGTGACATGATATTTTATTGTAGTAGAGAAAGCATTTTTGAGTGAGCTTCGTCCATTTATGGATGTTTCAATTCATTTTTTTTTTTCATTTCATTGGTGTTCGTCCAATTAGGTTTGGATCAAGTTTTTTTTGGTTTAATTAGATTACTAAAAACTTAGTCGGGCAAACACTTTCAAAATTATAATTAAAATAAAATGCAAATCAACTACACCTCACCGGATTAGCTGTAAAACACTAAGCTAAATCAGACCTGTTATTGATTACACTTGAGCATATATATATATATATATATATATATATATAAAGTAACCTCCGTATTAGTTCTCTTTAGCTCATGAGGTGAGAGGATTGATGTGTATTGCGTAGGAATAATTTGGATGGCATTGAAAGATTCATTACGGCAATTTGGCATGTTCTATTATTTCTTCATAGAGTAATGTTGGTCAATAAAATCTAGTATATTTCACTACCAGCATATAGTCACAGTATATTGACAATAACTTTCATTATTTTACACCGTAAATGGAACCTTATTTTCTATAAGCAAGCACTCGCATACACAACTTCTTGGATAAGCCTCTTGTATAAAATCTATATGGGAGCAGTTCATGAGATGAGAAGTTAACAACTAGGTATATATGAAACTCCAAAATCATACGCACACATAAATTAATAGTTTTTAGTAAAAATTTATATATAATTTAAAATTTTAATACAAACATTCATAATATCAATAGATCTTCATCAACCAACAATTAACAAATTTAAAATAAATAACATATCGGTGTTTCATCTCAAACAAAAAAATATCTTAATTTGATAATTTTATTAACAATGCTTACATTGGATTTTTCTCAAATTCAGTAATATTTTAGTTAATGTTAAATTAAATCACATCTTATGATCTCTTAATTAGAGATGGTAAAAACAATTAGCGATAAAAGATGTATTGTAAGAGTTTTTCATTTATAACGTATTAGCTAGTTATTAATGAAGTTATTTTGATAATTTATTATATAAAGTTTTAAATATAGATTAAGAAATATATTAAATAATATTCTAATTTTTTTTGTTTTAATTATGTTAATTAGATTAATATGGACGATTGATCATGGATGTATCGTTGTCGTAGGGATGGTCATATTTGTTTGGAATTTATTACCGGTGTACAAAGATTTATCAATTTTGCATTTTCAATTGATGAAAATGTATGTAGAGTTAAAATTAGATGTCCTTGTGTTAGGTGCAAAAATCAAAAGTTTTTAATGGAAGAAGATGTTTAAAATCACCTATTTTCAAGAGGATTTTTACCTGATTATGAAAATTGAACTGTACATGGAGAGCCTTATGTTTCAAAACCAATAATTGTTGGACGTTCATCGGTTGGGTGCAATCATGTTGTGAATGGTGTTTTTGAAGAAAATTCATATAGGAATATGATTCTGAATGCAATGGGGGTTGGTGATGCATACTCTAATGATATGGTTTCTAGTCTTATGGTAGCAGAGAAACTTCTGAATCCAAAGGCAGATAAATTTTATAACTTACTTAAAGCTGCAAATGAGTCTTTATGGGATGGGTGTACCAAGCAATCTAAATTATCTGCTTGTGTATAATTGCTTAATGTGAAGTCAACTCTAAATTTAACCCAGACTGTCTTTAACAAATTTACTGAATTTACAAAAAGTTGCATGCTTGATAATAGAAATTTGGTTTCAAATTTCTATAATGCCAAGAAATTTATGCGGCCACTTGGACTTGGTTATGATAAATATGATGTATGTCCTAATTATTGTATGTTGTACTATGGGGTAGATGCAATGAAAACAAATTGTGATTTTTGTGGAAGTTTACGATACACACCTATAAATCCCACTAGTAAAGGTTCTAATAAGTCAGAGAAACAAGTTCGATACTTTCCCTTAACACCAAGATTTCAGAGGCTATTCATATCTCCACATCATGCCAAAGATATGACATGGCATCATTTTCATAGGTCAGATGATGGAGTTGTGGTGCATCCATCTGACGGGGAGGCATGGAAAAAGTTTAATCAAGACCATAAAGACTTTGCATCAGATCCATGAAATATTCGGTTAGGATCAGGCACTGATGGTTTTAGTCCATTTAACATGTCTTCAAATGTCTACTCTTGTTGGCCAATAATTGTGACTGTTTATAATTTGCCTCCTTAGAAGTGTATGACCTGACCATTCATGTTTTTGTCAATGATTATTCCTAGGCCGAAGAATCTGGGGGAAAAGCTTGATGTTTTCCTACGACCATTAATTGATGAGTTGAAGAAGTTATGGCTTAATGGTATTAATACCTATGATATATATAGGAAGGAAAATTTTCAATTAAAGGCAGTTTTGATGTGGACCATTAATGATTTTCTAGCTTGATAATTGATAAGTTATCAAGTTGGAGTACTCATGGCAAGTTATCTTGTCCTTATTGTATGGAGCATAGCAAAGCCTTTAGATTAAAGCATGAGGGGAAAATAACCTTTTTTGACTGTCATCGACGATTCCTACCTATGGATCACCTATATAGATATCAATCAGACCAGTTTTTGAAAGGAGTAACAGAATGACTCCCTTCTTTACCTCGTCGATCTGGTTCAAAAATCTTATTTGAAGTGTCTAATTTTACAGAGGGGCATATTAGAAGTTCATCTCACAATGACAAAATTCAAGGCTTTGGTGTTAAACACAATTGGGTGAAGAAAAGCATTTTATGGGAACTTCCATATTGACATACAAATTTGATTCGTCATAATCTTGATGTTATGCACATTGAAAAAAATTTCTTTGACAATATTTTTTATATAGTAATGGATTGTCCTGATAGAAGCAAGGACAATGTAAAGGTTAGGTTGAATATTCAGTTGTATTGTAAGAAGCCTAACTTACATTTGCAATAAGATGCAAGTGGTTGAGTTCACAAACCTAAAGGCACTTATTATATCTTCAAAAAACAACAACAAAAAGTGTTGTCATGGATGAAATAATTGTCTTTTCCTAATGGTTATGCTTCAAACATCTCACGGTGTGTAAAAGAGGCACAATGTAAGGTTTCAAGAATGAAAAGTCATGATTGTCATGTTTTTATGCAAAGACTTCTTCCAATTGCTTTTTGACCTTACTTGCACTTTGGGAGTCATTAACTGAATTGTCAGTATTTTTTGGGACATTAGTGCCATAAGTTTAAATGTCCAACACATGGAGTTGTTGTAGATGAATATCATTGAAATTATTTGCAAACTTGAAAGGATTTTTCCTCCATCCTTCTTTGACTCTATGGAACACTTGACAATACATTTATCTTATGAGGCAAAAGTCAGAGGACCCTTTCAATATCGATGGATGTATCCATTTGAACGGTATGTTTTCATGTCATATTATTTTTTATTCTTTTCCATTTTTTCTCAAACTAATTGATAGCAATGATATAGGTATATGTTTTATTTGAAGAAAAAAGTGACCAATAAAGCTAAAGTTGAGGGTTCCATATGTGAAGCATATTTGATTGATGAAATTACCAATTTTGCATCTTATTATTTTGGTGATGACGTGCAAACAATATGGAATCGAGTTCCAAGGAATGATGATGGTAGCCTTAAAAGTCTTGATGGACAACTTTCAATTTTTTCTTATTCGGGGAAAAAATTGTCCAAAAGATAGTATAGAAGACAATTATCACATGCTGAAATGAAAATTGCACATAACTATATTTGTTTCAACTGTGAAGAATTGAAGCCCTATTTAAAGTAAGTATGAAATATTTTTTTTTTAATTATTCTTAATAATTTAATTTTAAAAATAAACTCTTTATAATTTAGGCAATGTCATTAAGAGCTAAAGTCATAGCAACCACATGCAAACGATGCTGAAATAGAAAAATTATGCGATGAGATCTTTCCAATTTGGTTAAAAAATAATGTAAGTAGTTTTATATAATAATTTTTTTAATGCAATTTTATTCTTTTAAGAAATTATTTTATTTTTGAAAAAAATATTTATTATGGTGTTAAATGTTATGGTAGGTTGAATATCAATCAAATGGAATTGGGAATCAAATCTTTGCACTTGCTATGGGCCCTTCAAATTTAGTTAAATGTTATAATGGGTATTATGTGAATAGTTTCAAATTTAACACTCAAAGTTATGGTCGATTTAAAAAGACGATGAATAGCAGGGTTTATATGAAAGGAAGTTGCTATGATGACAATGAATGTGATTATTATGGAATGCCTGAAGAAGTTGTTTGGCTAAAATATTTGGGGAATAAGTGTAAACTATTCATGTTTAAATGTCATTGGTATGATACAAGAAGAGGAATTAGAATGCATCGTTCAAATGGTTTGGTTGAAATCAAGCATACTTCTCAACCATATGGAAATGAACATTTTGTGCTAGCACAACAATGTCAACAAGTCTACTATACATGTCCACCTGATAATTAATCTTCTGAATGATGGGCGGTAATTAAGACAACTACTAGAAGTCGCTATAACGTTGACATGGGTGAATTTATTGAAGATGATAACAATATGAGATCATTTGATGTCGCTCAGTCAAATGAGATTTCTCAACCATGTCGTGTCCTTCCTACTCAAACACTTAATGATCCAAATATGGTTGTTGAAGCATCATATTATACAGAAATCAACCATTGTGAATTGCTTCAGCTACAGGCAAATTCGGTAGAAGTTGAAAAGGCTTCAGATGAAGAATTTGATGATGATATTAATAGTGATTACAATGATGATGATGTGGTTATGAATGATGATAATGATGAGCAACATGATGATGATATATTGTAAAATTTATTTTTTATTTATTGTATTTAGACTTATTTTTAAGTGATGTAAGTTATTTTTGTATTAATGGTATTAATTAAAAATAATTATTTTGTTTATTTTTATTTTCTTATTGTATTAATTAGTTCATATTCAATAATTAAAAATAACTCGGTTATATTTATTCTATAATGTTGTTTATTAATGTTAATTTTTTATTTTATTTCAGGTATCTAGCATGCCTCGACGTGGTTCTATATTAGCTTCCAGGAGTAATAAGACCACTTCATCTAGATCAAATGGCCCTTCATATAGGCCGAATAGCCAAACATCCATTTCTCATCAACCTTTTCATCATAAGTTGCATGATTGCCATAATCCTACTTGGAATGCACATCATACTTGGCAATATTATGGGCGGAGGGATGATTATCGATCGTATGAGGGGCAAGGATGTTAGAAGAGATGAGAGAGTTGAGGAAGATAGAGGAGAACAATATGAAAGAGTAGATAGTGATAATGATGAAGATGAGGGAGATGATGTTAATGCAAGAGGATTAGGTAATGAGGGAGATGATTGTAATGTTAAAGATTCAGAGGATCGAGATGACATCCCATCAATCCATGGTTCAACATCTTCTCCATTGCATCATAAGCAACGAGTTCAAAAAAAGGGTTTTGACACACATAAAGATTCAATCACAAAAAAAAAAGAGAGAGCTTCATTTATATGGAACAACAGATTAAGTTGAAATTTATATGGTTATTGTGTTTTATAATTATTTTTTAAGCTTTATTAATTTAATGAATCTTTGTCATTTTTTTAAGCTTCAATAACTCATCGTGTGGGTGTGAGATCAGACTTTTTTTGAGGTCAAATTTTATTAATATTATGAGACTTGAATATATTAATAAATATACGTGTTGAGAGATTGTTTGATGGATGGGATGTGATCCAGGATAATTGGATCAAGATGAGAGTTGTAATGACATATAATAGAAGTGTTGTCGATAACTTGATACCAATAAAAATAGACGAGACTTTGCTGAATTTTTTTTAAAAAAAATTCCATAATCTTAGATATATCATTCAATACTTGACATTAGTAAAGAAATGTTTGAGATTTCATGATATTATATTTGAGGATGTTACATTCTTTTTTTCTATGCATATCATATCTTAGATGTAAGGATTATTACTGTAGTAAAAAATAGTTTTTTTATGGAAGTGACCAAAATGAAATACGAACCTCTTAGATATAATTAATATAAAGAATAGATTTTTATTGATTGAAAACATAAATTAATATAATTGTTTTTGCATCTCTAACGACTTAAATTAGGTTAAAACATGTTATGTTACTATGATATAAGACAAACTAATTCTATTTTAGGAATGTATTAAGAAATGGTAAGGTATATACCAAAAAAATATTATAATAATTAGAATATAAGACATTAAATTCCATTTTATGATGTAGTTAAGAAGTTTTTATTGTATCAATATTTTTTGTTCATCTTTTTTACTACTGATTGTGTGATTGTAATTATATAGGCTAGTTAACAACTACGTTAAGCTTTGTTTTTTTTTTTTAGAAAAAAATATATTTTCTGAGGATGATGAACCAATTGTTCGTAAGATTTGGGAAAATAAGACTAGAATTGCTTTGAACCAGCAGTTGACACGAGCTCATAAAAGATCTATATCTGACAGAAATACCACAAATATTATGGATTGCATTAATAAAGGTCCAGTTTGGATACACAATGACGACTGCAATCAAATGATTAAAGAAATTTGATCCACCTTAGAATTTCAAAGGAGATCAAAATCTGTAAGAAATAATCGACTAACTGAAACAGATGGTAAATTAAGCACTCATTCTGGAGGTACGGTGTCATTTGTTATAATCGAGCTAGCATGGTGGGGATTGTTTATATTTGTTATAATGGACTTCAAATTTTTATATTTATATTTTCTAATATTTTTTGTTTATTGATAGCAAGAAAAAGCAGGTGGAAAAGAACCTTTATGGGATGATATGTTTTCGGTGTTGCATAAGAGTGTCAAGCAACCTGAAACATTCATAGATAACAAGTCTAAAAAAGTTGTTATAAGTATTTTTTTAATGTAATTTAATATTATTTAAAATTTAAATGAATTTATTATTATATTTAATTTTATTGTAGGAGAATTACAAAAAAGAGATGATTTCAAGATATGGAGCTGATCAGGAAAATCATCCTTCATTTGATGGAGCAGTTTGGTGTGTTGCTATAGAAGGAGTTACAAAGGGTAGAATATATGGTGCACCTGGTATGCCGAAATCCATGATTAGTACGAGTGCTTTATCACAATCCTATACGATGGAGTCAACACCTCCTAGCTCATCAATGCAGGTATTGAAAGAGCAAATAAAGGAAAGAAATGGTCATATTTTATCATTACAACAGGAGATGACCTCAATCAAAAAATTTCTTAGTAATATGGGATACCAAGCTTGGGCATCAAATATGGACTAAGGTATGTCGGTACCTATGACTTCATCTATGCCGTCACATGTGGCTCCACAGATGACGACACCTATGTATCCCCTATCTAATCCAGTATATCGACCTAGGCCTCGACCACCATATATCGATCCCACCTTATAATGGTCAACATTGTTTTGGTTTGTTTCCACCACCACCCCAATCACCATCTTTATGATAGAACATATTTATTAAATCGTGACTTATCTATTTTGATATATGTTTAATGAGAATTAGAAATTTATTATGACATTTATTTTTATTTGAGTTATTATTTTTTTATAAAATAATTTCTATTATTAATTTATGTTCTTTATATATTTATCTATAATTTTTGAAATATCCACAAATAATTAAAAAAAATTCAATAAATGGAAAAAAAATTTTAAAAAATTCGGACAAATCAGCAATAGATCAGCAACAAAGTTTCCATTGCTAATCTGCAATGGATCAGCAACGCAATATCTGTTGCTGATTAGCAATGTAATATTTGTTGCTGATTTATACAATCAACAACCAAATTTCAGCAACGGATAATTTGTTACTAAATCATCAGCAATAAATAATCTGTTGTTAAAAAATTAACATCTATTATTTGCATCTAAAATTATTTATTACTAATTCCGTTGTTAAGTTTTATTAGCAACAAATTTTAATATTATCTGTGCGGACTAGTTAGTAGTTAGTTGTCAATAGGCTCTTTTTTTTTTTTTTAGTAGTAGTAAAGGTTGGATTCATCTGCACTTTCACATACCTCATAATCGTAAGAATTGTAATGGAAACTCATTCTGTGTGAAGGCACCAGATATCCTGACGTGCGCTTTCAAGTTGCATCTAGTGGATACTAGCGCTAATCATAATTGTGTGACTGCAACTAATCTTGTTGAAAAAAAATGAAACTATGGAATTTGCAGAAGATTTTTACCTAGAGATGATCTTAAGTTATTTCTAACACCTCGGTGGTTTATCAGTAGTACCACCCCATAACACTGACAAGCAAACGGCGGGCATGTACACATCATAGAGATTCAGAGAGAGCTACATTTTGTACCTGAGAGCCGAAAGTGAAATTCACCGAAGCTTATGAGAAAGAAGGCCCATCTTCCATTACTCCTTGGTTCATCCCTCTCATTGTAAAAGTTGTCCCCTATGGTATTCAGCATATGCTACCATATCCCTCTAGAATATCCAGTGAAACTTGGGAGAAACCACAGACACAAAATAGACAAATATCAACCAAGCGAGCAATCCTAAAACAGCTGGAAAAAAAACAAAGAATTTTGTTTCTGGACAAAACTCATTATATGCACAACATCCTTTAATTAATAGTAGTGATCCCTGAAGCTAAGGACATTAACTGACAGGAAAATATTGCACTTGGAATAAATAATCTTAAGACAATAATAGCCAAGGCATGGCGAGTTTTTCTCCCTCTCTCTATCATGAGGTCGATTTACTCATGTCTTGGTAATGACGAGTTTTTAAATAAAAAACGTTAGCCACATTGGGGATTTCTTTTTTATTTTTAATTAAATATAAGAATTGTATAGATCAAAAATAATAAAACAAGCTTGCGGAATAAGCTGAAAATCAGCAGTACATATAAACATATATATCCAGGTAAAGAAAACAGAATCCCTTAAACAAACCATAGCAAGACAAGCTTGAACAGAAAGCAAAGGATAAAGACTGCCATTGTGCATATAGGACAAAGACTGCCATTGTGTTACGCTTAAGTTCCTGCCTTGTATTATGCATTGACTTCCTTTGCATCACCGATTCATCTCCATTTCTCAAATCAGATTGTGAGAAAATATCACTCCAAGCATGTCTGACGGAACACGTGATATCTTTTCAGCTCTTGACAATGCTAAGACCCAACTCTACCATTTTAATTAAGGCCATTTTCATAGCTGGTATGGGATTTTTCATTGACGCTTGATCTGTTGCATCACTGCTGTGACTAAGCTTATCGGCCGCCTATACTACTTTGACCCAGTTAAGGGTGCCCCAGGTAAACTTCCGACAAACATCAACAATGCGATAACTGGGGTGGCTTTATGTGGAACTCTAGCAGGGAAACTCTTCTTCGGGTGGCTTGGGGATAAACTTGGCAGGAAGAAAGTTTACGGCATCACTCTAGTTACTATGGTGGGGTGTGCCTTGGCTTCTGGCCTTTCCTTTGGATCCACAGCGACGAGTGTGGTTGGTAGTCTCTGCTTCTTCCGCTTCTGGCTTGGTTTTGGCATTGGAGGAGACTATCCTCTCTCAGCTGTGATTACGTCTGAATATGCGAATCAAAAAACTCGTGGAGCATTCATTGCAGCTGTCTTTGCAATGCAAGGAGTAGGAATAATGTTTGCCGGAGCTGTATCCACAATCGTCTCCATGTCATTCTTGAGTGCTTTCCCAGCTCCACCATTTAGTAAAGCCAATGTGATATCAACTCAGCCCAAAACAGATTTTGCGTGGCGGATCGTGCTCATGCATGTTTGGTGCAATCCCAGCAGCTTTAACCTATTATTGGCGTATGAAAATGCCAGAAA
>Ga0325410_1008758_pt1 | contig 10911 bp, 5 predicted proteins | sample PopdelMetagenome_16_FD_206182 | JGI IMG/M metagenome (GOLD analysis project Ga0325410, IMG submission 206182) | Populus deltoides microbial communities from Bellville, Georgia, United States - Xylem-PdIQD-R3 | ecosystem: Host-associated > Plants > Phyllosphere > Stem > Wood/Secondary xylem...
TATTCCATCCAATTACCTTATCCAGGTTTTGTAATTAGTAAAGGGATTTTATACTTAGTAATTTATTATTGATTAATAAATGTTTCCTCCTATACAAAGTGTTTTGATTAATTAGTCTTTCCACCTGTGCAAATTAATTAGTCTCTTCTTTGTCTTTTTGTTTTAGAAGCAAAATTAGGTATTTCCTTATTAAACAATCACTTTTCTATAATATACATAAACATATCCATCAAATTAAACATGAAATCATATTGATAATGCCATGTTTTTTTTATCAAGTAAATTAGTATTGAATAAAAATAAAAATACAGTGGATAAGCCCTTCTATTTTATATTTTTATATTATAAATTAGAGAATAATATAAATTATATTTTAAAACCTCATCTAATAACTTAAATTTTTGAATTGAGATAATTATTTGATATGATATCAAAATTATTAATTAAGTAATTATAAGTTTAAATCTTATTGTTTTGATTTTTTTATAATTTAAATTAATTAATAACATAAAATATCATCAAACATTACAAGTTTTAATAATGTGATATTATCTAAATATAGTTCAAGAAACAATAAAGTGGTGTATTAAATAAACAGCAATAACAAAAGCATGAGACCAAAACATTAATGGAAGAGAAGCATGTGTAAGTAGTGTGAGTCCAGTTTAAGGTGCATGAAAACATAAGTTGCTAATGTCTGTTGTGACATGATTAGACAAGCTTGATCGTTAACATGAGAATTCGTAAAGCCAATTAGAAGAAGAAATTAGCGTACCACATGGTACCAAGCCCTCGACGTCTGTTTAAGGACATAAATGACTTTAAAGAGCTTGCAAATGTATGTTGGATTATCTTTACAAAAACGACATTGTAGAAAGGCATTCGGGGCTGAGATGACTCTGTAATATGATATTAGAATTTGATTGGAGGAATAATTTTGAATTTTATTATTTTAATTATTTTAATTAAAATTAATTAATATTATAAAGTAATAAGAGTTTATAGAAATTTTAAGTTTAAAAAGCTTTTATCAATGTATAATATTGTATTAGAGTTTTTTCAATTAAGCGGTTTTGAATCTTATTATTTCTAAATTTTTTTATAATTAAAATTAATTAAGATCATAAGATAATAAGGGTTTATAAAAATTTATGCATTAAAATGATTTGATTTGTCAACATGACTACATAGTACATATGACCTGTATTTAGATATGATTTGTCTCCGCAAAGAACCCACCATTTCCTTAAACAATTTCGGACTTCTTCTTCAAACTCCAACAATTTCCTTAAAGGCATTAAAATGGTAGCAGCCAATCTCTTCATTTTTCTTTGTTTTCCTAACATGTCTCCTTTCGTATTTCTCTATTGGGCGTCTGAAAGTCTGTTTCTTTCTTCTTCTTCTTCTTTTCTTTAAGGTCTCCAGACGGGTCCTGTTTTTTAACAAGTTCTGAGGATAATACCCTGCGTTTGTTCTCAATGTAAGCTTTTTAGATCATATGATTGAGTAACTTAAGGCTAATGATTTATGATTGGAGATTCTCTGTCACTTATTAATGGTAATTTGGTGCTTTGTTGTCTATTAGACCAGATAATGGTAGTGGCTGTGATGCTGATGTGTGTTGTTTACCTACTGATGAAGGTGAGTTCTTTAGTTTAGACTTAGAAAACGATCATATTTTAAAGGAAATATCGAATGCCCACCTTTTTTTTTCTCTATATGATTGGTGTTACTAAAAATAAAACTTTTGCTAAATTATATTGAATTTAAGATATTTTTTGTTATTCATTCTAGATTCATATGATGCAAATCTTGTTGTGAAGGAAGGGGAATCCGTGTATGACTTCTGTTGGTATCCATATACGACTGCTTCAGGTGCTAACCATGGGATTATCTTGTTGGATTGCTATTTTAATTTATGCATTTTTTTTAAGCTGGTGATGTAAAAAGATGGAAATTTGATGTATTGCTTGGCTTTTCAGATCCTGTTAGTTGTGTATTTGCTACTACTACTCTTGACCATCCAATTCATCTTTGGGATGCTACATCTGGCCTGGTACTGGTTTATCTATTTGTGTGGGTGTGTGTTATGTAAGTTCCTCAGATGAGATGGATGGTTATTTAGACGCTAGATATAAAAAATGGAAAAAATGCCTTTTAGTATGAACGAAGGCGAGGGCTTGATGATTCTTTGCCTGTTTTGGGTGTAATTGAACCAGAAATTTTGATTTACCATGCATGCTTATGTGAAAGATGTGGTTACAGCCTTTTTTCTTTCATTTTTGGGTCCATTTCTTGTTTATGTTTGTATGACCACTAATTATGCATGCTGAAATTGCAGCTGCGTTGCACATATCGTGCTTATGATGCTGTGGATGAAATTACTGCTGCCATTTCTCTTGCATTTAACCCAGCTGGGACTAAGTGAGAACATTCTTTTTGAAAGGTTTATCAGTTGTTCAACTAGGCTAAGATATGAGGTTGGCATTGTCTGTTTTGTACAAATCAGTTCAGAATCTAACTATGTTCAACATTAATTTACATGATTCTTGCTTTGTCTGGTAGGATATTTGCTGGATACAATAAATCTATCAGAATCTTTGATATACATCGCCCTGGTAGAGATTTTGCACAGTATTCAACTACTCAAGGAAATAAAGAAGGGCAACCAGGTAGATTTCCGTGTTGACTGCTCAAATGTGTTACTGACAATCAGTAAAATGATGAAGCATGTTATCCTTGATTTGTTTGTTGTCTACAGGTATAATATCTGCAGTTGCCTTTTCTTCAACTCACACCGGAATGCTAGCTACTGGTTCTTACAACCAAACAAATGCAATCTATAGGGAAGACAGTATGGAACTCTTGTACATTTTATATGGCCAAGAAGGTGGGATTACACATGTAAGTGAGCATTTATTTTTATCACCTCAACTTTGATTGTGGTGTCAATGAATTAAAGGCAAAATGCTTTCTCACTCAGGTTCAATTCTCACAGGATGGAAACTATCTTTATACTGGAGGCAGGAAGGTACGTTGTTCTGCATATATTCTTTTTATTCCAACTTATATATATGTTATTTCCTTCCTTTCTTTCTATATGTATCTTTGTAATTACAAAATCCCACTCCTTCCATGTGCACAATATCCCTGCATCAATCTCTCCTTCACTCTAGTCTCTGCTTGCGGTGTTGCCAATATGAGCTACAGCAAAGCTACTCTTTTTATCTCCAAATTATCTATGAACTTATGGTGATTTTATGCTATACCAATTCTCATGAAGGAGGCTCTTTCAAATATGGAAAAGCACACGTATCCTTTATATGATATGTGCTTCTGGTTTATAATGTCTGTGCAATTGAGACATTATTTCCATATTCCTCTTAGGACCCCTATATCTTGTTCTGGGATGTACGGAAAGCTGTTGAAGTTGTGTACAAAAAAGTGTTTATCTTATGATCTACAAAATGGGCAGTGGATTTCAGGATTTCACGCTGCAACAGGTATTCACATGCCATATCTTTTTAAGGGGTTGGTGTTTTGCTTTTTAAATATGCAAAGCTTCTCCTACATCTAATCATTTTTTTTTTCATTCTGTGTGCAATGCAGACACTGTTAATGGTTTCTCTTTCCACCCATTCCTTCCTATGGCGGTCTCTTCATCAGGGCACCGAAGATTTCAAATTCCTGATGATTGTGACGAGAATTTGCACTTGACTAGTAACTCCAGTGACCCTAATGCTTTAAAGTATATATTTAGGCAAAATTTTAATCATTATCCCTCCCGCCAGTCTTGTTTTATGTGCATTTGCTGCACTCTGGAAGGCAGTCTATGTAGGTTTTTGGCTTTCTCCAGTAGAAATATGACAGGAGAGTTCCTAGGCTTCTTAAGTTTTAACTCACACTGTTAAGCTCCCAACAAGGAAAATAATCAAATTGGAGGGGCGGTGTTGGTCTTGTAGGTTAAACTTGTTGGTAAAGATAGTTTACAACAATAGTTAATTGATGCATACAGTATTCATGGTTGCCGGAGGTTTATCCATCAATAATTTTAAGTATGTTTCATGCAGGTTACGAAAACTGTGCATCTGTGTGGAGTTTCTCCTGTGCTTCAATGGAAGAGGATGACACCAACATCCCCGATGGTGATTTTACTCAATCTGAAAATGAAATCCTCCACCAGGATCATTGAGTCGCTCCTCGGTGGCCTTATGCCGATACATCTCATGTCAACACTCCTGTAATTAATAGAGACAAGCACCACTGTTCTGAATATTGTACATCCTACCATTCAATAGAAACCAATACTTTCATTGAGCAGAGAGGTTTACGTTTAAGAGATGAATTTGGACTGATGTGAAGCACAGTGTTCTTTCAAAGAGGTAAGTGATTACAAGAGGGTGAAGTTACTGCGTTTTGTAACCCAGGCATCACTGAAGGGTCAACAGAGTGGTCACCAAAGTGCAAGTTGTTTCGGTGGTGTCATTGACCTCCATGGAAATCAACTGAAAGGTCTGCTGATAGGATAAACTAGCCATAAGACCTGCGCTTGCACAGGAAAAACTTATTTGCATAAAATAAGAAAAGAAAACATTCATTTACATTATTTATAATGTGAAAGTGATATGAACGAATTGAGCAGAGCAATGCATCTGGTTCGGTAGTGCCATTTCTTCTTCTTTTATTTACCTTTTAAAGTGAGATATAATTACAACATGATAACGAAGGGCATTTTTCTTTGCTGTAATAGTTATTGTCCACCATGATATATATATATATATATATATATATATATATATATATATATATATATGAACTCCTTTCGGGTTTTGCTTGACTTTTCCTTCTTCGAAATTAGATCATGACAGAGGTTATTAATTCAATGAAAAATAAATTCGAATAAGGTTTTTTCTTTGAATTTCTGCATTAAAATTAGATATTATATTAATAAATCAGTTTGGATTTGAGTTTTTTTTATATATAAAGATATTTAGAAGAAGATAGGTTGGATAAATGACCCTTTATTCAAAAATAAATTAGAAAAACAAAGGAAACGTAAAATATATATGTACAGGTTGAGAACTTTACCCCACTTCCAAATAGCAAAAAACTACTCCAAGATTTTCTTGCATGCTGACCCGGTAACGTAATATAGCATCATTGCCACCTCAGTGTGTGTGTTTACGAGTTGCCTACTCGAGCATGTTTCAAGAAACCATAAAAGGCAAGCCAAGGAAGAAGCCAAATTATCTCAACAGCCAAAAAAGGAAAACAAAATTCAAAAAACAGTAACAAAGCATGAGAAGAATTAAATCCCAAAATTTCTCGTATATCTTTTCTTCTTATTTAAGATTGATAGCCATCACAAGAAAGTTCGTTCTAGAAAGATTTACTCTCAATGGCATCAGCAGAAATTGTGAGGCAAACTCTCATCATAGAGATTTCACGTAAGAGAGTAAAGAGGCTCTATCTTGGTAACACAAGTGACACTAATCATAGTGTTATTCTTCCTGATGATGTGATTGATAAGATTCTTGGATTCTTGCCTATCAAAAAGGCTATGCAGATTGGAATCTTATCTTCAAGATTCAATCATTCATGGATCTTCAGTCGTAGATTACACTTTGATAATGATTTTGCCGGAGGTCGCAGTCCGTAAAATTTTAAATCCATGGTTAATAAAGTCTTTGATCAGCATGCAGGTTCAAGTATTTTAAGTTTTCGATTATCTTTTGATGCAAATGGTGAGGGGTTCTTGGTTGAAAAGTGGATAAAAAAAGCTATTGAAAAGGGTGTTGAAGAGCTCGAATTGTTTTGTTATGTAATTGGAATTAATTTTGAAGGGGGAGGGCCTGTTAAACTCATTTCTGATGTTTACGACGTTGAGTCCATCAAAATCTTAAAGCTTAGTTTTTGTCAACTTGATCTTCCACCAAAGTTTAAAGGTCTGCATTTTTTGAGTACTCTTGTTCTTAGAAAGATCATTGTAACCCCGACATTGATAGATAATCTATTTCTCAATTGCCTGTTACTTGAGACTTTAGATATAGCACAATGTTATAGAATTTTTCATTTGAAAATCTCCACCCAGAATTTAAAGAAGTTTAAGGAGTTAAAGGTTGGAGATTGCCCGGAGATTCTGATGATTGACATTGATGCACCAACTCTACATGCAATCCATTATTGTGGGCGTGTTTGTTTTATCAAATTCACCAATATCCCTGAAGTGAAAGATGTGATGCTCAATTTTGGACCTTCAAAAGGCTTTACAGGGACATTTCAAGTGAGAAATCTTGTGTACGATCTCTATAATATTCGTGTTCTCACCACTACCAGTACAATTCTTGAGGTATGTCTCCATCCATGTGTACTTGTTATTGTCTGATTATATATCTTCTGTCCTGTTTTTGCCCCTTTTTTTTTATTGGAATCTACTGGTTTATTGTTCTTAACATAACGTTATGGTTTATTCAGGGTTTAACGCCAAAGTTTATGGGTGGAACATTGACAGAAATGCAATTTTCTTTTTGGAATTTGATAGAATTTCATTTGATCATGGAAGGTGCAATGTATTGCAATCCTTATGATATTGCTTCTTTCCTCAAGAATTGCCAGTATGTAGAGAAGATTTTCATTGATGTGAGTATTAATTGGTTCGGTTCTATCAACATTAATCACAACTTTCACAAAGTAAGACATAGTAATTAGTGTTCACTGATCAGTTTAATTTCATGGCTGCTGATAAATCTTTTGCAGCTCAATGATTTTAACTTCGTATGTGGACCGTACTGGGAATTGCGTAATCGACAAGTGCACTCCAAGTGTGGTTGTCAAGTGCTAGTGCGTGGGATGATTTGGGAAACAACAACGTGTGCACTCCAAGGGTGGTTGTCAAGTGCTAGTGCGTGGGATGATTTGGGAAACAACAACGTGTGCACTCCAAGCACCGACACAATATATACTTGCAAAAACAAGCGGAAAAGATTAGCTTTTTATGACGTGGTGATGTATGTTATTTGTAGGTGAAAAAGGGTGCGATTTCTGGTTTATTAAATGGATAAAATGGTTGGGATTTGGTTTCGTTTGGTTGTTGGTGGTGTATTGTGTTGCTGGAGAGGGAGCTAGGCTGTTTGGTGGTTGGTGTGGGGTTGGGGTACTGTGACCAGCGGCACTGGGTCAAGTCGGTGGAGGGGTACTGTGACCAGCGGCACTGGGTCAAGTCGGTGGAGGGGTACTGTGACCAGCGGCACTGGCTTCTTCTTCTTCTTCTTCTTCTTCTTCTTTAATTTTTTTTACTGGTTTTCTTCCTTTTTTTATCCAGGTCTATTCTCTTTAGGGTTTTTCCTATTTCTCTTAGGTGTTGTTTTTTTTAAAGTAAAATCAATTTAATCATTGGTAATTTTTATTTTTTTTTATTATTATTGGTTAGGTAGTGTCTTTAGACTTAGATATCCCAAATAAAATTAAATTCAAGTTTTAGATTTAGATTTAGTCTACCACTATTGCCAATAATTAGATGATCAACACTTATGTGTGTAGGTATTAAATTATAATTATTGCGACTTTGTCTGCATGGCTTTAGCTATGTTTTATTCTGTAGCCAAGAAAAATTATTATATTTATTTTTTTGTTATTATATATTCAACTCTTCCTCTATGACAACGTGTGTAACTTATTGACCTCTAATTTGGTGCTAGCTACTTTCTTTTCTCTCTTTTCTATAATTTTCACACCTAACTCTTTAAATTTTCAAAACAATCCTTTAATTGTTTTTCTTTTATATTTTATCCATTTTCTTTTTATTATTATTTGTTTTATTTTAAACTTATAAAGTTAGATTTTTTTTTTTCAACTTTTTATTCTATTAGATTTGTTCCTCATTCTTTTGAATGATATTTATTTTATTTGAGATAATTTTAACATTGAATTTTTTATGACTTTATTCTCCTTCAGTTCTTGTTTATATTAGATTTGATCTTCATTGGTTTGATTGCTATTTTTCTTTACTTTAGCAATTTTTTTAAATTGATAATTTTTTTAATTTCATCTTTCAATATTAAATTAGTTGAGAATTAAGCTTTCTTAACTAAATCTAAGTTTAGAATTTCTCAAGTTGCAAGTTTGAGAAATTATCCGAGTTTATCGGATTCAGTAAAGTCAGAGTTTCTTGTTTCTTTATTATCAATCAACTGAGCTTCATGTTTTTTGGCCCGCGGCATAACGCAAGACACCACTCTAGTTCCAAATTGAGACTAAAGTACTGTTTAGCATTGTGGTAGTGGTTGCTTTTCAAAATGCTTTTCACTTGGAAATATATCAAAATTAAAAAAAATTATTTTTTAAAGCTCATTTTTTAAATCAGCATACCAAAACGATATAAAAACATCAAATAATTATTTGAAACAAAACAAAATTTCATATTTTTTCACATCGCAAAAACAAACATTATCTAAGTGCGTGTTGTTTATAGAAATTGTTTTTTAAAGTATTTTATTACTTGAAAATGCATCAAAATAATATTTTTTTATTTTTAAAATTTATTTTTGACATCAACACATCAAAACGATCTAAAAAATAAAATAATAATAATTTAAATTTTTTTTAAAAAAAATCATAAGCGTGGTGAAAAAAAAAAAACTCAACTTGTATGACAAATAAAAATTAAATTCAACTTTTAGTTTCGGTCATAGACCATGTCAATTAAGTGATCATTACTTGTTGTTAAGTGATCATTATCTAAGTTTGGACGGCTTTACCTTTATTTTACAAATTTGTAGTAAAGAACTCTTTTGTTTGGACGGCTTTGGCTTTGGCTTTGGCTTTGGTTTTAGCTTTGGCTTGAGCTTTAAGATATTTAGAACGTAACTAAATCAAAAATCAATTCAAACCGATGTGTTTCAGATAATCAATTTAGCTTTATCAGCTTTGAAGTGTCCTTGTGGTTAGTGTTCTTGTAGTTGGTGAGGTTAGGTTAGGTTAAGCTTTTGGATTTTACCTAAACAAACTTGCTTGCAACCCGTGTGTTTTCTTAACTTTCCATGCGTGTTTAGGATCTCCGTACATCTTTTGTAGATTTTGTTTAAAATTATATTAAAATAATTTTTTATTTTTAATATTAAGATATTAAAATTTTTTAAAAAATATATTAATTTAATATTTTTTCAAGATAAATTTATAAAACAACTAAAAATAAAAGCTACTGTATTCTCAGAGTGAAATTTAATTACATAATACATCCGAAACTTATTGTATATTGTATTTAAATTTGCGTTTGATTTATAAAAAATTTAAATTAATATTTTTTTAATTTTTTATAATAATTTTAATGTATTGATATTAATATTAAAAAAATAAAAAATATATTTTAATATTTTAAAATAAAAATTATTTTTAAGAAGTATCGTAAAACACAAAATAAAGAACACCAATGTTATTATATAATATTATGAGCCCCCGTGTGCTTGGTTGTACCTCATGCCAATAATCTTTATGATGTGTCCTTTGAGCTACTTTCTACTGGATTTAGTCCTTGTTGGTAAACAAAAAGCCGTAGGATTGACGTGTCGTTGACTCACGACAGATTGCTACCGTGCAAAACCTGCAACTGACCATCATCAGTCAGCCGCCCTCTTAGAAATTAGAATACTCCAGTCAGACAAACCATTGGCCAGCGCTCAACTACTCAACACCCTTCTCGTGTGTACTTCCTCACCAAATTTCCACCACTCATCCATCACCCATAAATCACCACATCAACTAACCAATAACACTCCTCCACGTAACATAGAAACCCGAAATATTATATATTACAGACTGGCCAGCTGTCGTTTTAGACAAACACCCAGCCCACCAAAAATTAAAAAACTGGACAAAACGTGTTGAAGAAGGGACCGACGAAGCAGCCGACTTAGACCGACCAAATAGCTTCGTCATCGGTTAGCAACTCACAACTTGCTTCCTAAATCGACTCATATCTCGCCACGTGTCCATCTACAACGGCTAGTTTCATTTTAACCGCCAAAAGGATAAGTACAGTAATTTTTTAAAGAAACACGCACACGGCGAGAAGATGTTTATCTTCGGGAAACTATAAACGTACCCTCTGAGTATATCTAAAATTTCAATTTAATCCTTTTCTCCTAATTGCACCAATAGCAACCCCCGCCTATCCTAATTGGTGCAATGTACTATCTAGAAATAGAAGAGATAGAAATAGTACATGTTTCCTTATATTTTATATTTTTAAAGTACCAAAATTATCACATAAACATGTATTTGATGAAAATATATTTATCTTTTCAACCAAACCAAACAAGTTTTTATCTCTTTTATATTTATCCTTTTTTATTATGAGATATTAATCATATGCAATCTTATATAACTATATAATATACATGTTAAAGCATACATATTTTGACTTTTCTATTTTTAAATCAGTAATATATTTAGTATTATTAATAAAATATAGCCCGTCATATATGATTGTAAGTATTTTAAATTTAAATAAAAATTATATAAAAAATTAATATAAAACAATATTTATTTTTTTTTTGAAAACCCCAACTATCGTATTCATCAGGGAATCTCATCCACATTATTGGATTTTTTTTACTAATCCAATCATGATAAATCTTTTTTATATAAAAAAAAATCATCCTGTCCAAAATGTCAAGGAATGCAAGCACATGAGGGTAATAAATATGTAAATATCATACTTCTCTAATGGGGAATAAAAGCCGTTGAGATAAATGAATGGTAAAACAAAGAGGGACCAAAATGAAGTGTTAGTTATAAATGGAGGGCAATATCTTATGATTTGTCCAAAATCTTCTATGCACTGGAAACCTCCAGTTTTTTCTAGCGTTAACCACGTTTATTTTAAGAATTGTTTTTACTGTTACACCTCGAATT
>Ga0325410_1008759_pt1 | contig 10911 bp, 9 predicted proteins | sample PopdelMetagenome_16_FD_206182 | JGI IMG/M metagenome (GOLD analysis project Ga0325410, IMG submission 206182) | Populus deltoides microbial communities from Bellville, Georgia, United States - Xylem-PdIQD-R3 | ecosystem: Host-associated > Plants > Phyllosphere > Stem > Wood/Secondary xylem...
ATTACGTTTTGGTCCCTGTTTTGGAAAATTATCGTTTTAGTCCATAAAAGTAGGAGACTAAAGCTGATTTTATTTTATGCATTGGGATCTCTTGTTGAGTTGCTTTTGAGTATATTTTCGTATTGTTGTAGGTTCTCCTAACGATCCTCAATAGGATTTTCGGGTCTTTCGTCTGACATTCCTTTTAGTTCTATATTTTTCCGGGTGAGTGGAATAATCTTTAATATGCATATATGATAAGTAAATATGTATGTTGATTATACAATGAGTACAACTCGTTAATTCCTTGAATAATTATATATGTTGCTTATTTTCCGAGTACTCATTTATTCTTGAATTTGCACTCGAAATCTGTCAAAGTAAATCCTATTTGATATGATATACGTTTCTTGATGATTATGTGAATATCTATTATGCCTTGATATGGGACTTGTCAGTAACTCCATGCTAACGGAGAGTAGTTAGCCTGTGTGCACATAGTATTCTGTATGTATACCTAGCTAGTGAGAAAGGCATCAGCCTGTGGCGACTGATCATCCCACAGTGGTCACCTTCGGGTGTCATCTGGTCTGGTCACCTTCGGGTGTCATCTGGTCACCTTCGGGTGTCATCTGATCTCTGACATATAGTCCACTACGTTATGATGATACGTTTAGTATGTATATGATATGTATATGATAATATGATATGTTTAGTATGTATATGTATATGTATACCAAGATAAATGATCTTGCGAACTATTATTCAAAAGTGGCAAATCAGTTCTCTTTTCAGCAGCGGTCTGATACAGGTCCTAGCAGGGGACATGGGGGCCGGCAGGGCCAATTAAATCAGTCAAGGAATTTCTTGTCGAGGTCTATTATCAGAGGAAACAATAGACCTAGCATGAGTGGAGCTGGTCCGACTCAGAGCCGAGGTACTGTTCAGTTAACACCACAAGGTTCAGATGGGAGGCCTCAATGTCAGTCTTGTGGGTCTAGGCATTATGGCACAGTTTGTTATAGACAGACAGGAGCTTGTTTCGGTTGCGGGCAGACTGATCACTTGTTAAGGGATTGTCCGAACAAGCGGTGGTCCAAGCCTAGTGCTTCTGTACCGATTACATCTTCCACTCAGACTCAGTCAGCTAGCCATTCTGTGTTTCAGGGTGGTCGTGGAGCTGGTGGGCGTGGCCAGCGGGGCCGTGGAGTAGGCGGTAGAGGTTTTGCGCCAACAAGTCAGAGACAGGCACGAGTTTTTGCCATTACTCAGCAGGATGCCCAGACATCCACTACTGTTGTCTCAGGTACACTCTTAATATGTTCCTTCGAGGCTAGAGTGTTATTTGACACGAGGGCAACTCATTCTTTCGTGTCGTCATATTTTGCTTTAAGGTTTACTAAACAACCCATTTTGTTAGAGAGTCCTTTGTGTGTAGCTATCCCTTCGAATGAGGTTATGTTTGGGGAATATGTTTATGTTGATTGTGAGGTTAAAGTGCAAGGTAGAAACCTACCGCTCCTGCGTTGCCGGTCATGGACCCGGGATTCGGGTCGTGACAACTACAATCCGCAAGTTGTATGATAATACTAGTTTTATTCAAAGGTTCCAGACTAAGAGAATCATAAACATGTTTAGGCATAACACTAATGGATGCACCTAAATCGCATAAGGCCCTTTTGAAACTAGCATTACCAATAACACATGGGATAGTAAACGCACCTGGGTCCTTTTGCTTCAAAGGCATATTTTTTAGAACAACAGCAAATACAACTTCACTCATACTTACCGTTTCGTGACCTTTTAGTTTGAAAGCTCTCTTGGTAGTACACAACTCCTTCAAGAATTTGGCATACTTTGGAATTTGCTTGAATGTTCTAGTAAGATCACCGATCTCAAATATTAATATTGAAAAAGACTTGTTTATTCACAAATAACCAGACTATCAAGATAAATATTAATAAATAATATAAGGTTCTCTTCATGTACTTATTCAATTAAAAAATTTATTATCATTAATTTATCTACTAGGTGATTCAATAATAAAAAAATTAGGATCAATGGCTTGCTCTCCTGTTGTTTAAGATTCGAGTTCTAAAGTTATTAATATTGATGGTCATTGGAGACTTATCTGATTATTAACTTCAAAACCTGTGAAGATTAGTTAAGATACGCATAAACTGATTTAGGTAACCAACAGGAATAAAAAATATATATATTATCGTTAAGCTCATTAAATATTAATGCAGAGGACTGGGGCAGTTGCGTTGTCTATTTGAAAATAAATGCTAGGAGGAAAACGCATTAAAAAAAAGACTAGTGCGGAGGATAACACGAAATGGGACCGAGAAAACAAGAAAACGAAAGCAGGCAAAAATCTAATTGGTCTTTAGTGGCCCAACTGACTGTCATGAAACACACTCTATTTAAGCACAAAATAAAATATATAAAATTAAAGCACACTCTCTGCAGGCCTAGGTGAAGATCCAATAAGGGGTCATAAAGGCCGCAGCTTTAACAAAAGTCGTAGAAAGAAGGCCGCTTTTACTGTTAGAAATGCATTCTGAGCGCATAAATACAAAGTATTTGGCTGAGAAAGGTTATCCTATCAAAAGTTATAAGATATGATTTTACTTTTAAAATAAAATCTGATGAAATAAAGTAGAAAATCCCTATTTATACTAATTTTAGATCTAATCTTTTTTATATTATGACTTGTGCTGGCAACGTGTTAATATTAATTTTTTTAAAATATAAAAAATATTTTAAACGTTTTAGATTCGACTATCAAAAAGATCCAAGTTGCCTGGATCTGCATTGTTGTTAGGTCTAGGCGCTTGGGTATTGAATTAAAAAAATAGTTACAAAAAAGAAAAAAAAATAGAGAGAAGATAGAATTTCTATTGAAGGAATAACAAATTTATAAACATAAAAAAATAAATTATTTCAATGGAAAGATAAAATCTGAATTTTTAAATCTCAAATGTTAAATTAGATTTTTTTATGATTTTTTGTTTATAAATAATTTTTGAACTTGGATTTCTGTTTAAAATACTTCAAGGATAGTTTAAATGTTTTTTTTTTAAAAATTATAAGTTTCAACATTTTAATTATCACTAGCTAAGATTAAAGTCACTTGTGTCTGGTAAAGTCACCCGACCCAAGACTCTTGGATCTGGCATGGTTACCAGACCCAAGTACGCTGGTTTGGCATGGACCCAGGCGCACGAGTCTGGCAAACCATGCCAGACCCAAGGTGTGTTGGTCTCGTCTTGGGTCTGACAGCCACACCAAATCTAATGTGCTTGGGTATGGAAAACATGCCTGATCTAACAAACAAAAAATAAAGAGGACAATTGCACACTTTAGTCGTCATGAAAGAGAAAAGAAAGAAAAAACTCAAACAATCGATCACCGGCGGCAATCCAATCATTATCTGTCTATACGCGCCACACCATATGGAAGAGGGCACAAGTGCACATCTAGTGAGATGGTAGATGACCAAATTTAACCACCAGAAAGTGTCAAATGCGCCTCCTTAATAGCACGAGTGCCACCCACTTGTTAGGGAAGAAAAAGAAACCCAAAAAAAATCTCACGAAAAGATAAAAAAAAATTGGAAGTTAAACTACTATTACAATCCACAGTGAAATGTCTCTTAATCTACAGTGATTTCTCCACACCATTTAGCTTTTGTTATAATTATAACTAGCATATCCACAAGCGCTTCGTTGTGGGTCAGATTTTTCTTTTTAAAAATTTAAAAACGATGTTAAGAGTATGAAGATTTTTTTGGCAATATCATTAAATTCAATCAAATGATTTGATCTTAAAACCTGCCAACTTGGCTCCTTGACTAGCTCGAGTTTTAAATTAAACCGTGTGAGAACTGATCTAAAATGATTATTCAATTTAATAGATCCAAAGACAACTTAGATGACCAATAAAAAACATGACATGACTTTTAAAAAACTTTAAGACAACAATTTTTTTTTATATTAAGATGATGTCGGATTGAATTGACTTTCGTCACCCTGCGACGTAGGTTATGGACTTCAATAGGTTTAATAACTTTATTGTTTTTGTAAATTATTTTTGTTAATTTTATGGTAATATTAGATGCTTTCAACCCTAAAAAAAAATATTTATTCGAGATTGTGATAACCCTATAGAAAGTAGAAAAAAAATCATGAATTTCATTTCTCAACCAATCCAATATTAAATAAGAGTGAAATAAAGAAACAGTTAGAAAAATTAAAGGATCAGAAACTAAAAAAATAAATCGTGAATTATATTTCTCAACACGTCAAACTGGGTAATAGACTTTATTGGGATTGATAACTTTTTTTTTTCTAAACCATTGTTTATTTAACTATATGATAACAAAAATAAACAATCGTAAAATCGAGCATCAAACCAATGAATTTTTTTAAAAGATTATGATAACCTTATAGAAAACAAAACGAATCAAATTATGAAACTCCATTCTCAATCAGTTCAATATCAAATGATGAAATAAAAAAAATGAATTTATAAACAAAGAAAAAAAGAAAAAGAAAAGTGAAACTTTCCATACTCGTCAATAGGCCCATTAACTTTCTAAAATTTAATATCATGTTTGCTTTTCCAAAGCTATTTTTTTAACTATATAATAAAAAAAATAAAAAATTATATAATCAAGTTCAATTAGAACAAAAAGAAAAAAAAGTATCATGCTAAACTCGCAAATCGAGGCAACTAGGGTTACCTTGCCAAACTATATCATTGAATCCACAAAGTTTATTTATCTAGTTTTTTTTTAAAATCAATTTTTATTTAACTAAACTTTTAAAAATAGATCATACTGTGATGCTGAGATTTTTTTTTATACCAACCTGATACTAGAATATTTTTTTGTTACTCCAATAACCATATAAAAGATAAATTAAAATAAATCTAAACCCCATAAACATATCATATAAGAACTAAATTAGAAAAAAAATCAATAACCAAAGAAAAAAAAGGTTAAAATACAACAAAACAACAACAACAACAACAACATTGTGAATTAAGTAATCCGCAGTGCTAACAGGTGTGGGGAAACACCTTTTAGCTTTAGTGATAATGAGAAAGAATCTCAATCAATAATTATAGAATTGTTTTATGGATTTATAAACTTAAAAAGAAGAATAAGATTATTAACAGTGTTATTAAACCTGGACCGGTTCGGGCAACATAAAAGACCGGTGCAAGGAAAAAACCGGCATGACTCAGCCTGACCCGGGTGAGACCCGGACTATATATACTAACTCACCTATCTTGGGAAATTTGGGAAAGCAAAAGGAAAGCTAATTTTTTACCCTAATTTCTTTCTCTGCAGTTCGAACAATCAAATTATATTCTTCTGCAGGTATCTTCTAATAGTAGCTCTGCTGGGTTTCTCTCTTTTTTTTTCTTTGAATATTCTAGCCCCTTACTGGATCTTCTCATGATCTTGTAGAACTCTGCAGTCTGCACCAGTGGTCCCAAAGAGAAGCTAGATTCCACTGTTATAAGCCAGGTACTTCCTCTTTTTGCAATAATACAGCTGCTAAAGTTTGAGTGGACAATGTTCAGTTTTTAAGAGCTATTTCAAATTTGTTAATGGTATTCTTTTTTTTTCTGTTAATGATTTCCATTCCAATTCCTAGAAACTAACTAAACAATTATAGAGAAAGATCATTAAACAGTTCAAATGAACAACATAATCCTCTTTTTTTATTTATTTATTTTCTTTGACTTTTGTAAAATCCAATGTTATAATTAGCCACTGCCATATTATGTGATGCTTGCTATTTTGTTATATTTGCAATCAAATTTTGTTCTGTTATTTCTTATGAATCTGAAGTGGCTTAGTTTATCTATGCGTGAGTGTTTTCTAAATGTGCCATCAATTAATTAATTCAGCTTTTATTTTTCTAGCTTGATGCAAATGTATCTTACATATTTTCAGTAATTTTTATGGACCAAGAAGTTTAATGCAGATTGTTTATTTCCCTTAGTTGACTAGTTTTTGACTAGAAACTTGGATTGGTTTGGTTAACTTTGACAGGTGAGTTTTATTAAGCAATCACCTACATTAGTAGTTTAGTTTTAGTGTTTGAGAGATGCTTCTATTTCAATTACTCTTATGCATGGGCTCACTTTCCCCCAATAATGAGCACAGTGTGTAATACTAGTAATTTGAGAAGTGAATATGGTCTAAATGTAACACTTCCTGATCTAACACCATGTTGAATAATTGCTTCTAGTTCCTGTTCTAAATTATTGTTCATCAATAATGTTTGGTATGTCTAGCTATTCATCATGTGATAGATTAATTGTTCTGGAACTGTTATCCTTAAATCCGGATTATTAGTTGAACATGATCAATGCATCCTTTCTTCTTAAATATGTTGTCACATTATTAATTCAAGTTTTTTTCATATGCATTGCATACTGCAAGTACCACTTCCAACACATGCAACCTTTTTATTCATCATGTTAGTTTAATTTGATTTACTATAGGTTTATAAAATGGCTTCTCAACATGGTAGCACTTCAAATAGCATTCCTTCAACTACTCAATTATCTGAACCTTCAATTTCTATATCAACATCAAGTGGTATAAAAGGAAAAACATATTTGGCATGGGGTCATTGCAGAGAAGCTCCTGAACTTAGTGTGGGATGTAAGAAAACCAAATTAGTATGCTTATATTATGCCAAAGTTTTTACGGGTGGAGGCATTAATCAATTTAAGCAACACTTAGCTGGAACTAAAGGAGAAGTGGAACAATGCTGCAAATGTCCTCCAGATGTTCATCATCAAATGCTTCTGAATCTTCAGGGGAATGTTGAAAAGAAAAAGGAGAGCTAAAGAAATTGAAGCAGATTTCAATCCATATAGCGTTAAACAAAGAGAGCATAAGGAGAGGATGATTAGACAATTAGAAGATGATTATAAAAGCGATGATGATGATAATGACGATGATGATGCTGAAGCTAATGGTAAGAAGCTAATGTTACCACCGAAGGTTGCCAATAAAGAAAAGAGTAAAATCATTGGTGCTGTTAAACAATCATCTGCAAATTATGGAAAACAGAAAGAAAATATAACATTAGGGGCATTTTTTATTCCAAGAACAACTCATGGTGCTCAAAAGTCTCTTCAAAGTTATTGAAAAAACAAAGAAGCTATCGAACGATGTGATCTTGCTATAGTAAAATGGATGATTGATGCATGTGTGCCATTTAATGCTGCAAACTCTGTTTACTATCAGTATGCTATAGATGGTACAACAACCATAGGTCCTGGTTATAAAGGACCAAATTTCCATTCTCTTCGTGGTTATTACCTAGCAAAGGCGGTTGATGAAGTGAAGATTTTTGTTGAGAGTTATCGAGAAACTTGGAAGAAGACCGGTTGCACATTAATGGTTGATGGATGGACAGATCAAAAGAGGAGAACTTTAATTAATTTCTTAGTATATTGCCCTAAATGAACTATTTTTTTAAAAACAGTAGATGCATCAGAGGCCTCAAAGACTGCTGTGTTGTTGCATAAATTGTTTAGAAAGGTTGTTTTATTTGTTGGGCCTGAAAATATTGTGCATATGGTGACCGATAATGCTTCTAATTATGTTGCTGCTTGCAAGTTGTTGGTGGAAGAATTTCCTTCAAGATTTTGGTCTCCATGTTGGGCCTGAAAATATTGTGCATATGGTGACCGATAATGCTTCTAATTATGTTGCTGCTTGCAAGTTGTTGGTGGAAGAATTTCCTTCAAGATTTTGGTCTCCATGTGCTGCCAATTGTATCAACCTCATACTCCAAGATGTTGGTAAGCTACAATCAGTTTGTTCTGTTGTTGATCATGCTTCTAGTATTACAAAATATGTTTATAATCATTGTTATCCACTATATTTGATGAGGAAGTTCACTGGATGGAAAGAAATACTTCGACCTGCTCCTACTCGTTTTGCTACTAATTTTATAACTTTGCAAAGCATTTTAGTACACAAAGTTAATTTGAGAGCTATGGTGACATCTAGAGAATTGGTCTCCATTGCTTATGCTATAGATAACAAAGGAAAAAGGTTTTTGATAGTGTATTGAACTCTACATTTTAGGAAGAATGTGCATCAATTGTACGAATGACCAAATCATTGGTTCGAGTTCTATGAATTGTTGATAGTGATGATAGACCTGCTATGGGATATTTATATGAGGCTATCCATTCTACAAAGGAAGAAATGTTGAGGAGATTTCAAAAGAAAAGAACTAAGGTGCAACCTTTCATAGACATCATTAATAATAGATGGGATGGACAATTGTATAGGAAGCTTTATGCAGCGGGATTTTGGTCGAATCCTTGATTTCAGTGTGATGTCAATCTAATGGATAAATATATAAAAACCATTTTCGGACTTCTAGATGTTGTTGAGAAGTATGCAAATGAAAATGCAATTCTGCTAAGCAAGCTTACAAGTGAAATGAAGTTGTTTAGGAATGCAGAACATGACTTTGGTAGAGTGTTTGCGAAAAATGATCGTACCATTTTACCTCCAGGTATATTATTATTTTCATATTCAAAGTAATTTAAAAATATTATCTTGATATAATCTAACTTATTAATTTTGTATATAAATGAATGGTGGGTGTTGTATGGAACTTGAGCTCCAAATCTCCAAAAGCTAGCTATACGAGTTTTAAGTCAAACTTGTAGTTCTTCAGGATGCGAGAGGAATTGGAGTATTTTTTAGCACACCCACTCTAAGAAGAGAAATCGATTGGAGCATCATAGACTTAATGACCTAGTTTATGTCCACTATAATCTGAGATTAAAACAAAAGTATTTTCTTTTCTCTAAGTCTTCAAAAGTTATTTATATTATTACATAGCATCATTGATACTCATATTGGGTACCTTAACTTTGATTTTTGTGAAATTATTGGAAAGGATGGAATTATGATTCAATTAATTTTGAGGCATTTTCTGATACTGAAAATTGGATAGTAGAAGATGATCTATCATCTTTAACAACTGAAGAAGTAGAGATCTGTCGTCGTAATTTATCAACCATGACTATTCAAGATACTTTAAATGAAGGTAATGGAAGATTTGATCTTTCACTTTGTGTCATGACTATAATGTTTATTGATTAAATATGTTTCAATTGTAGATTTGATAAATATAAATGAGATTGAAGATGACTGTGATGATGAAGATACACAAGAGCATGATGATGTTTCAATAGGCATTAATGAGGTTGGCTCAATTCCATTAGTATTTGATTCAAATTTTGCTCCTATGGACACTGAAGTACTCAATGCTTATATTCAACCAAAGTAAAGATGTTGTGAAGAAAAAGTGTGGTTATTCCAATAAGGTCTTGTACTTTACCATTCTTTTTTTTAAAATTACATTAGTGTTCAACATATTCTAAAATTTTTTGTTTTCTTTATGGAGATGAAGATGTTGATTTATGGATTCTAATGCAAAATGGAGTTAAAATATTGATTTATGGATTCTAATGCAAACTAGAGTTTGAATGTTATCACCTTATATCTATTATGTTAAATTATGTATCACTAGAACAACTTATTATTTTATTATCATTATTTTTAAATTATGTTAAATGTTTGTTTCTTTGAAGATAAATGCACCTTGTAATCTATTGATGCTAATTAATTATGCTAGTACATATATTAATGTGATATTTTCTTATTAATTATGCTAGCATATATATATTAATGTGATATTTTATGTCAAAAGAACTATATTAATGTGTATTTTTGTTCTTGACCCGGGTCAACCCACAAGACCCGTGACCCGATCATTTTACCGGGTCAACTACCGGATCAGGTCTGATAACTATGATTATTAATCTTAATATTTGATTTGTCACACTCAACATCACGACGATCTTTAAAAATTAAATATCAATGCGAAAAAAATAGATATTTGACATCTTGTTTTTTGGGGGAGGTCTTATTTAAGGAGTCGTTATCTAATATTATGGTCACTAGAAACCCTAACTGGTCAACAAAAATTATACGCAAAAGGAAAGAAATTATCACCCTTAAGCGTATTACCTGAGGTAGGTTGCGTTGTTGGTTTTGTCTTAAATTGCTAAGAGTTTGTTGAATTATATTACCAAAGTACCAATGATCTGCTTGTAATATTTTTGACTCTGGTGTTGATAAATATTACGTAACACAAAAAAAGTATAGTATTTCTGATTCTAGCGCTAATAAATAAACTAGTAAAATTTGAATTGAAAGCAAAGTATATATATATATTTTTTGTTTTTTTTATATATATAAAAAGATATGTATGGAAGTAATTATATTTTTATTTTTTTATATATAAATTAGCTCAAGCAGCACGCATGCGTGCGTGTCGCACAGTGCGAAAGTAATTATAATTACCTTCGCACAGTGTAATGCAAACACAGAACGCAGGGAAGAAGCTTACTCGTTTCAGGGGCAGGGGCTGCTACTTAAAGACGAAGACGATGGCGATGAAGACGTGAGGCTGCTGGCCGAACAGACACTCTCCTCTGTTTCTTCTTATCTTCACTTGTTTTGGTCGCCTGTTTTCTCTTTGTCTCTCCGTTCTTCAAATTCTTTTTCTCCTGTGTTCTCTTGACTCTCTCTCTATACTGTCTCTGTCTATTCTTTTTCTTTGCGTTTTATTTCAGTCTGTGTGTTTTCTTTTTGTTTTTGCTGCGAGTGTTCTTCTTCGCCGTCTTCTTTTTCTGGGTTTTTCCTCCTGGTATTCTCTGTTCGTTCGTCCGGGTCTCCCCTCTGTTCGTTCGTCCGGGTCTCCCCTCTGTTCTCTGGTTTCCCTCTTCGTCCCTGTGTTTGCTCTCTCTGGTTTTCCCCCTGGTTTTTCTGTTCTTTCGTTCGTTTCGTCCTCCTCGGTTCGTGGC
>Ga0325410_1008762_pt1 | contig 10908 bp, 3 predicted proteins | sample PopdelMetagenome_16_FD_206182 | JGI IMG/M metagenome (GOLD analysis project Ga0325410, IMG submission 206182) | Populus deltoides microbial communities from Bellville, Georgia, United States - Xylem-PdIQD-R3 | ecosystem: Host-associated > Plants > Phyllosphere > Stem > Wood/Secondary xylem...
TCATTAAACTAAATAATTGAATATTGAATATGAAAAAAAATATATAATTATTATCATATAATTAAAATAACGGAGAAGAATAAGATATTTATTTTATCATTTTATCAAATTAATTACAATCTTGTTAGCACATGGTTTTTTTGTTTTTTATTGTAATTTTGCTTGCTTTTTAGATCAAGGTGAGTTTTTATTTAAAAAACCATGTTTCTAATAAAAAAAAACAAGTTTATATCAAAAAGATACAAGAATAAGAAAAAAAAATTAGACTCGAAATATAATTTTTATTTAGAATTTAAAGTATTGAATTCTTATGAATATTTATTTTAATTATTATAAAATTAAATAAAAATAGATTTTAAATAAGATATTGCGGCATTATGAGAATAAAAATTAGCTAATACTTAAAAATATTAAGATATCGACAAGGAAATAGTTTATTAATGTTATATTTGGTTAGTATTTCAAGACAAAATAAATAAATATAAAAGAGATAAAAATATGTTTAGTTAAAGAGATAAAAAATATATAAATATATAAATATATAAATATATATATATATATATTTAGATCATTTTAAAGTAAATTTTTATATTTAAAAAAAAAATAAAAAGCAAGTTCATTTTATCTTTATCTCTTTTATCTTGATAAAATACCCAAATGCTACTTAAAAATTTTCTTTCATTAATTTCCAATATTTGAATATTTGAATGTGACTATTTGTTAAGGTTAATAATCAAACTTATACCTTCTTATGTCACAGCTTGAACTTAAGTATATTAAAGCATAGTTATTAAATTCGAATTTGTCCGGCAAGTCAACCTGATGGTTGGATTAATTTGGGTAAGGCAAAAGACTATAATGAGCAAAAACCCAATAAATCTGGTTGACATGCTGGGTTGACCTATGACCCGTGCAACCCGATAAAATCTGGCTGAGATCTTTTTTTTTTTTCAAATGTGTTTTTTCTCATAGTCGGTGATCTTTTTTTATATATTTTTTAGTTGGTTATTAACCATTTTCAAAGTTCACTATATAAATACTAGAAAAATATTTTATTTTTTCAATGTGGAATTTGAAGCTTTTTAATATATATATACTCTATGTTCACAAGAAAAAAATTATTTTTTCAATATGGGATTTGAAGTCTTTTAATATATATACTTTATGTTAACAAGAAAAAAGTTATGTTTTTCAATATGGAATAAAAAATATTTTTGGTTTAAATACTTCAACTTAAAAGAATAACATACTAACATAGTATATTTTCAATGTGGGATAAAGAACCTTTTAAAATAATTTTTTAAACTTCATTATTTATAACACATATGGTCTATATTCATATGGATTGTTTCTTAATTTTTTTTCATTTGAAATATTAAGATTTTAATTTTTTTATTTTTTCCGAATTGATTCAGGTTGACCCATGTAACCTGAGACCCGGCTCCTTTACCGGGTCAACCCCCGGGTCGGGTCTAATAACTATGCATTAAGGTAGTGTTTGAGAACGCGGCCCAAATGATGCTTGGCAAAAATTTAAAATGTTTTTGTTTAAAATTATTTTTTATTTTTTAGATTATTTTGATGTGTTGATGTCAAAATAAATTTAAAAAAATAAATAAAAATTATTATTTTGATACATTTTCAAGTAAAAAAATAATTTTGAAAAGTAACTGCTATCACAATATCAAACGCTACCATACTTTTCATCACATTATTTGATTGTACAATTATCCATATATACATTATACTAGATAATTGTACAATACCAATTATTTATAAATACAAATCATTAATGCAAATGTCAAGTATTTTTGTGTATATTAAAACTTTTATTCTTTATTTTTTTTTTCTTGGTAATTGAAACTCTTCTCCGGCCACATTAAGTATATTATTTATGGCGTTAAAAAAAGTATATTATTAGCCACCGTTTAGTATTATATTGTGGTTTAGGTACTTTTTAAGATACTTTTTTAAATATTTTTTTATTTAAAAATCATTAAATTGATGTTTTTTTTTAGGATATTAGATATTTTGATACAATCATGTTAAAATGATATAAATAAAAAAATAATTAAAAAAGCAAAAATAAAAACATTTTTAACCACATTATCAAACACACATTTAATATATTTCATGCAATTACTCATCAAGAACTCATCAAGTTTAGAAAGTCATCAATATCATATGGTTTCTTCCTAATGATATTATTAATGTGTTTGTGCATTATCTTTAGTTACTTCCTATGTCAATAACTATTATTAAGATGATGTAATGTTAAGAGATTATTTTGGTTGATAAAAAAGTATGTTCCTTTCTTTAACTTTATAGGTTCAAAACTGTCACATCGTGATGAATGCATGGCTCTTCTAAAATTAAAAGGAAAAATAAAAATAAATGAAGTTGTAACCTAATAATTAAGAAAAAAAACTATGAATCCTAAAATAGACTTTGGTTTCAAAGATTCCAATGCTGAGTTAGTTATGATTAAGAGAGTGTGTGGTATTGCGGTAGCTGTTGTGGTTGCGGTTTGAAAAAAATTGTTTTATAAAAAGTACTTTTAGTTGAGGTTGATTTGAAAAAATAGGTGTTTGGTTAAAACTGTGGTTGAAATTGAGGTTGAACAGAAAGTAGTTTAATATGTTTGGTTAAGAATACTTTTGAAATTGAGGTTATAAAATAATTTAAAAATATATATATTAATATTGATGGTTTTTAATTTAAAATTTTATAGATTTAACTATTGATATTACATCATAAAATAAATAATACTTTATATAAAATATTTTTTATTGTTCCATTAAAATATCTACAATTCTGCAAATGCTACGTCATCAAGCGATCTTTGTCTAATTTATATAGTTAAATATTGAATAATATTAAATACTAGTTTTTCAAATAAAATACAATTAAAATAATAAAAAATAATTTTTATTTTACTGGATCGCACCTGTTTTAATATATTTTAAGTTTTGAACTGGAACCGGTTCGGCCAGAATAATACAGCATGCTACACTGTTGACGCGAACAGTGTAGCATACTGCACTGTTCATGCCAATTAATTTGCTTGATGTGCGAAAACATGCAGCAGAGAGGGAAAAACGCGACAGAAAGCATGTCAATTCTGCTTCAACAAAATCGTGTTTTCAACGCAGAGAATGGTAGGTCCCACGTAAAAAAATCACGGCACATTTTTTAACCAAACACTATGTTGTCACTGTTGCATGCTAAACGCAGCCACAAACTCTTAGCCAAACGGACTCTAAGAGAAGGTAGGTATTTGCTATGTGTTTTCTTCAATTTATTTTATGCAAGTTATTGATTGTGTAAACTTATTTCTGAAAAAAAAAAATTATGGTATTCATTTTTGAAAGGGAGGTCAAAAATTCATCTTGAAGTTTTTAAATAATCCTTAAAAAATGAGATTTTGTCAAGTTTTAATTACAATGAAAGAAGTTGACGTTAATCCCTAAAAATTAAAGATTTCATTAATATGAGGATTTTAATAAAAATATTGACATTAATCGCTAAAAATAGGAGATTTCATCAAAATAAGAATGTTTACAAAAAAAAAAATTAACATTAAACTATAAAAAATGGAGATTTCATCAAAATAGGATTTTTAATGAAAATTTTTATACATTAATCTCTAAAAAATAGAAGATTTTATTGAAATGAGAGTTTTAATGAAATTTTTTACATTAATCCCTAAAAATAGAAGATTTCTTCAAAATAGAAGAATTATGATGTCAATCCTTAAAAGGAAAATTTCATCGGTTTAGAATTTTAATACGGGTATTAGAACCGTATGGATGGTGAAAATTGGGTTTTGAACCCACTCTTTCAAATATGAAAACAATCCTACCATTTATTTTATTAGTTGAAAATTACTATATGAGCATAAATTCTCTTTTTTTAAATCAAAATATGGCATATCTTCACATAGAATTTACACACCTAATTATAAATCAACAATTTTGCACGTTAAAAAATCCACGAATAAAATTACTGGCACACAAAATCAAACACACATCATCATCTAAATACAAATACCAAACTTTCAATAAAATTATCTCATCCTTCCATATCCATTGCAAGGTCACCAACCTTATCACACCATAAAAAAAAATTCCCTAGTGGCTTTATTTGTCGCACAACAGACACGAGCGCATAACATTTTAAATATTTCACAAAAACACACAATCAATCACAAACAACCAATAATTTCTTCTTAATCATGTTTAAAAATATCTATAAATTTATTTAGGGTTTGGAATTGACTTTAAGTGGTGAGAATCAATTAGAAGTTACTAGAACAATGAAAGACAATGGCGACACATGTCTAATATGCATAGTGGTGGTAATCACTAATGGTGCATTATTACACACACTAAAGATGGATGCAGGCACGTGGATGAGCTCATAAGATGCACCTTTTTCCTCTCTTTTCTTCTAGTACTAGTGGTTTTGTCCATCGCTTCTCGTGGTTACAGATTATGGCCTTCAAAGTTTCAGTTTTTTTCTTCTCTTCTCTTTTTCTCCTTCTTGATTCACTTTCTACCTTTATTGCTTTCGGTCAATTGGTATTGTGATGTGGTTACTTTGTAAGGTGGTGACTAGAAACTTGATTGATGTTGGTAAGTGAGAGGTTGATTCAATGGTGAAGGGTTGAAAAGGGAATATATTATTTTCAAAAAAACATCTCTTGATTTCAAAACAATAATAAGACAAAGAAAAAGGCATACTTTTATTAAAAGACATGATTCAGTCCTAAAACATATGGAAAACATATTTAAACAAAACAAGGTTTTGATATTTCTCAATAAAAATATAAAATGATAAAGTTTAATAATAAAAGAATTGACAATGCAATATTCTTTTTATTTCATATCTACCTCCTCTAACAAATATTGTGGCGTGTCAATATTCATTAAGTGTTATTTCTATCCTCCTAGCTAGTTACTTGTTATGCTAAATTGGTTTGTTGATGATATGACATATACCATTATAATTCACAAATTCAACATGCCTTCTACTTACTAATTTTTAGACTTAATATCTGAAATTTATGCAGTTTTCAATCGAGTGGCCCAAGATTTCATCATGATATTGATATTTCTCATTTGGATTATACTATCTAGGATACAGTTGTTGTATAGGATTTGATGAATAATGTGAACCCCATGGATATAAAGATTCAGAAACCCATAATTAAATCAATTCTTCCCAAGAAAGCTAAATTCAGGTTTGTGATTAAGCTTAACATAACAATAACATGCACCAAAGTACTAAGACTATAAATAATCAACCCACCACCCAACGCATATAATCGAGACACGAATGAGAAGTATAGAAAGTGCCATAAAGTTTGGTTAATTATTTGATAAGCCAGAGCAGTTCAATGAAGAACCAAGAGTAAGAGCAAACTCACACACAAGAGTAAGACTATAAATAATCAACCCACCACCCAACGTATATAATCGAGACACGAATGACAGTATATAAAGTGCCACAAAGTTTGGTTAATTCTTTGATAAGCCAGATCAGTTCAATGAAGAACCAAGAGTAAGAGCAAACTCATACACACAAGTTTTATTTCTGAATAATTAATTCATCTCTTATTAATTTTTTTAAAAATCTAAATACAAGCTAAATATCCCTAGATAAAAAATATCTTAATCAATGATGAGAAAATAATAAATAAAATAGGAAAAAGAATATTAAATCAACTAGAAAACTGATACAATTCTCGCATAATAGCTTCTAAACCTTATCGCGAGGCCTTTCTAATGTTTGATTAATTTAAAATTTTAACCCAATATAAAATAAGATCTCTGAAAACTTCTGGTAAAATCTCAACCCGATCCAATAGTTAGATAAAAAATATAATAAAAAATATGCTTGTTAGCATTAAACTATGTGTTAGAAAAAATAAATCAAATCCACTTATGAGTAGAAAAATGAGTTGAATCTACAAGTCTTGTAGGAAAAAAATCCAAATATCTTGAACTAACCTATTAAATGTCTTTTTAACCTTATTAGATCTTAACATTATGTTAGTTTCAATCGACATATATAATAGATCTTTTGGTGTAGTTTGGATTGCATCATCACCTTATTGGGATGTTGACTGGCTTTTAGAAGATATATTAACCTGATTTTGTGATTTTGATCTTTAATATATATTTCAAAGTAAATGCAACACTAAATTGATCTAAGAACAAGCTAAAATTAAATACACAAGAACTAAGATAAAAACAAAATCAAGAGCTAACAAAAAAAAAAAAAACTCAAGACACAAACTAAATTGAATTTAAAGATAAATAGATAAAACTTGATTTTAGAGTTTTTCTTTAATACCAACTGATGTGAACCACGTGAATATAAAGATTCAAAAACCCACAATCAAATTAATCCATCCAAATAAAGCTAAACTCAAGTTTATAATTAAGCTTGACACAACGATAACTTGTACCAACCTCCCTAAAAAAAAAAGAAACCTATAATCGAGATACTAATGAAAAGTATAGAAGATACCATAAAACTTGGTTAATCCTTTGATAAGTTAGAGTATTTCAATGAAGAACCAAGAGTCAGAGCAAACTCTCACACACAAGTTTTATTTCTGAATAATCAATCAATTTCTTAATATTTTTTTTAAACCTTTGTTTCTTTGGATAAGTGTAATTGTATTAAAGAGAAAAGTTGTACAAAAATATAAAGGGCATACCTTAAGATGCACATTATCCCATAACCCAGATTAAACTGATCTTAGACAGCAAGAAAAAAGAAGCAGCAAAAGCTAAATAAAACAAAAAAAAAAAGATTACCTGGACAACAACTATTAAACCAGTCGACCGATTCATGGAAAACTCATAATTGATTGATTGGTTTTGCAAAAACAACAAACATGCTAAATGGAACTCCAAAGATAACAAAGTAGAGGTATGTCATGATTTTAGAAGACGCTACATGAACCTGAAAGCATATGAGATCTGGTATTTTGGTTCTATCTCAACCAACCTGAAACTTGATAAGCTCAAATATTTACTCATTAACAATGTGATGAGGACAATAAGCTTGGTGTAAAACCCGATTATTCCTCTCATACCAGATGAAGTAAATCGTGGTTGAGAGTACTAATGAAGCAAGTAGATGTAAGAATTCCTTCCTATGCCTATAGTGCTGTTGTAACCCAATTTTGAATTCACCAAGATTTTCTTGAATGTTATTTTATTTCTATTATTATTATTCATAAAAATCCAAAAAAATTAAGAAAAAGTTTAAAATTCAAAAATATATTTTTCTCGGTCAACGGCATCTTTCCATAAAAACCGATTCCACTAGGTCAATACGGGTCAAACCATGTCGGCCAGGGTAAAAGATGAGTTTTCAAGCCGTTTCAGGTCAAAACCATCATTTTGGTCAAAACCGAGCCCACCGGGTCAATACGGGTCAAACCATGTCGACCAGGGTGACAAATGAGTTTTCAGGCCGTTTCGGTCAAAACCGTCATTTTCGGTCAAACTCGAGTCCACCGGGTCAATACAGGTCCAACCATGCCGACCGAGATAAAAAATGAGTTTAAAGCCATTTTAGGTCAAAACTGTTATTTTTGGTCAAAACCCGGTCCACCTGGTTGTACCCATCAAAAGTGTTTTTAGTGTTTCAACATGGTTTTCGGTAATTAAAATTGATTTTTAGCAGTTGAAACTGGCCTTTTCTAATACTGATTTGAGTTTTTAGTTTTACCCATATAAATATTTATTATTATATATAATAAAACAAAATCAATAATGCAAGAATTTTTGTCATAATAGGCGGAGTAGGCGGTGCAGTTGGGGTGATGCAATTTTTCTTTAAAATAGGTTTGTGCCATCGTCATGAGATTTTCATATCCCCTCCTCATTGGCTATAAATAGCAGTGAAAATTTGCCAGAGCAAGGGAAGGAGGAAAGAAAGAAAGAAAAAATAAAGATTTGTTATTACTATTAAGTTTTTTTTTTTTTTTTGCTATTCCTTCGCACTAGTAAGATATTGATTTAAAAAAAATAATTTGAAAATACCAAAAATATCCTAACCATTAGATCTAACAGTATTTAGTTCTGGACCTGTGATTTAAAAGGATTTAATAGGCCTTACCACACTTAATAAAAACCCAAATCCATCTCAGCCTTTAAAACAATCTGCCCTTCGATCCTGTCGCGCCACGTCACCTGGTGTACCAAGCTATCGGTGCATTTCACCACACTACAACATAGCTCAGTTCATCCGGACCGTCCGATCAACTTGCAGATTAAGCCAACCACAGCCGAAGGATCAGTTCATCCGTCATCCAACGGTTCACAACCTTCAACTGCACTGGTTTACCATGCTAACGTTTACACTTTAGCAAATCTCAGAGGCTCTCTCTCTCCTCCAACCGACGATTCTCTCTCTCATCTGATCTCTCAACTCCGACCACTTAAAGCCTCCGAACCACCAGTAGGGGTATTTTCATAATCTTCTGAGAAATTCAAGGATATTTCAGTCTTTTACCTATACGGTGGCACTCAAGTAATTTTTAGGATTCCTAGTGGTATTTTTAATTTTTTTTATAAGTACTTGTAAAGTTTTCTTTGTATGTTGTAAAACAAAAACCAAAATAAATATAAAAAGAATAACGACGCGGGTCCAACACCCATCTTATCATGTCATCATACGTGGGTCCAAAGCCCAATTCTCAAGTATGGTTATACCCATTTCTCAACGATACCACATAATTGTTTTTTTATGAATGAACATTGTTTGTCGATACGTCTCTTTTTTATAGAAAAGGACCGATGTCAAAAGTTTAAATATCAAATTTGGATTATGTCCATTATTCCTTTTTGATAACTCAGACGTAACTCTTCTTTTTAGGGTTAAACGTCAACATTTTAGACGAGTCTCCTATTTTTTAGGGATTGATGTCATTTTTTAGGTGTCTATGAACATTGTTGTCTGACATGTCTCTCTTTTTTTTTTTTTGCAGAAAAGGATTGATGTCAAAAGTTTAAATGCAAAATATGGATTATGTCTATTGTTTCTTTTTTGTAACTTAGACGTAACTCTCCTTTTTAGGGTTAAAACGTCAACATTTTAGACGAGTCTCCTATTTTTAGGGACTGATGTTATTTTTTGACGCGTCTGCTATTGTTAGGGACCGACGTTAATTATCTTTAAAAAACAAATTACAAATAAGCTCAAAATATAATAGCATTTGAATCTAATAAAAAAAAAACACACAAGTAAGGGTAACCTTTCTCTTGAAAGGATGTTTTAAGGGTGGTGACTACCTTCCCTTAATCATAACTAACCCAGTACCTGAATCTCTGGGACCAGTGTCTAATTTGGGATTTCTAGTTCCCTTAAATTACTAGATGGCGACTCCAATAAAATCTTCATTTCCCCAAATCGAGTAAACCTTTTGTTAAATAACAAAAGTGGAGCCGTCGCGCGACATCGTGTATCGACAAGTGCGTGTATGTCCACTGAAGCAAAGGTTATCATATCATAGAAGGTTAGCTCATAAGAGGCCTGCTCATTGCAACCCCTCTTACTGAAATAAGGAAAGGACACTGAAAGAACAGATGGCCTCATGCCTCGATATGCGAGCCACAAATGATACATACCGAGGAGCTAATGATCTGATAAGCATGAAGTCTATCTATAACATGTAGACGACCTATAGAAGCAAGCCATAAGATAAAAGAGCGTCTCAGGATATAACCTGGAAACCAAAGGAGGTGATGTATAGAATTTGCGGGTCTCGTGTCTATAAAAACCTCCTATGCCGAGTTGATAAAAAATCTTCCTTAGTGATGTTTGAGACTTTAGCGTCCCATGAAAGCTCAACAAATGATAGCACTGCCATGGACGACCCAGCAACAAATGGCTAGCTGACATCGACGCAACGTCACACAAAACCTCGCCATGATAGGTTTTAATGGAAAAAGGTACACGGACTTGCTTTGTCACCCGAATCTCGCCATTCTCATTTAGCCATCGCAAACTGTACGGCCTGGGATGTGGAAGGATAGTTAAACCCAATTTCTCCACCAAGGTAGTTGACGCAACATTAGTGCAACTTCCATTATCAATGATCATCTCGCACACTTTATCTCGAATCTGACATCGAGTATGGAAAATGTTCTCACGTTGCTCATCACTAACATCAATTTGTGCATTCAGAACCCGTTGCACAACCAACAAATCTCCTTTATCTCCAGCCATAGTTAAGTTAATCTTAATTCCAGCAAGCCTTCTTCTGTTTTTGGCTCCTTTCTTAGATCGCAACTGATGCTCTGATACCAGATGATGTGCCGTGAATGATTCAAAATCCAGCAACAATGAATCTGATGAAAATGGATGAAGGATGGGTCTGGTTGTGTTGTCTTTCTTTTGGTGTTTAGGCTGGATTATAGTGATTTTAAGGTAAATAAGATGGGGGATAGACTAGAATGATACTTTGATAAGTCGATCTGGACGCCACAAAGATCAATCTAGGATTTCGACGCCACACTCTTTGTGATTGAAGAGTGATAAGTCAGGTAGGGTTCTTCACAAAATCAATTTGGAAGAACAACTCGTAATTCTGTGAATTAAGTTTCAAATATTGGCCAAAAGTCCTTTATATTACATATTCTGATACTATATTTATAACTGGAACATCCCTCCAAAGTTAGGAAAAATTCAACATGGCAGAAGTCAAGCCCAAAAAATAGACTTTGACAAACTAACCTAGACAAATTAACTAGCACACGTTTTTTGACCTTTCTAACATAAACAGACCAAATTTAAAACAACCATATCTTCTTACACAAAAGTCCAATGCAATCATGGTTGGACAATCTAGAAAGAACATGTTCTGAACTTGAAATCCACCTAGAT
>Ga0325410_1008765_pt1 | contig 10906 bp, 4 predicted proteins | sample PopdelMetagenome_16_FD_206182 | JGI IMG/M metagenome (GOLD analysis project Ga0325410, IMG submission 206182) | Populus deltoides microbial communities from Bellville, Georgia, United States - Xylem-PdIQD-R3 | ecosystem: Host-associated > Plants > Phyllosphere > Stem > Wood/Secondary xylem...
AAAAAAAAAATCTTTTTTCGCGAAGTGAATGCCACCATGAACAAGCCAGCCAAAATTAGTGACTCAGATAATCCAACTAAATTCAAGAATTGCGATCAAAATGAAAAACATTTCAAAGAATGAAACATTGAACAAATATGAATTACAATAGTAAAACTGAAGTTAAGAAGTTCGTCCATTAAATTTGGGGTGAAAATAATCCCATACGATAAAACAACAGTAGCTTGTTTTTATTGTGATTAGTAATGGCAATCAACCAAGGAAGAAGCTGTGAAGACAAGAACTTGTTCCTTGGACGCAAAGTGAAACTTTGATTCTCGGAGATCATCTTCTGCTGCCGGAAGATTAAGATCCAGTAGTTGGATATCTCTTGGTTTCTTGGATTCTTCGGACTCATGATCAGGCTTACTTCTTTCCAAACTTCTAGATGTTAACGTTGTTGCGGTTGCGGTTGTGGTGGGAGCGAACGCCCTGTGCCGTCTCATATGACCACCTAAAGCCTGACCAGACGAAAACTCATCACCGCATATGGAGCACTCATGGACCTTATTAGATTTAACATTGTTACTACATAGAACCCCATCATTTACTATTTGCAATGAAAGGGCGGTGCTCATATTATTATCATTTCCATTTTCCTCTTGATCACCCATCCGTACTGTCACTGCGAACGCTTTCTTGTCTTCACTAATATTACCCTGTCTTGATTTCTTGTGACTCGCTCTATGTCCACCGAGCGCTTGAAATGAAGGGAAACGCCTGTTACAGATCTTGCACTCATAAGCATATAAACCTGCGTCCTTGTTGGTATACGTAATAGTTGTTGCTGCAGTAGTCACGGGCTTAGATAATTTGCAGTTTTGGCGATTGCCTTGAGCCAAAAGAATCAAACAATTGGCCAAGTCTTCCTCCTCGTCTGTCCTTCCCGTGAATTTAACTGAGGTGCTAGGATCAGACGATGATGAGTTGTTGTAGATTCTTTGATCACGTTCACCTCCGTTCTCTCCGACGCTAGATGAGCTACAAGTTATGGCTAACGCTAGTGGCGAAGATGGCCTTTGTCGCTTGGCACGCTTGCCTTTGATGATTTGTGATAGTTCCTTAGACACCATTGCTTGAGAACCCATCGTCAATTAATTTGATGATCTTAATATTAATTTCACCAAGAGGAAGACAGAGGAATAGAGAGAAAGAAGGGTAGGAGAGTACGTGGGAGTTAATCTTGTATTTAAGAAATAAAAAGGTACGAAATTAGGAAGTGAATGTTGTCAAGGGAGGGAGGGGGTTTAAGTAGAGCCGTAACCCTTGGACAGTTACCGTGAATTTTCCTTGCTTGCAAGTCTTGAGTTTTGCTAACTTGGAAGTTAGTTTTATATATATATATATATATATAGACATATTTTATTTTTTAAAATAAAAATACACACACATACAGAGAATATAAATTAAAGAACGCAAGTATGCGGAGGTGATGGAACCAATGAGATTCGGTTGGCTTCGAAGCAAACCCATTACTTTTTCTAAGTGATTGGATTGTCTTGCAAGCCTGGAACCACAGAATTTCGGCTTCTATCCCTTTCTCTTCTTCTTTTTTTGCTTTTCTTGATCATTTTTCGCTAGTTTTATTTACTTAACTTTTGTTTGCTTTGCTCGTTATATATAGTATATTAATCTTTCAATATGCTGAATCAAAAAAACAGTACTAGTTAAATTAATTTGTAATTTTATATTAACTATTAATTAACCACTAATTAACTAATGAGTAAGCCATAAGATATATATAATTAATAGCCCCATTGAGTGGAGATAGTGTTAACCCTAGAAGAGGGAGATTGTATGTATATGAACCATGGGATAATAGCCTTTTATGAGAGGCTTCATGTGGAGTTGACCCACATCTACTTCACCTTCACATTGTAAGCAGTGATAACTTCTTAGACGGACAATGACCCAAAAATCACGCCGGCCAATATGACTTGATGTTTTTTTTTTTATCATTTTTATGATTGTGCTTTGACAATCATAAGGTTTGGTGTAAGCATGAAATTGTGACAGCTCTCTCATTATAGTAGCCGATTTTTGTTTTTTTGACTTCATGGGTAAATTATATGCGTTCATTACGGTAATTGAGAATTAAAATGGTTTCTCAAATATCTGAATTAGTTTTGCTCATAATATTTGCACTATGAATATCAATGTGAATAGCCACTTTTTTTTCAATTAATAGATATTGAGTACTTTCTCCATTAAATCCATGTGTTAATTCTGAAAGAGCTCAATGAAAGCTTGCCAATGATTATAAATGGGTGTCTAAATTAGCACGTAGTATTTAGTTTTGGTGAACACTATGAAGAACATGATTCCTGGGGTTTTACATGTAAAAAAATGTTCAGAGCTATGCAAATACACACAGCACCGTCACCACCGTCAGCACCAGCTTTTTTATCTACCACTTCTTTATTCCTAACCATCTACTAGCTCTTTGTACATAGCGCTAGCTAGGCATAGCTTTGGTCGTGGCCACATAACAAGGTTTCCACTTCCTACAAGGTAGAGTGTTCTGTAATTAAAGAGTATTTTATGGTGTGAAGAGATTCTTAGCGTCAGGAATTATTTGGAAGGTGTAGTGAGAAGCACGTAAGGGCTAACACCAGCATGCATCAGCTGTACGTAGTTCTCCAAAGTAAAGCATCATTTTAATTTTGTGGATTTTGTTGGTGGATTTAATTAAACAGATCCCTTAATTATATTGTTCTTTACTTCCCAATTGCCCCTTTTATATATACTCTTCTTGTTTTCTTCAAAAAGATTATGTACTCTTCTGTAACCACTGCACTTATTTGGCTTCAAATATACCTTGTAGATTGTATAAATAAGCTATTAATGTTTATTATTTAATTCAGGCTCTAGCTAGATGACAGAGGAACAAGCCTGCCAGCGCTGATAGAGCTGCAATATTTTATGCCATATATATATATATATATATATATATATTTCTTTACATTGTTGAATACAAAATTCACTTCTCGGTAAAATCGTCATCATCCTCGGGAAATTGATTTCTAGATATATAGTTGGCATAGGCATAGATAAAATAAACAGAGACGTATTTATTATTTTCTTTTTTTTAAGAAAAAAGAAATGGAATTGAAAAGGTCTGATCAGGGTCATTAAAGCTCGCCCTTTGAAATCTTAATGCTGCATGAGCTAGGGTTCCAGATGCTTGTTTATCATGATAATTCACGAGAACAAATTAATTAATTAATTGTATTTATAAAATTATAACCTTCTCCTTTTAAATATAGAGGATGGATGTTTCGTATGGTGCATATGAGTGCAGAATTAAATGCGCAGGTCGGCAAAAGAAGTTGAAGAGTAGCGATGCAAAATCAAAGGAAACTTTGGTAGATACTTTCAAAGTTTCAGTTATGACAGAGCTTCACCTTTTTAATGTTTCCGGAAATAGCTTTGGTATTTATATCTTGGATACAGGGTGGAAAAAAACTGAGAAACTAATTAAACCGATAAAACTAGAAAAATAATAACTGAGAAAACTAAATTGTAAAAAAAATCAATTAAATAGATTAAAATTTTGAAAAAAATCGACCAGTTTAGTTCGATTTATCTTTTATAAGCCTGAAACCAAAAAAACCAAACTGAACCAAACCCAAACAAAAAAAAACCGAGCCAAACTGGTTTGAACCAGTTTTTATTTTAAAAAACCAAACCGAACCAAAACCGATAAGTTTAAACTAGTTTTGATTTTTTTTTAAAATAATAATTTTAATTTAATTATTATTTTTTATAGAAACTGAAACAAATAAAAAATAATTAACCCTACTTAACATATTGTATATTGTAAGTGCGCTTATGTTTTTTTTTTGGTAATTGGCAGCCTCTCATAAACGTCTCTTTTTTTTTAATCCAAAAAATGCCTGCTTATATATAAAAGAATAAGGGGATGTAGTTTAAACAGTATTTTACTGTAGTACAAGATTAATTTTGCTTTAGATTATAACAATAAATTGACTATTTTACATTTAAATTGAATAATATTTGTCCATGGAGGTAAAGGTATTAAAATGCCCCTAGAGAGAAATAAAACAAAATATGCTTGGCATCTAGGGATAGTATCTGTATTTTAAATTTTGATGCACAATTAAATTACTTAAATGCTCTTAAAATTTTTTTTAAAAAAAACCTTTGATCAAGGGTTAATTTTACCTTTTCAAGTTCGGTTTTTTTGTTATTTATTGATTTCTTGATGATAATATGGTCTTTTAACGTAAATAAAATAATATTAAATTTGAGAAGTTGTCAACATATGGGAAGCACCCGCTACTTCGATTAGCGCGTGCAGTTCCTCCCTACTGTGAAACCTGCTCTTCTATCATGTCGTTAGAAGCACCACTACATTCGACACATGTCAGGCCACGTGGGTGGTTTGTCTAGACTTTTTTTTTCTCTTTTTTTCTCTCCCTTTAAATTGTGCAAATTGGCCTTTTTGGTTGTTGACATTTCTCTTTTGATCCTTTTTCTTTTAATTTTTAATTTTTATTCTTGAGCCTTTTGTAAAATTTTTATCTCTCTTCAATTTAGTCTTTCAATTCTAATTTATATATATTTAGATCTGGTCCTTATTTTTTTTATTTCTTATTTGCTTCATTAGCCCTTTTATAAAAGTTTTTATTAGTTTTCAATTACGCCCTTTAATCCAAGTTTATAGTGTGTTATTGTTTTCAATTTGATCCTCATTCTTTTAATTTTTTTATTGATGTTATTTTTCTTTTCAATTTAACCCTCTAATAAAAAATTGCTTGTTATTTTTTTTCCTTGGCCCTTTTATAGAATTTTTAATTGGAAAAATCAAAAGAATAAGGAATAAGTTGAGAAAATAACATTTCATAAAATTGAATTGAATGATGAAATTGAAGACAAATAGAAAACTCACAAAAAAGACAAGAAAAAAATAAAAATCAAAAAAATAAGGAACAAATCAAAAAAATATATATAATAAATCATGATTGCATGATGAAATTGAAAACAAATAAAAATTTTACAAATAGACCAAAAACAAAAATTAAAAATCAAAAAAATAAGAAGCAAAGTTGAAATATCAACAACTAAGAGGACAACTCTGAAAATTTGAATGGCTAGTGCGATTTTCAAAAAGTGAGAAAAAAAAGAGGGGGCATTAATATAACCTGAAAAACTGGACAAGTGATAATAATGTGGCTTGAATTTATAAAAAAACCAAGATGATAAAAAAAACCATATAAAAAATTGAAACCAATTAATCCAACAAAAAAAAAACAAAATACATCATGAAGACTAATTCAAATTTTAAAAAAAATGCTTAAAAAAAAATTCAGCATTGCCTTAAAAAAAAACGAAAATATATTAGATTAATTTAGGTTTCATGACTTAATTACACAATAACAATTATGTAAAAATAAAATTTGAAAAAAGTAATCCCACATGAAAAAAGAAGAAGAAGAAATATATCATGAAAACAAATTCAAATAAACCAAATTCTTAAAAAACAATTCAATTAGACATAATTTTTTTAAAAAAATATTAAAATAATAAAATATTGTATCGACCTGGATGTTGTGAACTAACATGTTAAACTTGTGGCTTAAATCATGAAGTCAAATGTTTTTAATGATTTTTTTACATCAATTTTGAAACTACATATAATATAACAAAATTTTAAAAAAAAATGAGCACAGGCGTATAGGCATTCTAAAAAAATTAAGCCCGGGCATGTGGGTTTTTTTGCCCAACTCATGCAGCTAGGCTTTTTCTATTCTTTCTATTTCTTAAGCGGGAGGATGACCTATCATCCACCTTTTTTTCCAACAAAAATAAGCAAAAGATGTGTTGTCTTTTATTTGCAAAATTCAGCAACGGAGGGTCGCTGGAAAAATAAGGCTTTGATTATTTTTTTTTTGCTTAAAAAAATTCATTCTCAATCTATTGTTTATTTAAAACACATAGAAAACATAGTAAACAACTTGATAAATCTATTTATGACTTCAAACAACCTAAAAAACAACTGAAAAACTCGAAATCAATCCGAACATGAAAATATTTCCACAGTTAGATCTACCTTCTCATGCAAAGAAAATGACAAAAAAAAAACATCTAGGTGAAACTCCCCTCATTAAATAAAACTCATTGACATGAAAATTGACCATTTAAGTGATCGAAATAGGTGTAAACGACATTACATCAAAATCAAATTTGGGCTCAAAAGGGTTCAATTGTGCAAGAAAAAAGTTTGATAACCAAATTGAAAAGTTTGTGTAAAAAACTAACTATTCCGATGTACAATGATTTGTGAATGAGTATATAATGCACATTACATAGTAAAAACACCTCACGACTTTTTTTTATATATAATATAATTGTCATTTAATGATTTTAGAAGATAAATGCTTAACCTGACAGATCTTATTTATTACAAAGTTCATTTCAAGTAAATATTATAAATATCCTTCTACTTTTTTTAATGACTATACCTTTTTGAATACTCCAATCACTAAACTTGAATTAAAGTTAATTGGTAATATAATTAAAATATGTATAATCAGATATTGAAACACAAATTTAACAATAACTAATCTATTGGTTTTTCTAAGTTTTTATTTTGATTATAATTATTTTGCAAACATCAATAGTTAAACACTTGTGCTAAAGTTTGAGAGAATATACAACTTGATGAATCATTAAAAGTCATACACCAACATTTAATTTTTAAAATTATGAAATTTAATGTATTTTTTCACAACAATTACTTTTATTATTGTAGTACTTTATGATAGAGTTATATTTATGTAAGTTTTGTTTAATTGTTTAGATTTCTCATTATAGCAATTTGGGTTAATGTGTTTTGTTTTCAATTTCATTTTGATAGTTCATGTGTTTAGTTGATGTTTCTTTTTAGGTTCTCTTAAAACAAGATGTTGGGATGTAAGATGAGTTGTGTGTCTTTGGTTTTTTATAGTGTTATTTATATGCTAATCTTGGTTACTATTTTGTTTCTTTGGATAAATGTTTTCACTATTTTTCTATAGATGTGTATTGGTTTACCTTAATCTTTATTACATTGGTTATTATCAAGTGAATCTTGATACTAGTGTTTGGTTTTGGTAATTTATTGTGTGTTCACTTTTCTTGATTCTTTGAATATTTAAAGAGGATTTCTTGATTAAGGGTTTTGGGTTTGTTTTCTTTTTAGATAATTTGTTTTCTTTTAAGATAAACTTGGTATGCCAATTTTGGTTGATATATTTGAATTTTGTTGTTTGGTTAATTTGTTTCTCTCTTTATGTTTTTTAGGGCTATAAAAAATGAAATATTCTTAAAGAAATTTATTGGATGTTATTGTTTGTAAGTGTATAAATGTGTCACAGTGAGCATAATACATGCATAAATTACAACAATAAATACATGAAAATAAAAAATTAAGACATGAGGGGAATTATTGCAACAATATATAGTTAATGTTTTCAAGAACTGTGAAAGGAAGGATAGGTAGATAGTTTTGATTATAGTGATTTTCTATTTTAAATTTTTAGTTGTAATTAATTAATAATTATTTTTGTTTTAATATTTTTAGGTGACAATGATATTTCCCATAAATCTTAAAGGTTTAAAATTGATTTGGTATATGGTAAGGTAGATTTCTAAAAACTTACTAGTTTTAGTAATATGTTGGAAATATAGAAAGTAATGGCAATAAAATCAATTGATCTATGACAACTTATTATTGATGTGTATTTAGAGGTAAAAAAATTTCGTAGTCTCCCGTATAGGGAAAGTGTTGCTGATTTTTTAAAAAATATAAATGTTATTACCTTTTTTAATCATTTAATATGTATAGATGTCTAGGGGAAAGTCAGTAACGCGTCATACAAATGGATTGCCGTTAATTCTTCTAGCAGCGCTTCTAACAACCATGTGTTGTTAGGTGCCGACCATGAACAGGCACCTGAGACATAGGCAGCCTCTTTTGACGCCGGCTCGTTAGGTGTGATGCCACCATGTCGAGAAGGGATCCCTTCAGAGCAGGATCTAGGAAGTACGTTGCCTAGCGGTACCTGACCACTCAATGTAAGTTTATTTTTCTTTCATGGACTATTACAAAAAATAAAGAATAGTTAACAATTTTTGAAAAATTAATTTCAATTAATAAATATCATTTCAGGTTTACAAATATTAAGGTTGTTCGAATGATAATATCAATGAAAAAATCATCAATAGAAGTGTCATTGTTTCAATAGAGTCAGGTTTTCAAAAATCCTAAATGAAAACCCATGATTCATGCACGGTTCAAAAAGTTCAGGGTTAATATATACTTAAACAATTTCTTTAACATGTTAATTATGTTATTTTATTAATATTAATGAATTAATTCTTTTACAAATTTGACATGCAAGGAAATTTTTTAATGGGATATGGATGACAACATTGTTGCCATAAGAGTTTTGGAGAATCATACTGCAACTAGGTAAGATTAAAATCAAAATATTATTTTTTTATTTAAATGATAAAATATTAATTTTCATTTATTAACCGATAATTCATTTCTATCATAAAGGTTGCGTGATTTTTGGTACGAGGCGTAGAAAAAAGCCAAAAAATATACTAAATAAAAAGAGCTTTCAGGCTGGAAAGACGTGGCGGTTTGAAAGGATTTCAAACTTCTGTACGTCTTGAAGGCTATGTAGGCAAAGTATATTCAACACATGATGTTTGAGCATTTCATACAATGGTTACAATATGGTGTAGAGAACCAAAATATAGAGATTCATGGTTCCATTACCACACACACCAGCAAATCTATTCTGTTCGTCTCGCATGCGAAACACATGGTAAAATTCTTTTTTATTACATCCATTCTTTTTTAAATTATTGTTTTATATGAATATGTTTAACTAAAAATAATTTTCTCTTGCAGGCTATGATTTTTGGACCCAAACCAAGACTGACGGAGCTTTTTAATGAAACTCATATGCAAAATGATGACCGTCAGAAAAGGGTGCAGCAACTCATGGATATCCGAGCTCGGAAGTTCATGGTGTGTTTGATTTCAACAATTTATTTTATTAACTTATTATTTTTACATAATTATGACTTTTTTTCTAGAAACATATAACACCCATTTGCAGGAGAGATACATGGATGATCATTCGACCCATCCAAAACTTGATTTGGAATTGTGGTTGGAGGTAAGATCGTCCAATGAACCTAATAGAAATTAAATTTACGATAGCTCAAACTTTATAGCCGAGGACTTGTAGACAACCCGAAGTGTTCCAACTTTTGGATACTCACAATCAGTTCTAAACACTTGAACTCTAGAGTTCCAAGCGATTTCAATGCAACAAGTTAAAGCTCGAACAACCCCTCTTGCTACAAAGATATAATGATTTAGTGTTGAGATGACTGAACTCTAATGATTGTACATGGAATTGCATTCACACATGAGTGGTACATGCGCTCCCCTTTATCACCCTTGGTCCTGGAAAATATCTGCCTCATCTTTCTTCATCTCTTTTCTTTTAAATGAATTATATTTGAACTGATAAAATTTTAAATTTGTAATAAATATTTAATTTTTGTTTTATTTCAATTATTCTCCATTCCAATGATTAGATATCAAACATAAGATCATCACTTCTAGCAGGGCACTCAAAAAAGATAGTTGACTAGGAGAAATATCGTCGAGCTCTAGTGATTGGTCTCCACCAACAACTTCTTCATCGCTTGTCTATCAAGATCATCAAGGATCCCACCTCCTCCAAATTGCAGGTCCACTTACAATACTTCCTGTTCATAATGGCAGGCAAGCATACACATCTAAGGGTCTGTTTGGAAGTGTGGTTACGGTTGCTTTTCATGCCAAAATACATCAAAATGATTTTTTTATTTTTAAAAAAATATTTTTGAGATCAGTGCATCAAAATGATCCAAAACATATATATAAAAAATAACTTTTCATAAAAAAAATAATTTTTTTAGAAATACAGATTGGCCTGCGTGTCCAAATACTGTCTAAGCTATAAACTAGTCAGTTACCCCAGAGAAATTTTCAACAATGCTATTAAATTTTGTTAAGCCTACTAGGTTAGCTAATACAGTGTCCCATTTACTGGCATTGAACTGGAATGTATGGGGTTTCAAAGTAAACCTAGTGAAAATTAACTCAGGATTGGATTGCATAGCTGACATGATAGGTACACTTACAACTCAATCAACTTGGCAAAAATGGGTTTAATAATTTCAAAAAGCTTAAAAACAACATTGATTTAACTTTTTATTATTAAAAAATATATCAAATATGATATTTTAAATTGAGTCGAGTAAAACTATATTAACCTGCCTAATTAATGGTTAAGGTCAAATTGTTATAGAATGTTTTTAATTGTTAAGGTCAAATTGTTGTAGAATGTTTTTAACTATTATAAAAATAAACATTTTCTTACAAGATAATTGACACGACCAAAAAGATTGATGTCTTCTCCCAAGTGCAGGAGTGTCGAAGTAATAAATAACCCGGCAAGACCGGGGTCGAACCACAAGGAGGTTAATTATATAAATTATAGCTAACAGCAACACAATAACAACGATAATAATAGTAATAATAATAATAATAATAATAAAAGAAGAAGTTGATGAGAACTTTGAGATGGAAGATTAACGTAAAGATTCAACAATGATAACAACACATGTCAAGGTTAGAGGATCCACTAATGGTATTTCAAATAAGTATAGTATAAACTTTTATTATTCAATTGGAAACCACACACAAAGGAGGTTCCATTCAGATTATAAATTGTTAACATGATTACATTAGTTATCTTATTCGAATAATGCTAATACTTATAAATGTTGTCAG
>Ga0325410_1008766_pt1 | contig 10906 bp, 8 predicted proteins | sample PopdelMetagenome_16_FD_206182 | JGI IMG/M metagenome (GOLD analysis project Ga0325410, IMG submission 206182) | Populus deltoides microbial communities from Bellville, Georgia, United States - Xylem-PdIQD-R3 | ecosystem: Host-associated > Plants > Phyllosphere > Stem > Wood/Secondary xylem...
ACCAATTGAAGCAAGGTTTGGTAGCATGTAATTTTATCAGAAATTCAGGATATATATATTCATTATCAAATCCTGTTATCAGCCTGTCCAGAGTTTTCTATATATCTTGCACTCATGGTATGCACAGCAGCCCTCGAATTACATGAAAGTACTAATTATTTAAAACAATGTGCATGTGGTTGAGCAGAGCTGTGAGCTCGGTTAGTTTATTTTACTCTCGATTTGTCTGCCATTAGCTTGGAGAATTTAGGCTAGGTTGTTTCACGTAAGGGGTTTTTTTTTTTTAAGATTACTATTATATTTTTATATGCTTGTTTGTCATTATAAAAGTTGGTTAATGAAAAATATTTTTTAATAAAAAATAAATTTAATTTGGTTTTTTAAAAAATATTTTTCTTTTATGTTGGACAAAAAATACTTTCTAAAAGTAATGAAAAATTTAGAAATGTCATGTTATTTGTTGATTATATTAATTTTAATCTTCAAACTTTTAATTGCTATATGTTTTAATTTGAATTTTTTTTTTATTTTATCATATAAAATTTAATTTTTATATTAATTTTGGTTCTTATTTTTATAATTATTATTTGTTTTTTTTTATCATTTTGTTAATTGAAATTTCTTATCTAATTCTTATTCTTTTGATTGTTATTTATTTTATTCGAAATAATTTAAGAAATTATAAATTTTTTTAGTTTTATTATCTTATAATTTTTTTATCTGTTAGATTTGATCTCTAATATTTTGATTATTATTTATTTTATTTAAGATAATTTATAAAATTAGATTTTTTTTAATTTTAATTTTTTTAATTTTTTAATTTGTTAGATTTGTTTCTTTTTATTTTAATAAATTTGAAAAAAAATATTAATAAGTTATTTTTTAAAAGTATTTTTCATTTATTTTTTATGACACTATCAAAAAAAAAATTAAAAAATAATTTATTTTCTAAAAATTTATTTTTAGAAAACAACTTTTTTAAAAAAAAAATTCAAAAAAAAGTTTTATTGACTTGTGGAAAACAAGTCACGATAAAAAGAGAGATTTGACGATTAAAATGATAAAAGATGAAACTAAATCGTTATTTGTAGCAACTGAGGAATCAAAATGGTATGAAACAAGAGCAGAACATAGACATCAGCTCAGCCATGCTGAGATTGTCACTTACAGCACTAATTTCCTTCGTGCTCTTCACAAGCCAACTAGCCATCTACAAAATGTAGCAAATCACGCTAGGTGGAGAAGGGTAAACTGCACAAACAGATAACACTGAATGTTTTCTTAATAACTACCGGAGGATGTCAATCCGAATTATAGTTACGGTGAATATGAATGTTTGTGATTGCGGTAATAATTATTTTTTATCTAAAAATATATTAAAATAATATATTTTTTTAAAAAATATTTTTGATATCAACACATCAAATAATATAATATAAAAACATCTAAAAATAATTGAAGTAAAGAAAAAAAAATTAAAGTGCAAAAATAAGCTCATATATATACAAAGAAAACTAAAACTCCTATTGATATTAGTGTGCAAGTAGAGACAATCCACTATTGATATTAGTGTGCAAGTAGAGACAATCCACAGTGGATGGTAAGAGTTGAGTCATGTGAATATTTAAGGGTGAGTAAAAAAATCAACAAACCGAAAAAACCGGAAAAAAATTAACTGAAAAAAATCAAATCGTAAAAAAACTGATTAAAATTTTTAAAAAACTAACCGGTTCGATTCGATTTCAGTTTTATAAGTTTAAAACCGAACCGAACCCAAACCGGAAAAAAACTGAGCTAAACCGGAAAAAAACTGAACTAAACTGAAAAAATCGAGCAAACTGGTTTGAACCAGTTTTTATGCTAAAAAACCGAACCGAACCGAAACCGGTCGGTTTGAACCGGTTTTGGTTTTTTTAAAAAAAAATTTCAATTTAATTATATTTTTTTTAAAGTAAAAACTAAACTGAAAACTATCTTAATATTAATAAGAGTTTAATTGCATGTCTTTTTTATTTTGAGCATGCAGCTTTGCCACAATAAATTATGGGTGATACTGACATGATGGAATGACAATGATTATGCATTAAATGCAGAGCACACTTGGTTGGGACTTTGATCTGTGGACAACATTAGAAGAGCAGCTACTTATTAAATGGGATTGGACATGTTTTTAGGTCTGGATAGTTTGGTTTGAAGGTTTTGGTTCCTCATTACTCTTATTTCTTCTCTTGAAGTATTCAGTTGTGGACATGTTTGTTCTTTTTAGCTACTGTTTGTTCATTTCTTTGGATTAAAGGGTGTGGATGGGTTCATTTATATTCTTTATTGGTTTTCTTTCATGCCTCTCTTTTAGGTCTACTTATGTTTTGTTTTTTTTTTTTTTACAGATTATCTTTTGCAGAAACCAGTTTTCCAAGCTCTTTATTATTATTATTATTATTATTATTATTAAAATTTATATATTTGATTTGAAGAGTAAAATTAAAAATTATTATTATTATTATTATTATTATTATTATTATTGATAAATTTTTTTTAAAACATATTATTAATATTAAAGAAAAATCATAAATTTAATTTGAATGGATTAAAAATTATAAGAACTTGTATCAGATAAATTTAATATTATTATTTTTATTATTATTAGGGGAGCCAGACCCAAGTCTTGCATGCCCGGGTCTACAGACCTGCTTGCTTGGATTTGACATCAAATATAGTTGTCAAACCCAAGCAAACATATCTTTATTATTATAAATAAATCATTATAAAAATCTAATTTAACATTTTAAATCCAAAAATTCAAATTATATCTTCCCAATGAAATAGTTCGTGTTTTATATTTATGAATTTATTATTCTTTCAATAAAAATTCTATCTTCTATTATTAGTATGATTATTGTTGTTGTTGTTGTTATTGTTGTTGTTGTCGTTGTTGTTAGTTTTATTGTTATTATTATGATTATTCAAGTAAACTTGGACCATACATGTTTGTCAAATCTAAGTAACGTGGATTAAAAAATTATTTATAAATAACAAACCATCACAAAAATCTAATTTAATGTTTTAAATCTAAAAATTCAAATTATATCTTCCCATTAAAATAACTTATTTTTTATGTTTATAAATTTGTTATTCCTTCAATAGGAATTCTATTTTATGGTTGTTACCGATATAGTTTTTGTTCAAAAGTATTTTTATTTAAAAATATATTAAAATAATATTTTTTAAATTTATTTTTAATATTAATACATTAAGATAATTTGAAAATATAGAAAAATAATTTAAAGCAAAGAAAAAATAAAATAAAAATAATTTTTTTTCAAAAATATTTTTGAAATGCAATAACAAACATGCTATAGTAATAATGTTTTTTCTTATAAATCTATAATTTATTAAAATAATTTATAAACTATCATAATTAACAAAATCAAAGAAATAACACAATTTATGTTGCAATCAAATTGTGCTACTCCGATTGAAGCATTTTGACCCGAGTGTTTTGGGTTAGATATAACTGTCAGACACAAGTATTTGAGGTAGGGGTGTTCAAAAAAACCGATAAACCGAGTAAACCAAAAAAACCGAATCGAAAAATAAAATTGATTAAACCGATTAGATTATATAGAAAAAACCCTGGTTCAGTTTGGTTTTCAGTTTTGTAGTGCAAAAACCGGGTTAACCGGACCGGACCGGACCAGTTCAAAAAGTTCGGTCCCTAGTATAAATAGAAAAAGTTATTGAGCCGCGCCGCATCCCTCTCTTCTCTCCAGTTTACTCTCCGCTGCGCTAACCCTAAACCTTAACATTTCAATTTCAATTTTCAAACAATCTCTCCTCTCACTACTCATAGCCACCTGCCGTCCCTCCCCGTACCAGAGCACCCACAACCCATCCACTCTCGCCTCTTCGCCTCTCCCTCTCCACTCTCCACTCTTCTTAGACTAAGAAAACATAAACACAGATCGACGATCAACGTTTCCTCAGTCTCAACTGGACCAAAATAGTCTGTGTTTCTATCAAACCGACGTTTCCTCAACCTCTCAAAACCAGTGAGTTTTAATTTTTTTTTCTCCTTTCTAATTAATTAATTAATTAATTCGGTTAAGATTATTGTTATTTTAAATACAGTTAAGCTTATTTTTTATACGATTCTTCCTCAGTCTCCACTGGATCAACACAGTCGGTGACTCAGTGTTTCCATTAGACCGAGCCTCTCAAAACCAGTGAGTTTTAATTTTTTTTCTCCTTTCTAATTAATTCACACAGTTAAGCTTATTGTTATTTTTAATCAATTTTGTTGGGTGATAAATTTTGGTTTAGGTTTAAATTAGAATTTAGAGCTATTTGGGTGATTAAAGCGATTTTTTTTCCCTTTGTTTGAATAGAAGGGATTTAGCAGTTTAGGATTATGATTATTTTTAATCAAAATTGTCGTTCTTACAATTGTTTGCAATTTAGGATTAGAGCTGTCTTGTACATGATTATGTTGATTCTGTTGTTGTGTTGTGTTGATTATGTTGATGCTACTGTAAACTTGTGTTGATTCTGTTGTTGTTGCTGTGTTGATTCTGTTGCTGTTGTGTTTGTTGATTATGTTGTTGTAGCCTATTGCTGTGTTGATTCTGTTGCTGTTGTTTTGTTGATTATATTGTTGTAGCCTATTGCTGTGTTGATTTTGTTGCTTTGTTGGTTGATTAATAAAAACAACAAATTGTTGATTTTGTTGCTGTGTTGGTTGATTTATAAGGTCACGCCAAGTAGTTTGATTAAAATCATGTTTATAAGCCTGTGTTGATTGACTTGATTCTGCAAACTAGTTTTGTTTTGATGGGTTTTTTTTATTTGGTTTTGTTTTGTCATTCTGTAAAATATATTCATTATTCTGTTTTGGATGATCTTGATTGGCATTTTGTATTCATTAAAATCATGTTATTCTTGTATTCATTGTTCTTTTACTTCTGTAATTATTTTTCCTCCATTGATAGATTTTCTAAGCTTGTTTTGACATGTTACTTGACTTTTGTAATATTTGTTTCATTTTAATTTTTAAACATGATTTTTATCTTTATGTTTATTAAGTAATGAAAAGAATTGTGCAAGTAATAATGAACATGTTTGCATTTGGTAATTTACAGATGGAAACCTTCAAAATCAAAATGCTTCATCCACTAGCACTACCCCAACATCAACCAATGCCCCAGCTTCAAACACTAACCCAACATCAACTACTGTAAGATCCACCACGGATAGTAAAAGTAAACAACTTCAAGTCCCTGCATCTAGGAAAAGAAATGTTGATGATAAAAAAAAAAGTCACAAATTTGGGATCATTTTACAAAACTTGATGGTGATCCTACAACCCCTAGAGCTGAATGTAATTATTGTGGAAAGGATTATGCATGTCATACTATTATTAATGGGACAAGTAATATGCAGAGTCATTTGAAAGTATGCAAAAAGTTTTCTTTTGTGGTTGATAAGAAGCAAAACTTTTTGGTATTAGAACCTAATAAAGTAGGGGGTGAATTAGGAGATCGAAGTGTGGGAACTCTTAAGGCAATAGGTTATGATTATGATGAATGCAGAAAGGCACTAGTGAAAATAGTTATAATTGATGAGTTGCCTTTTAATTTTGTGGAGGATAAGGGACTTAGATTATTTTCTAGGACCTTGGAGCCTAGATTTGACGTTCCTTCTTGTTTCACTGTTATGAGAGATTGTTTGAAACTTTATGTTAAAGAGAAGGAAAGATTAAAGAGAGCTCTTAAGGGTTAACGATTATGCTTAACAACAAATACATGGACATCAATCCAAAACATTAACTATATGTCCTTAACGGCTCATTGGATTGATAATGAATGGAATTTGCATAGAAGAATTCTGAATTTTTGTCAAGTTTCCAATCATATGGTTGAGACAATTGGTCAAGTTATTGAGAATTATTTGTTAGATTTGGGGATTGATAAACTTTTAACTGTTACAGTAGACAATGCAAGCTCTAATAGTGTTACTATTTCATATTTAAAGAATGTGATGAAAGATTGGCCAACTAATATATTGTCAAATGAACATTTGCATGTTAGATGTTGTGCACACATTGTAAACCTCATTGTATGTGATGGTTTAAAAGAGATGAATGTTTCGGTTGTCAAGATTCGAAATGCAATTAGGTTTGTGAGATCTTTACCCTCTAGGCTACTTGCATTTAAGAAGTGTGCAGAAAAGTTGCATATAGAGTGTCGCACCCGACATCGCGGCGGTCCCACAAAATAATTCTTGATAGTGGAAAAAGAACAGATTTCTGGCATCTTGTTCTTTTAGGGGAAAAGGTCTTGTTTGAGGAGTCGCCACATAGTATTATGGTCACTAGGAACCCTAACTGGTCAATAGAGATTCTATGACTCGGGATTGGTTACGTAAAAGGGAAGATATTATCACCCCTTAAATGTTCTGCCTATGACAGACTGCATTGCTAATTTTGTCTTAAATTGCTAAATATTTATTAGTTTATGCTATGATGATTTGTTTATAATATTCCTGACTCTGGCGCTAGTGAATATTCGAGCTCAAATAATTCCAACTCTGGCGTTGGTAAAAATTTGTAGCTACGAAAAAACAATTAGATCAATATTTTTTATTCCTTACTCTAGCGCCTAGTGAACAAATAAATAAAAATAAATTTATTTTTACGCATGCACTAATTTTTTTTTATTTTTCTAGCTAAATAAAATAAAATACAACGAATAAAAATAATATAAATTTAAACTGGTATTTTTATTCCTGACTCTGGCATCAGTGAATAAACCAATAAATTTACATTATTTTTATTCATCCATACACATTTTTTATTTTTATTTTTTATTTTATTTTTATTTTTATTTTTTTTGGGCTGGGCCCGGTCAGCCCACATGGGCTGGGCTAGACCCAGCCAGCCCAGCCCAGTCACTGGCCCATGCCAGTGACCCGGCTGGGCAACATAAAGCACGCGTGAATTAAATCACGCGTGCATGTGCCGGTAAAGGGAGTGAATTAAAATGAAAAGTGGGGGAGTGAAGCTTACTTACCTGGTTCTGAAAAAAATCAAAAGCTGTAGCAACGATGGTGCTGGTCACGGTGGCCTTCCTCTGTTTAGGTTCTTCCTTTTCTGCTTGTTTTTTCTTTGTTTTCTTGCTCTGTTTTATTCTGTGTTTTGCGTTTGTTTTTCCTCTGTCTCTCTCTGCCCAGCCTCTGGCTTTTTTTGTTCCTCCTCTCCCCGGTTCTGTTATTCCTCCTCTGTTTTCTTTATTTTTTTCGTGCCCGGCCTTTTCTCTCGGTTCGCTCTTCCCAGTTTTTCTTCAGTCTTTCCTCTTTGTTTCGTTTGGTTCTCTCTCTCTCTCTGTCGTCGGTTCTGCTCCTTTTCTCCAGTTTTTCGTCTGTGTCCTGGCTTCCTTTTTCCCCCTCGTTCTTGCCTCCTGTATGCTTCTCCTGTTTTTTTTTGTTCGGCTCTGTGAATTTTTATTCTTTGCCGTTCGTGGCTTCCTAGTTTTTTTTCTTTCGCCCCCGGTTCTCTCTTTTTCCCCCTTTTCCTCTGGTTTTGGAAGCTGGTGTTGGGGAAGAAACAGGGGAACAATGGTCTGCTACCCTGGTGTCTCTCGGTTTTCCCCTGCTCAGGACGAAGAAGATGGCAATAAAGGCATGACGGGTTGCTGGTTGTGTTTGCCAAAGCCCTGGTTCTGTCTCTCTGCGTCCCCTCCCCGGTTGTCTTTTTTTTCTGGTTCTTGCCCCGGTTCTCTCTTTTTCTTCCCCCCTATGATTCCTCATCTTCTCTGGCTTTATAGCCAGAGAATACCAACCATTTGAAACGGCTTCAAAGCCATTACTGCCAGAAACGGCTCCTGAGGAAGAAGGCGAAGAAGGCGATGAACAACTTCTCAAAACGGTGCCGTTTGTGCGATGGAAATGACCATTTTCAATCTAGTCACTGAATTTCTGAAATCATGCAATCAAGCCCCTTTCTAAATTGTAATTGGACCCCTGTATTTCGGCGCTTTTTACAAGCTAATCCTTGGACTTTAATCTGTTGCAATTTTGCCCCCAATTAACCCCAAACTTTGTTATTTGTTCAATTAAGTCCCTGATTTCATTAATTTAACTAAATCCAAGTCCAATTGAGTCTCAAAACTTATCAATTCTCCAATTAAACCCTTGATTGGATGAATTAAATTAATTTCAAGCTTAATTAAGTCTCAAAACTTATCAATTCTCCAATTAAAACCTTGATTGGATTAATTAAATTAATTCCAAGCTTAATTAAGTCTCAAAACTTATCAATTCTCCAATTAAAACCCTTGATTGGATGAATTAAATTAATTTCAAGCTTAATTAAATCTAAAAATTTATCAATTCTCCAATTAAACCCTTAATTGGATTAATTAAATTAATTTCAAGATTAATTAGATTAATTTCAAAGTTTAATTAAACCCCAAAACTTTCAATCATTTTGCCCTTAACCCAAATTTTAATTCATTCTTCATTTATTTCATTTTACTTGTTTTTCCATCATTATTATTATTATTTTTTCATCATCATTTTTTTTTATTTTTTTCAGTAAATAATAATAATAATAACAAAATGGTCAAAAATTGGGTTATGACATAGAGTGTAAGAAATCATTGTGTTTGGATGTTGCAACTCGATGGAATTTAACTTATCTTATGTTAAAAGCTGCTGAAAAGTTTGAAAAGGTATTTGTGAGGTTAGGTCAAAGTGAACCTAGGTATGTGAGTTACTTTTTGGAGGTTGATTCCAAGGGGAATAAAAAAAACATAGGGCCACCTAGTTTGGAGAATTGGGAAAATGTTAGAACTTTGCTGAAGTTTTTAAAGATCTTTTACATGGTTACATTGAAATTTTCTGACTCATTGCATGTTACATCAAATTCTTTCTTCAATGAATTGATTTACATGCATACAAAGTTGTTGCAATTGTGTAAAAGTAGTAATAATCTTTTTGAGTGGAATGGCGATGAACATGATGAGTAAGTTTGAGAAGTATTGGGGTTGTGGAGCAAATCAGAATTTTTTATTGTATGTGGCTAATGTTTTGGATCCACGTTTTAAGTTGAAATATGTGAAATTTTGTTTTAGTGAGTTGTATGATCATGACAAAACACAATTGCTAACAAAAAAAGTGAGAGATAATTTGGTGAGCTTGTATGAGTTTTATTTGAAAGCCGATGAAGTGGTGGATGATAATAGGTATAAACAAGATGTTAATGATGCTATTGATGACATGGAGATAGATGTTAACACTTTAGCTCGGTTCAAAAGGCACTTGCTAGAGAAAGATAGTGTGGAAAATAGAAATGAGGTTGAGAGGTATTTGGTTGATGGTTGTGAGGATTCTAATGATGATAAATTAGATATTTTGGGTTGGTGGAAGATTACTACTTCAAAATATAAGATACTTTCGAAAGTTGCACAACATGTTCTAGCTATTCTTATATCCACAGTGGCTTCCGAATCAACCTTTAGCACAGGTGGTCGTATACTCGATCAATTTCGAAGTTCTCTATCTTCAACAACAGTTCAAGCACTTATTTGTTGTCAAAATTAGTTGCATCATGGTCCAATTCCAACTGATAATACAACCTTGATGAATGATTTTGAAACCTATGAAAACCTTGAATCAGGTAATGTTTCTTAAAAACTTACACTTTTTATTTTATAATTTATTAATTAACACATTTTTATTCTAACATGTTTAATATTTTATTTTGTAGAATTTGATGGAAAGTTGCATTCAGTAATGGATGATAATTAGTTCACAAATTGTGATGCATTTATTAAAAACATATGGTATAAATATCTTTTTTTTATTTTTATATCTTTTGATTTAATTTATCATGTTATAATTCTAGATTATGAATTTCAGGAATCAAAGTGCAATGCTCTTAAAGTGCTTTTTTATTGAGACGATGTGTACATGAAGATTTATTTTTTGTGGCTTGGAGTGTTTTACAATAATGTAATGTTATTTGTTGTTTTTTTGTTAAGCCCTTTGAAGGCAATGGTTTGTAATTTGAATTTTAACTTATTAGTGTGTGATTATGAGTGTGTGTTATTTATTTAAACTTTTCGGAAGTAAAAAAATATTAGTAAGTTAAAAAATATATTGAACAAAAGATTGACATTAATAATTTCATATAAATGAATATTTAGGGGTAAAAAAAATTAAATATATTTGGAATCTTTAAAGAAAATGAGACAATATCAACATTAATTGTAAGCCTAATAGAAATCTATTAAGCCCATTACAAAGCCCAAAATAAGCCTATAGGTTTGTCCCCTTTTTTATCCAAAAAACTGGACCGAAACCGGCCAGTTTAGGCTGGTTTCGGTTCGGTTTTGGGTCTTTTTTTTTTAGTTTGACTGTTTTTTTCGGATAAAAACCGAACCGAATTTGCTCATCTCTAATTTGAGGTTATCCAAAGCTGTTGGATCTATCTTAGATGTCAGATCCAAAACTTTTAGGTCTGGTATTATCCCCTTACCTAAGAATTTTTTAAAAATGTTTTTTAAAATATAAAATGATTTTTTTTTATATTTATAAAACATTATTATTAACCCGCTATCAAACGAGTGGGCCGCTACACTAATATGCAACTAAGTTGCCTAAGTCGGCCTAGTGAATATGCATTCCAGTTCCAAAAAGGTATTTAAGCAAAAAAAATTACACGTGCTCAGCTCTAACTCTTCCAGCTTCGTAATGCCAACACATGGCAGTGCCACGTAGAATCATTGAATTGAGGAATGGGTAGGCATAAGCTTTTGCCAAAGAATGGACCCCAATCCAACTTCTTAACTCAGAATTTTTTTAAAAGCTTGCAGGTATGTTTCTGTGGAATTGATCTTTTTATACAAGATCC
>Ga0325410_1008767_pt1 | contig 10905 bp, 2 predicted proteins | sample PopdelMetagenome_16_FD_206182 | JGI IMG/M metagenome (GOLD analysis project Ga0325410, IMG submission 206182) | Populus deltoides microbial communities from Bellville, Georgia, United States - Xylem-PdIQD-R3 | ecosystem: Host-associated > Plants > Phyllosphere > Stem > Wood/Secondary xylem...
ATTTCAATAACCTTGGAAATAACAAGGATGACGACCTGGGTTTTCTCTATCCCCTTGCAAACACTACCAGTTTGGAAGTTTTGTCGATAACTAATAACGTGTTTGGAGGGGTGCTGCCTGAAATAGTTAGCAACTTCTCAACAAAGCTCAGTATATTGTTAGTCGGAGGAAATAACCTACGTGGAAGCATTCCAACTGAGATTGGTAACCTCTTCAGCCTGGAAATTTTGGGCTTCGAGTTGAATCAATTGACTGGCATTATACCAAGTTCTATTGGCAAATTACAGCGTTTGGGAGATTTTAATATCAACGGAAATAAAATATCAGGAAACATCCCATCTTCTCTGGGCAATATCACTTCCTTGCTCAAAGTTCATTTGTTTGCAAATAACTTACAAGGTAGAATCCCATCAAGTCTTGGAAATTGCCATAATTTGTTGATATTGCGTCTTGATCAAAACAATTTGAGTGGTTCCATACCAAAAGAAGTACTTGGAATTTCATCATTGTCCTTGTATTTAGACTTGGCTGAAAATGAGTTGACAGGTCCCCTTCCCTCCGAAGTGGGTAAGCTGGTACAACTTGGAGGTTTGAACGTTTACAAAAACAGGTTATCTGGTGAAATTCCCGGAATTCTTAGTAGTTGTGTGAGTTTAGAGTACTTGAATTTGGGGGCAAACTTTTTCCAAGGGTCGATTCCTGAGTCTTTGAGTTCCTTGAGGGCACTTCAAATTCTCAATCTCTCCCACAACAACTTGAGTGGAAAGATTCCAAAGTTTTTGGAAGAATTTAAGTTGCTGACAAGTTTGGATCTTTCATTTAATAACCTTGAAGGTGAGGTGCCTGTCCAAGGAGTCTTTGCTAGGGCCAGTGGATTTTCAATGTTGGGAAACAAAAAACTTTGTGGAGGAATGCCTCAGCTGAATCTGTCCAGATGCACATCCAAGAAGTCAAGAAAGCTGAAATCTTCTACCAAGCTGAAATTGATAATTGCAATTCCTTGTGGCTTTGTTGGAATTATCTTGCTCGTCTCTTACATGCTTTTCTTTCTCTTGAAAGAGAAGAAAAGTAGGCCAGCTTCAGGCTCCCCATGGGAGAGCACATTTCAGCGAGTAGCCTACGAAGACCTGCTTCAAGCAACCAATGGGTTCTCCCCTGCTAATTTAATTGGTGCTGGTAGTTTTGGATCTGTGTATAAGGGAATCCTCAGATCAGATGGAGCAGCTGTTGCAGTGAAAGTATTCAACCTGCTACGTGAAGGAGCGTCCAAGAGTTTCATGGCGGAATGTGCAGCCTTGATAAACATCAGGCACCGAAATCTTGTAAAGGTTTTAACAGCGTGTTCTGGCATTGATTTTCAAGGTAATGACTTTAAAGCTCTAGTTTACGAGTTCATGGTGAATGGGAGTCTAGAAGAGTGGTTGCATCCTGTTCAAATATCTGACGAGGCACACAAGCGAAGAGATATGAGTCTTCTTCAGCGGTTGAACATCGCAATTGACGTGGCTAGTGCACTCGATTATTTACACAACCATTGCCAGATTACTGTTGTTCATTGCGATCTGAAGCCAAGCAATGTCCTTCTTGATGGTGACATGACTGCTCATGTTGGTGACTTTGGATTAGCAAGGCTCCTCCCACAAGCTTCCCATCAGCTCTGTTTGGATCAGACAAGCTCCATTGGTTTAAAAGGCACCATTGGCTATGCAGCCCCGGGTAATATTAGAATAATCGTTCCATTATTTACCTTTCAGTTTACAATCTTGGTCTGACTTCATTTGATTTACATTGAAAGGTTCAATTTCTCTGCATTATATATGTATATCTAGAGCATGGATTTCCTTCTAAAGACCTACTGGCCATTTCTATGTCACATTAAGTTTGGAATGTTCAACTAAATATTTGACTTCTTACTGTCCATTTCACGACAAGTATTTGCAACAATTTTATCTGAACTGCAGAGTATGGACTTGGAAGCGAGGTGTCGCCTTATGGGGACGTGTACAGCTATGGCATCCTATTATTGGAGGTGTTCACAGGAAGGAGACCTACGGATGGCTTGTTTGAAGACGGGCTGAACCTTCATAACTTTGCTAAAACGGCTTTGCCAATCTCTGTGGCCGAAGTGTTGGACCCAGTACTTGTAACAGAAGCTGAGGAAACGAGTGGCGATGCCTCTCGTAGGATGAGCCATATTGGAAATCATATGGAGTGTCTTGCTGCTATTGTCAAGGTTGGAGTGGCTTGTTCTGCAGAATTCCCAAGAGAACGCATGGAAATTAGCAGTGTTGCAGTTGAACTGCGTCGAATCAGGCACATTCTTCTGGGACCTCAGACTCATGGGGAGCGCTAAATTATTGCTGCACCAGAAGGTAAATTTCCATCACTTGATTAGTACCTGGACAAATAGAAAGGATGGCAGTCAGGAGGCAACCCTGTACTGCTCATTCTCGTTTCTGAGAGCTTCATGTTACACGCACAAAATACAAGCATACATGGGCATGTCTATCTCTTACAAGCTGGATTTTCTGCTTACACAGCCTAAATAAGTTGCAAGTATCTAAGAGAACATTTACAGATGGTCCATTAATTTGTCAGTATTAACTATGCCAAGAAATAATTAGTGTATTGCAGGTCTGTGATCAGGAGATCAGAGTGGCAATGAAATACTAGAGGATCGAAAGGAGAATAGATGCCAACATCGAAATGGTAGAAGAATTGGAATAAGACTTCCCTCGTGTTGTCACATGAACTTGTTTTAAGTTTCAATATGTCAATGCCTGCTTTCAGTTTAGAGTGCCTTGCTGGTATGGTAGTCTTTCCAGTTATGTTCACTGCATATTTGTAGACGAATATAAGTATTTCGATGAATTTAAGGATGGAATATCTAGTGATTGATACCACTTTTTAGTTTTAATCATCTAGCAATAGCAGCAGGAGATGGATTTAAACATTACAAGACATCATCATCATCAAATAAATGGTTTTTCAACCTTAAACTGAAACAATATGAGCACATAACTGATGGCGGCCCGAAACTTGCAGTATCGACAGCCCAGCCGAAAACATGCCGAGGTAAGAAAATGAGAAACACGAAACCCACTTTTGAAAAAACCTCAAAATCACCCGTCTTTCTATCAATTTGACAAATCGGTCCAGGTAAAAACAGTTTGGTCAAAATTTAGCTCGTGTTTATAAAAATTAGTTAACTAAACCAACTGGACTAAACTGCATTAAATTGGGAAATTTATACCAATTAAAATTTATGAATATTTTTAATAAATTGAAAATATCCGTTTCTCAAGAAAATAAAAATTCGTGAAATTTTTTATTAAAATCTAGCATCATTATCACTCGCCCTGCAGGATTTAGTTTTAAAATTTTTATTTTGACACGAACAAGAGGACCAGTCGGGGCCTAAAGATGCAGCTACGCATTAGCCAATTGTTTCAAGCTGCAATGATGAGTGGAGAATTTGAGCATATAATAAGCTTTTATTTAGTTTAAATCCAACCGCAATTGCCTATTGCTATGATTGTGAGGTTGAATGAGTTCTGAGTGGAAACATGCATAAAATAGTCTCCTCTATTTTCATTTTGTTTTTTTTTTTTATGTTCAGCTAATTTTTAGGCATGGACATTAATTAACATTTGCATAATATTTTATTTTTTAAATGATGAGATGCTGAATTGATGGCCACGTATTGTTTGAGAGTATTATTAAGAGTATTATAAAGGTTATTTTTGTTTAGAAATATATTAAAATAATATATATTTTTTATTTTTTTAAAATTTATTTTTATAAACAACAAACTAAAACAACATTAAAAAAAAAGTGTGAAGCTAGAAAACAAAATTTAATACACGGTTGAACTGCAGTGAAATGGTGATGAAATGACTGAGTTTATTGCCAACCATTGCATTACAATTACTAGTTCTCTCTTACACAGGTGCAAGTCCTTGAGTAAACACAAACATACGAGCAGGAAAGCGTTTCCAAGATTCAGGTAGTTCTCTCTTCTGCTACACTTGTGCCATCCACAAATGTGAAGATATTGGCACCAGTAGTGCTCCCTTTTGAGCACCAACTTCCATTTGTTACCTTGATGAACTCACACTCACACCCATATAGTGCATATAACAGAATGTGAACTAGTAAGAATCAGATTGATGAATCATCTCTAAGTCTGAATACTGGCATAATGATCGATGGATATCGATCAACTGTTCCTTCTGGTGAGAGAATGATTTCATGCTGTCCAATGCCAGGCCTTCTTGTTCCAAGAAGAATGTCCCTAATTCGATGCAATTCAGCCGCAACAGTGCTAATGGCCATCCTCTCTTTTGGGAGTTCTGCAGAACAAGCAAGTCCTATCTTGATAGCTTTTATAGGTCCTGCAAGAAAACAAAGTTAATCTAAACAAAAGCAAAGAATTCCTTGTTGATTAGTGGACAAGTAACTTTGGGTTGTATCCAAAGAAGGATAATTGTTTTCTTTTTTTTCCATAAAAACAACGTTGCAGTTGCATGATACTGTAGACACAATTTTGAGCATCTGAAATTAAACAAGCACACGTGTACAAATATATGATTTTATTAAATATATGAATGGGTACAATCTCTATGTAATATATTCTTTCAAAAAGAATATGACAATCCTCTGATTCTTCCCTTGAATTTGATATATGACGACTTGATTTATTTGAGTAATCAAGCCAAGATTTGTGGTTTGCAAGAACGCGAATTTGGACGTGTATTGCGTAGCGAGATGTTGTGATTTGATGCTTTGAAGAGTACCTTGATTTGTCTTCAAAGTGTTGTTGAAGAACTCTTATGGGGCGTTTAGGCTTGATCCAACAGAGCTTCGTTTTTTGTAGACTTCAAGCGTAGATGAAGGAGGCTTGAGAACTCTTTGAGAAAGCTTCCTTGCTTGAAGAGAGAGAGAGAGAGCGAGAGCTTCCTTGCTTGCAGAGCTTGTCTTGAAGGAAATTTGTATCTCCCGGAATCCAGTCTTTCCTTTAGGTTGAGGCCCTCTATTTATAAAGATCTATAGGAGCTCTCAGGTCCTTTTCCAATGTCACATGGCATAATTTTATTGGTTGATATTTATTGACGGGATCTTTCATTTATGACAAGATATCTGATGGGATCTTATATTTATGACAAGATATCTTGAATATCTCATCCCAAGTGTCAACTTTTCATTGGCCAAGAAATATATGAAGGCTTATTTATTTTCCATGTCATTTATTTCAATTTTATTTTATCCTTTCTTTTAAAGAATAAAATAACACATGGCGAAATTTAATTGGTAGAAAATTTATGTTTATACGTATACCTCTATAGTTGTGGAAACTCAAATCATTACAAATGCATTAATTTTATAACATCATTAGTCATACATATGATTGCGAGAAGCTTAACTCTTGCAATTAGGCTGGACCGTGTCTGTTTTTGTAGGCTTGAAACTAGCTAGATTAGACGGATCCTGAAATGGCCATGCTGTTTTAAGACCAGGCCGACATATTCAAATGGAAACCCATCCGTTTGTTATTATGGAAACTGAAATGGACAATTCTAAGCAAACAACTGAGAAGCCCAAAAAAAACCTGGGAAGCCCAGAAAAAAAGCCCAATACCACAAAAAAAATAGAAAAGAGGTAAGAAACGGGCTAAAAGCCCATCATAACAGTGACCAAATAAAATTAGCATCACCACAAAATTTAACCAGTGAATCACCACCGTCAAACCTTAATTTGTTAAACAAAACAACAATCTCATATATTCAAAAGAAAATCTTTTTGCATGGCGGATGAAACTATCTCATATATTTGTCATGTACTTATCTATTAATTTGAGATGTAATTTAAAAGTTTTTCATAAATAAATTATGAAAAAAATAAATCAAAATGACTTTACATGATATTTTATAAAAGAAACACAAATCAACTTTTAAAAAATATATAGTATAATTTAGAATTTATAGATAAAAAATCTTAACTTCTGATTAAATCAAGATTTTTCATTAAATTTTGTAATAAGCTCCTGGTCTAAATCAAAAGTTGTTCGTAACCAAGAATATCTATGACTTTCTATAAATAAAGTTCTAAAACAAAAACTGGAATTAATTTATAAAAAATCATACTAAACATAATCAAATTATTAATGATATAATCGTTTGTCTCCAACTCAATCCCACGAACTCTCTAAAATGACTTTTAGGTTATGCTGTTTGTCGAAGTATTTAAAAAAGGGCTCTGTTTGATTTAATGGGCATTTGAAGTTTGTTTGAGCAGGCTTTGGTAGCTTATGGGCCTTCTAGATTTGTTTCCTTTGTTCTATGCAAGTTTCCATTTCAGTCCACCCGCCCTTTTTTTGCGTGGTTCTCCACCATGATTCTGCCGGTAAGCATTCGCCCTCCTCCCATATAATTTACAAGAAAACATCAACCCAACTTACTCAGACTCAGCAGTATAATGATAATTTAACCCAAATCTAATAGCTATTGGTTCAAATAATTTGAATGCATGTTTTTTTTTTTGGGATGGTTCTTTTATTTAATACATAATTTATAAGGTATAGATATTAACAAATTTAATTTTAAATTCGATCTACGAAGCACACAGGCGAAGAGATTTGAGTCTACTTCAGCGGTTGAACATCGCAATTGACGTGGCTAGTGCACTCGATTATTTGCACAACCATTGCCAGATTGCCGTTGTTCATTGCGATCTGAAGCCAAGCAATGTCCTTCTTGATGGTGACATGAGTGCTCATGTTGGTGACTTTGGATTGGCAAGTCTCCTCCCACAAGCTTCCCATCAGCTCTGTTTGGATCAGACAAGCTCCATTGGTTTAAAAGGCACCATTGGCTATGCAGCAATGGGTAATATTAGCATAATCCTTCCATTACCTTTCAGTTTACATTCTTGATCTGACTTCATTTGATTTACATTGAAAGCTTTAATTTCTCTAAATTATATATGTATATCTAGAGCATGGATTCCCTTCTAAAGACCTACTGGCCATTTCTATGTCACATTAAGTTTGGAATGTTCAACTAAATATTAGACTTCTTACTGTCCATTTCACGACAAGTATTTGCAACCATTTTATCTGAACTGCAGAGTATGGCCTTGGAAGGGAGGTGTCGCCTTACGGGGACGTGTACAGCTATGGCATCGTATTATTGGAGGTGTTTACCGGAAGGAGACCTACGGATGGCTTGTTTAAAGACGGGCTGAACCTGCATAGCTTTGCTAAAACGGCTTTGTCAATCTCTGTGACCGAAGTTGTGGACACAGTACTTTTAACAGAAGCTGAGGAAACGAGTGGCTCTAGTGCAGAGCCTCAACTTGCTGATGGGTGCATTGTATATGTTAGTTATTTTTTATTAAATAATATTTATATTTATTCTATTATTAAAATGTTTCTTAATCAACTTTATTATTATTATTATTATTATTATTATTATTATTATTATTATATATATATATAAAACAATGTTGAAAAGACCTTTTGTCCTATAATGATAAGTTCTAAGGGCTTTCCGGGCTCAAAATTCTCCATCAAACTTTTGCTCATGCTTGCGGACCTAACCCGTTGTCTGAAGTCAATCTTAGCGTTAGATCCATCCTTTTCCTCTGTATTTGTATCAATACCGCAGCACTGCCAACCAAATGTTTCTCCATATATTCATGTCTAAAATGGAGCTACCACGCCTGTTTTTTCTAATAACGTGCTCATTCCTCTTGCGAATGATTCCATTCTTTTGAAGAGTTAAACTTTTTGAAAAGTACACGGAAATTATTTCTTGGTTGCAGGTTGCAAGATATTAGAGTCCAGTAGTAGTAAAATTGTTTGGGGATACTATTTAAAAATGCATTTGCATTGATTTTATGTTCTATAATGATTAACAAAATAACTAAATTTGGTATTGCTGAAATTTTTATAATTTTTTTTAAAAAATTAAAAATTATAATTTTTTTCTAGAAAATTTAAAATAAAACTGTGATTTATATTGTTCAACTAACACTTTTAAATTTAAAATTAACATAAAATACATACAAGCCACCACTTAAACCAGCATAGACCGAGTCGTGATTCCTTATCCAGAGTTAGAGCATGTATGAGAGTGTGGTTGCGGTTGCTTTTTGAAGTACTTTTCATTCAGAAATGTATCAAAATAATTTTTTTTATTTTTTAAAAATTATTTTTGATATTAGTATATCAAAATGATTTAAAAAATATAAAAATATATTAATTTAAAGGAAAAAAATAAAAAAAAATATATATTTTTTTATAAATATTTTTAAAATATAAAAACAAATAGAGTTTTAATTAAAAAATAAATGCTACTCTAATTTCTGAGCCAAGTGGAAGACACGTGATAGTGATATTTAGAGTGTGTTTGGCAGTGTGGTTGCGGTTGCTTTTCAAATAGCTTTTCGTGCCAAAATACATGCTAATGATGTTTTTTTATTTTTTAAAAATTATTTTTGACATCAGCACATCAAAATGATTTGAAAACACTAAAAACATATTAATTTGAAGTTAATAAAAAAATAAAAAATTTTCAAATTTTGTCAAAAGCGCTTTTGAAACGCAGAAACAAACAGGTCCTTAATACAATGAGGCCCAACATGGTGTTAGTGCCAATCTAATTTTAATGACAAGGGAAGCTCATATCCCCCACATCCCCGACATGGGCTGACAGCAAGATATGTGGTTAACTAAGAGCACATTCACCACCTTCATCTGCAGACAAATTCAACGATTGTACTACATGCATGATTGAATGGTTATGCCTGCAATGCATGTTCGATAGAGTCTTGTTAATCATGTTAGATTAAGAAATAATTTTTTAAATGTGTTAATTTAAAAAATATCTTTTTAAAATTTGGAAATAAGTTTAATCAGGTCTTGTTTTGCTATTTTTTTTAATGAATATTTGGTAATATGATAGATATTATTTTTTAAAATGTTTGTTTTTATAAATATATCAAAATAATTTTTTTATAAACAATTTATTTTAATATTAATATATTAAAATGATTTAAAAATATTAAAAAAATTAATTTAAAGTTAAAACATTTTGATCTATGCACGGTTGAAATGCGGGCAATTAAGCAATGCCCAAGCCAGGTTCGATGAAATACCTTAGAGAAGCTTATGGTATTGAGAATGGCTTCTTTTGTCTTTTATGTAGCTCACGTGCAATGAACTTTACAGGTTAAAATAAGTATGATAGGTATTCTGATAACCATTTCTTTTTAAATTTTTTTTAATTTAAAAATATATTAAAATAATATTTTTTTTATTTTTTTAAATTTATTTTTAATATTGATACATCAATAATTTAAAAATATATATAAAAAATTAATTTAAAATAATAAAAAATTATATATTTTTTTCTTCTAAAACTACAATGCATGGTGACTTTGACTCATAATATCCATAGATATAAAACCCAAGGGTTGATCCGAAATCTGGAGCCTTAACCAAGTTTCATATACTCAAAACTCGGGTTTACATTTAGCCAGGTCAAACCCAAGTGACTCGCCAAGTTAACATGAAATCAAGGTGACCTCGATATAACCCTCTTGAGACCTCACTTTTTTTTATATTTTTTTAATAAATAAATAAAATACATATAATTAATTTTTTATAGTCTTTATTCTCATACAATGTTTCTTAACTTATAAATATAAATCTATATTCTCATGCAATATTTCATAAAACTTTTTTAATATAAAATAATTATATATATAGTTTTCATTCACATAGAATGTTTGATAATTTTTTCTATGTAGAATAATTATATATATAACTTTTATTTATATGGAATGATTTTTTAACTTTTTCAACATGAAATAGCTATATCACATGAAATATTTATTAATTTTTTTTTATGTGGAATATATATAGTTAATACCAATGATTGACATTTAAGTCAATTTTTGGGTTTACAAATCAACAGTAGCAGAGTAAGATTCTTGTGGACATAGTTTTGAAACCTGGCCAGACTTGATGGATCAACCCGGGACTTGGCCGATTCGAGGCTGAAAATGGACTGAGTTTAAAAAAAATAGAAAAAGTCAAAATCTGGTGTGACTCGGCAAGACCCAGTTGCAACCCGTTGACTTTTGTTTTTTTTACTAAAACAACGTCGTTTTGATTTTTTAAAAAAATAGAAATTGATCCGGGTGACCCGGTCAAAACCCGAAAGCCGGGCCTTGAACCGGGCCGGGTTTAAAAGGTATGCTTGTGGACAATCATTTCAGAGACCAGGTTGGTCCTAGACTTCTTGCATACTCCTATCAACTGGAAGCGCAATAAATCAAAAGCTTTGGTTTTTTTTTAGTGATGCCCGAATCCGGTTCGATTAAATTCCTCACAGAAATATATAATTATTGACCGTTTGCAAAAACTGCATTGCGGTTGCTGTGTGTCAAGGCAATACTTTAATGCGCTTTGATTTCCAAATAAAAGGAAGACCAAGTCAAGAAAAAATTATGTCAAGAGTTAAGTTGAGCCAAATTTTCCCACGTCATTAGTACTCGAATGTATTCTGATATTCGAGGCTTGAATTTTCCTCACGCATTTTATTATGGTTTCATTTGCCGTGAAGCTAATATATCACATCTTCAAGAGTGAAGCTATTTGAATGATCATGTCTAAAATGGAGATCTCAGGCTTGAGTTCAAAAATACTGTATTCACTTTTCTTGCTAATAATTCAATTCTCTATTGCTTCATGTTTACTCGTAGGAAATGAGACAGATAGACTCTCCCTGTTAGCCTTTAAGACTCAAATTAGTGATCCCCTTGGAAAATTGAGCTCATGGAATGAATCCTTACACTTCTGTGAATGGTCAGGAGTTATCTGTGGAAGGAAGCATCGGAGGG